>Ga0078972_1002451_pt1 | contig 61255 bp, 59 predicted proteins | sample YelNatPaOPGAMG01_FD_67568 | JGI IMG/M metagenome (GOLD analysis project Ga0078972, IMG submission 67568) | Hot spring thermophilic microbial communities from Obsidian Pool, Yellowstone National Park, USA - OP-RAMG-01 (SPADES assembly) (version 2) | ecosystem: Environmental > Aquatic > Thermal... | reverse complement strand
GCAGTCGGCTCGGTTTCAAGCTCTTCTTCTCGGCCTGTTGCAGTGTGCATCCGGTGCCATGATGTGTGGGTTTCGCCCCGAACGCATCGATGAGAATCGTGTAGAATCGATTTCTGCACTATGTATATTGCTCTCATCGAATGAGCTGGGTCGCAGCCTTTTCGCGTTGCAGCACGTCCAGCGTCGTCGGCTACCGCCACACGACGCGACGTTTCGAGCATTTTCTTCTAACATTGTTGTAGTTGGCAAAGGCACGCCTCTTGCCTCAGTGCAACAGAAACCGTTGGCGTCCCAGCACAGATGCATGTTCTCCTGCAGAAGATCATCGGCTTGAGCTATTTGGACCCTCGTGTACTCCCTGAATGAAGCCTGGAAAGCATTCTCCTCTGATCAATACGATGCCTAGATCATCGAGCTAGGTCCTGGGGCCGTCATTCCTCTTATTGGTGTGCCTCGTGGCGTCCCTAATGAAGGACACTCGATGATCCAGAGCTCTCGACAAGCTCTGCATCTTCATCTGCGTTCTGTTCAGGTCTTTGGCACCATCCGCTTATTGCATACGTACGGGAATGGATGTGATGCCCTCCAAATGAGGAATAATGCCCACCACCATGTTTTTTTCTCCTCATCTATGTTGACGGGTGGGAAACGAGTATCGTTAGTCGGGACGAGCACAGGTATCAAAAAGTGCATGACGATTGATACATCCTCGATCTCCATCGTCCCGTTCTACTGGATTCCTTTTCCTCTCTGTGCAAGAGAAGCCTTGAATGAACTCCGCCAATGCTCTCTGCAAAATTGTTCGAATGCATCATCGATTCTTCCAGAGACCAGCCGAATTTCTCACGGAAGAGGCTATACACCACAGCATTATCTTCGGCGATATATTTGGACTTGATGTCGTGTATAAGGATCACTTCGCATATACGCTCGTGTTCGGCGAGTCTACTTTGCTCCGGAGCGCTCCGTTCGGGAACATGTCCTAGTGCAAGATCCCAGGAAGATAGCCATCAAGTGTCTACCGTTGTTTAGGCACGACAGCTTCTGTTCGCGGCTGAAAGCAATACGACGATTGTGGACGATCTGAAGCGACTCTCGCCTTTGTTGTGAAATCTCATCAGGACGCACGAGTACTTCGAGCTCTGCAACCGTAGACAGCTCGGTGTTCACCCCCGATGACAACCCCATGAATCACTTCCTTCAATCCGCATTTTTCTGGGCTAGTGCGGTCAGCATATAACGCCCACAGCGCTCACTTCATCGAGCTCATGGTATTGGCCAAAGTATGCTTTTGGGTTTCGAGGTTGTCCAGGTACTTTTTTGGACCTGCGCAGTACAAATTCCCCTTGCCGAGGTGGCACAAGGTCGTACCAAGGTATTCCGGGTAGCGCGTGTGGAATCCAACTTGATCCTAGGATCAGGTTGATTTGCAATTTCTGTGTCGAGCGTCATTTGGTTTTTGCTCACAGGTTTGATAGAAAACTTTCTGAGCAACGTGGACAGCTGGCAGCCCCGCTTCTTGAACTCGGGCGGATAGTTGGTTGACGAGGCGCGTCAAGGAGATGGACCCTACTGAAGACTTCCTCGGTCAAGATGCTACATTGGCCCTAATGGCGTCCTGCATGTCACTTTTCGGAAGCGTCAGCGAGATAATGTGTTTTAGTAGCAAGGCCTCGAAAATGGTTTGGGACCGATGTTTCCGACCCGATATCATTTCTCGTCGGTCGTGAGTCGAGCATTTTTCTCGAGGATCTTTCTTTTTTTTGTATTTCGGTTTCCTTTCCTTCCCCTTTTCCTGGCAGAGTGGTATACAAGTGTCCCCATGCTTCATATCCGCTCCGTTGCTCGGGACTCAGGCCGACTGCGCGAACGATGGCATCGAAGCTCGCCCTCATTACATATGCGAACTATTCCTCGAGTTCGCGTCCATCATCCTGTCTTTCGCGAGCGTATGCACTGACCAAAGCGCGCTTTTCAGTTTCTGCAAGTGCTCGATCACAGGAGCAACAGAGCAGCTCAGCACTGGTGAATACAGGGTTTGACTTGTCAGTGAACAGATTGTTGATGAGCGGTGACATGGATGCGAACGACCTGTCAATCGGTCCGTGATCGTAAAATTGTTATTCAACTACGGAGAAGACGCCTTCGACTGGATTGCACCGCGAGCCATATGCAGACACAATCAGGAAAAAACGCCAAAACTCAGATGCATACTTCTTAACCGCTCTTGAGCGATAGAAAGCGACACTGCCGAGGAATAAGCCTAATGGATGTGGGAAGCGGAAGCGATAAAGTGCTTATACGAAAAACCTGGTCTTGCTCGATGCTATGCGTTTGCTGACTCAGAGACGACCACACAATCGCATCGTCGGTGGAGATGGTGTTTTCATCACGCTCGCTTGTTTCTTCAATACGAACAGCGATTCGCGCCTCTTTGAGTCCAAAGTACATTGGCCTACCCATTCTCCCCATTAATGTCATATCGAATGAGATGCACATCCGTACCTCCTCCTGTAAGCGTTCGCGTTTCAGTCCGAACTTGCTAGTTTGTTGTTCAGTGCGCGACGCTCTCGAATTCACGTGTGCTTTTTCCTCGCTCATCCGTCTCTCTTCTTCATCGTTCGTAGGCAAGGCAAGGGAAACCCATATCCTTCTGTGTCTGTTGCGGTATTTCATGGAGATCGCACGGCATGTATTTAGGTGAATACGAGACAGGCGCTCTGGCAGCGTTTCATAAGTTCAGCTTTGTACGGATCACGTGACGGACAGCGAGTGTGAGAAGGGAGGCGCATCCACCTGTTGACCGCAGCATGCCCGTTTCTTACAAGCAGACTGTTTTTTGCAGGCTAGCATTCACAGTATAAAGTCGTCCTGCTACCATTTTCCAATCTAAAGGGCAAAATCGTTTTATTCGATTACTTTGAGAAAACCAAAATAGGCACCAAAAAGGTGTGCCGCTACAAACACTGCGACATTTACTGTTCCAAGTTCGACCTTCGGAAGAAATATGCAAGCACCTGAGCATCTACCATGTCCACGTGCGGCGTTGCATCTACATCCGTTCCAGATTAAATGCAACACCGGACAGCTCGTCCAGCCCCTGGCTTTAGATCGTTTGCCGAACCATTGACGTGCGGAATCGATATCCGAAGAGCAGCAAGAAGGGCTCACGGGATGACGAGTAGTTTCAGCATTCTCGGCCGTTTTCTCTGAATGGCTTCTTCGAATCTATGCAATTTGGGTTCTCTTCATCATTTTCAGCAAGATAATTCGCGACGCCGTCGAATACTGGTTCGTAAAAAACCCGAAATCCTTATGAGATTGATACGGATAACGCTCCACCCTTCAACGTTACCATCTCTCGGTATCGAGGGAAATCGTGGGTGCACCACTTCAAGGCGCTGGATTGACGACTAAAAACACGATGTCATTGCATGACGACAGCTACACAGGCTCATGCCGGAAGTTCCCTTAATTTCGCATTTCAACGATTCGATTCCATTTGAAACGCAAAGCATGTTCTATTCGTAGTCATCGACGAAATGGCTTTCCACGTCAGCTTGACATCTCCCAGGAGATACTCTCCCAGCGGCTTACTTATCTTCCGCCTGCATGGGAGCGGTCACGGAGTAAACGTTGAGTCATCGCGGCGATCGTCTCCCGTGACCGGTGCTTCTCTATTTTGGACGAAAGGAACCTGTACGGATCGAAATTTCTCGACGGGATCTCTAGCCTGGACTTTTCGTCTGGCACTTGTTTCATCACCGACAGCCTCGAGCTCCAAAACCCATCAATAAAATGGAACAACGTGGGTTCGCGGTGCGGCAGGCAGAGCACTCGCCGATAGGGTCATGCAGAAGAGGCCCGTGATCCTAGGATACGGCGCCAGGGGCGCAAGCGCAGGCGGAGGAGGATGCAGGGTATCGTGGGTAGCCTTCAGTACCCGTCAAGCGCGTTAATCGAAAACGATAAGCAAGGGTTCATGCGCAGCGAAGCAGCACCAGAAGCAGAAAATGTGGCAGACGCGTAGCGCCATCGGACTGTAGGCAAGTGCCGACGCTGCGATGGGCCCGCGGAGGATTTGAACAACGAAGATGAGCATCATAACTGAAGCATCAACCGCAATGATTGCTTCTGCATGAGGTGCGTCGAAAAATGCCAGAGACATCGGAATCAAAACTCTGATGCTGCGATCAGCATCGTGTGACTGCTGACGACAGATCTCGAGGCAAAGGAGAGACCGGTGAATTTGAACCCGGTGATGCTAGTCAGGAAAAGAAAGCAGTGGACGAAATAGCCTAGAAAGGCATGTTTTGATGACAACCGGAACAGAAGCATACACTAGCGTTTACCGCAGAGTCAAACAACTGGACTCCGTTCGATTTTGTGCACAGATGCGTATCAGGCGCTGAGCAGTGGCGGCAGTCAGCGCAACAGCCCCCCTAGACAGTACATCAGCTCCCATTCACTTGATTCGCCTCGCATCCGTTCCCGTAATATTGCTCCAAGCCGAACCAAGACGCATATGTCTATACTGCGGGAGCATCCTCTTGTATAAATACAGGACACCTGTTGCACAGACTCATTTGCTTATCGGTGAATATATTTTTCCCTATGCAGTATCCGCTCCTTGATGCCTATCTTCGTGCCGTTGGGACCTCAAACTAGGCAAAATGCGAGATACCCGAGTTCGTAGGAGAGACCAGCCACTCGCAAAAATCTATTGTTTGTCCATTGTAGCGTCCGTGTGCCAGGCCTCGTCTTCATGTTTTCGAAAGCATACGCATGCGAGACGCAAGCTTTGCGTTCCGAAGGAGTTTACGATCTAACACCTGCGGTTGCGCTCAGCACAGACTTCGCAGGCCACCTGCTGTCGGTGCTTCGGGCGGATGCATCCGACTCATCCTCGAGCCGACGCCTTTTGTGGTACGGTAACGCCGTTCTGTCTCGGTGCAGCGACAGCACCGGCGCTGTAGGCGCTATTGCTGCCGCTTTCGGCAGGCTCGGCACACGATAGGACGTACGAAACGACCAGAATATCCGAGATGAAGTATAGGTAATATAACATGGGAGTAGGGGGTTGATGGATACCTCACCTCGCACTGAAAAAAATAACACAAAAAAGTAAGAAAAGAAAAATGCGCATAATCGGAGAACGCTGGCCTATGGAAACGTTTTGCCAATGGAAAAAAATCCGACTCGTATGCAATCGCGAACGTCGCGAAAGCAGCTCCTAGAAGGATTCTTTCTGTGGCAGCAGCGGAGCTTGGTGGACGGCAGGTGTTCGCGGTGTCGCATGGCTGCAACTGCGGTGGCGTGTGTGAACCCCAAGTCTGGTGGACTGAGGGGAGCGAAAGTTCTGGAGGTGCTGCGTAAGATTCTGGGAGCGGAAAAGTGCCTGAACGTGCTGCAGGTCCCAAGCGCTGCCGAGTGGCTGGTTGAGAACTTTGGAGCAGAGGAAAACCTCCGCATTCTTATTTGCGGTGGCGACGGAACTATTAGTCGCGTTGTCGATAGTTATGTACAGGTGGTGAGTCGACTCAGCGCTTCAGGCGATTCAGCCAGTTCCGATCGTCAGCTGGACGTTCTTCGCAAATGGGCGTTTGCCCCGATTCCCATCGGTACTGGTAACGATCTAGCGCGCACGCTGGGCTGGGGCTCGAATCTCGTGGGTGTAAGCGGGCCTTTTTTCGAGGGCGTGGTCAGGTATGCAGTAGAGAGTGTACCGGTTCCGCTGGATACCTGGCAGGTGACGCGAAAGCGACTGAGGAGGCAGCAAGGCTCGCGCAGCAGCTCGCTGTTAGCCCACTTCTCCTCCGGTGAGGCTTCTGCGAACAGAGACCGCAGTGTTCGCTTCGCAAGCGCTGAATCTGGGGCTTGTGCGCCAGGTCAAGGTTCGGATTCGGAGTCCGATGAAGAGGAAGAGTCTACGTATGCGAGACGTTTCACGATGCTGAGCTATTTGTCCCTCGGATGCGATGCGGATGTGGAATTGCTTTTCAACTCTCGACGAGAAGCAAATCCGAGACGATATCGGAGCCAGACGCTTAACTACATTTCACATGCTCTCTTTGGGATCGAACGAACGATGCTGAGTCGGGCGCGACCTCTTTACAAGGAGCGCATCACGCTCTATGTTGATGGGCAACGCATCAAGATTCCACGCGCCGCGCAGTCCCTTTTATTCGCAAACATTCCTTCCTATGGTGCTGGGGCGGATCCAGGTGGAGTGGCCCGCCGTCAGCGTCGGGCCCTAGCTCGGAAACAGCAACAGGTACTCCAACTTTGTCGCTGCTTTCATCGTCGGTCCTCAGGGGATCATACGGTTTCCCAGTCGGAAGCACATCCTCCCGGGGGGAGCGCGGTAGATAAGCATGCGGCTACAATCGACGCACGCACGGAGGGAGCGCATCATAGCCCCGATCCTGTCGAAAGGGAATCATCTCAGGCTGCACGTCAGGACGCTGTGGGCCCGCACGACTCTGTCAGCAGCGCAGTCCTGCCGTGCGTGGACGACGGCAGGTTGGATATCATGACCATGAAGAGTCTTGTTCATTTTGTATGGATTAAAATGGGTCGCGAGGCTCAGCGTCTGCGGAACGGTAGGAAAATTCGCATTGAGCTTGAGGAGAGTCGCTCTTCGTTGGTCCGCGCGGCCTCGTCGCTTGTCGCCAAACATATCGCAGTGCAATGTGACGGTGAGGCATGGAACCAAGCACGTAATGAATGCATCGAAATTGAGCCTTTCTCGTTTCAGGTAGGCTTCCTGCTTGGCCCACTCTACGCTGGGGCAATCTTTAAGGCAGACTCGCGCATGCGCTTGGTCCGCGGTCTCGTTGCTCCCTACCTGAAGTCAACCAGTGCACCCAGCGCAGTTTTCAGTCAACCAGATTCCATCAGATATATAGAGCAGGGCCTCTCCAAGGCGAGTGAGGCGTTCTTGGCTGGTATTGGAGAACGTGCCAGGATCGCTCGCAGCGCCCCAGATGTGCCGCCGAGATCTTCCGTCAGCCGCAATGTGGCATCTGAGCGTTCCATCAGTGTCGAGCGTAGCGGGCATGCTAGCAACCGCCAACTCGAGACGCATCCCGAAGAAAATGACGAGTCCGGGGCGCCCAAGCAACGAGAGAGGTTCTCACGATATCGATGGTTGTCGCACGCGCTGGGCAGCTGTTTCGGTGGCAAGCGCCAGCCTGCTGGTGAACCTGTCGGGGCGAAATAAAGGGCCCTGCTTGCGACGCATACATCGCATGCTTTATCCATTTTTACTGGGGCAGTGGAGGAAACCCAATTCCGTATTCACACCTGCAAGGCTGAGACAAAGGGCTCGGCAAGCGATGCAAGCAGTGCCCGCGTCATCCATTTTTATTGAAGCGGCGGAGGAAACTTGATCCTCTGTCAGCGCGTTAGCGGCAAGATGCCCAAACGCCTCGTGCACAGAGATAGCGAAGTAGCGATGGACCGTGGCGGCTCAGCAGGATCCATTGATTCGGATGCATCATCAGCGCGCTGCGTTAGGCGAATGTTCAGCAAGATAACGCAGTTGGAAGACATCATTGCCGCAATCGGGGCCGTGGAGCTGCCCACACAATGGTGGACGTTTTCGTATGACCATCACGGTCTGGTGGGTGCTTGTTCTTGCCCTGGAGACTTCAATGGGCTCGCAACAGGCGCTACACCTCCCGCTGGGCTTGTATAGTGGGTGCCGTGCTCCGCTCGTACGCTGTGCGTGTGACGGGACCCCATGATGGGCTCAGCATTCGCGACGCCGGGCGGTACACCCATGAAATCCGTCGGAGAAGTGAACGGCTGTGGGTATGGAGGCATCAGCAAGTGCGGTAGCGGTGGATAGGCCGGAATCGGCTGCATGGGCATTGCTGAGTAGCCAGCGGGTCCCATGAGGGGCTGCGGCGCATACGGCAAAAAGTACGCAGACGGATACGGTTGCGCTGCTGGGTGTGCCGCGCCCATCCCCGGACCATAAAAGTAACCGCCACCGCCCTGGATCAGAAAAACCTGTTCCCGTTGCGCGATAGACATGCCCCGGTAGCGTGACCGGCCGCCTCGGCCTCGGTGAGGATTTCCAGACGAAACGTTCTGAAAGCGCTGCTGCTCCTGAGGAGCCGGTTCAATCAGCGCTTGCGATGGCACGAATTCTTCGGCATTCACGTTGAGGTGGAAATCCTTCGCGTTCGGATCCATTGCCTTACCGCTAGTGGCGCTGCCGCCACTGAACTCACTCTTCGCTTGTTCTTTCGGCGACTGGATTAGGCTGCGCTCTCGTTCGTCACTGGTCGCTTCCACGGCGAGACTGCTCTCGGAGCCGGCCAACGACAATTTGCTGCCTGCACGGATCATGGAACGCAAGTTACCGGAACTTGTCTTTCGCTCAATATCGGCACTAAAGCGGCGAAAATATTCCGTTTCGCGCTCCCTGCTGCGCTCGCTTTCGTAGCCCTGTTGCTGTTGCTGCTGCGCTTTGAACTCATTCAGCTTCTGAATCACTTCATCAGGCACATGCGGAACACTTAGCTCCAGGTTCAGACCAGCGACCTCGCGGCCGACTGTGACACTCGCGGGGGTGGGGCCTGCGCTGGGCGCTGTAGGGGTTGTTGCCAGGGCCGGTGACGCTCGATCGCTCCCGTTCCCCATCGCGGGCGATGTGGAGCCGCTCTGCGCAACCACCACACCAGTCATCCGCGCATCCTCTAACCTTTGTCGACTCGACAGACGTTGGAGGACTCGTTTGTGCTCGACATCATATTGGTCGAGCAAGTATTCTGACGAGCTGTTTCGCGACAATGAAGCTGATGAACGGTTTCGTCGCAGCGCATATAAGTATTCAGTGGACGCAGCTATCGAGATACCAGCAGCGGTAGCTTTTGAGGCTGCGGGTCGCATTGGAGCATCCGTTGCAGAGCTGCTTGTGTCCTCGGATGCAGGTATCCCCGTTGGTCGTGGCCCGATCTCTTCGCTGGTGCGAGGCTCGTTTGATTCTCCGGGATGCTCCGCGGTGCGCACAACAGCCCCATATCGAAGTTCCTCGTCATCGCAGCCGCTTTCATCTGCCAATTGAATGAACTGGCCACGTTCCTCGGCCACATGGGGATTATCCGCTGCTTTCGATTCGATTTCAGCTGCCAGTCTCGCGGCGCGGGCGATATCTGCTTCGGAAAAGCGGTTCGGATCTAATTTCGTGGTATAATGCTCCTCTGTGTACGTGGTTTTCACTCCGAACTTGCGTTCGTTCTCCACAAACTGGTCCCACTTTGTTCGCTGATACCGGTCGAGAGCGTCAAAGGCGAGCTCGCGATGCGGTGCGTTCCGGTGAGCGCCCTCCGCTTTTCGTTTAGTTGCAGATGCGTCCGGGGCTGCTTGATCGTCCGCCCATGCAACGAGTTCTCGCTCAGAGGGACTCTCTCGTTCAGCACCGTGACTGATCTCTCGGTCCGTGACAACCGACCCCGACCTCGTGCCTGTCTCAACAGACGGTCGAGGAGCCGCCTCCGCATTATCGCCGGAGGCTAGCGGCACTCCTTTTGCGTAGAGCCTGACCAGATCAGAGCGACGGAATACCATAAACGGCACCGGAGGCACTGCCGGTTTCGGTAGCTGCTCTTGCCACGAAAGGCCGTGCATACGTACTCGCTCTGCAAAACGGAGCACGACGCCCTCTTCGGGCACTGCTGCGTACAAGGTACCCTTGTAGCGACTACCATCACGAAGCGTCACTTCTACCTCGCGGCCAAGAAGACTGCCGTAGACAAACAGTACGCGCGAGAGGTTACTTTCGTTGTCAGAATGACCCGGATCGCCGCCGCTTGACGACACTGGCATACCAACTCCGCTCGTACTTGGTTCCCGCTTGGTCGGCATCAGATCCATCTTTCTTGTAGCAGCAGCAGCAGCGGCAGCAGCAGACAACAAGCAGACGGCTAACAGCTGAACTCCGATCTATGACGTTTCGATGAGAATGTTTCTTATTTGACAAAAATCTTTACACAAGCCAGCGTTCCCCGATTGTGTGCTTGGTATCAGCGCGCAGTAAAGCATCCGTCGTTCCACCTTAATTCCAAGTTCCATTACCCATTTTTTCTCGGATATACTGGTCGTTTCGTACGTTCTATCGTGCGCCTAGTGCATGCTGTGGGCGTCCGCGGTAGCGCCAAGAGCGCCGGTGCTGTCGAAGCACGGGGACAGGACGGTTTTACCGTCCACAAAGAGCGACGGCAAACGAGGGTAAACTGATACAAACGCGCAGACGCCTCCCAGCCTTTCGACAAGCCACCTACTATCAGCTTCGGCTTCTCCTTGCACACCTCTACCCCGAGAGCCTACCCCACAAAGTTGTATCCTATCAGCCCCTCGGGTCTCTTCTTCAGCAAAGCATATCTCATGATATTGTTGGCGGCGTTGACGTCGCCGTTCAAGAACTCGATGCGTTTTACTGCCTCTACTGGAACTCATCAGCGCAAGAGTACCTCGAGCGCGTGCCTTCTTTGCCACCAAAGTCTCGATATCGTCCTGTCGGGCAAAGAATCCTTTTCTCGCGTATCTCTCTTCTTCTTCTTCGCTCGATGCTCGGCGAAAGTGGGATTTTTAGCGTTTTCTTCGGCAATCGACGATGATGGCCCTCCGGGATCCCCAACTTCCATGTCTGTAGTGTTCCCTCGGATTTGTTAAGTTTACAAATGAACGCACGTTGAACATGTCTGCTACAGACTGCGACGAAGCATTTGATGACACGCACCTGGGGACGGGACACGATTGCGTTGAAGAACTGCAGGAAATCGGGTAGCGGCCCGTGCTCCCCAGCGAGACCCCATGAAGTGCAGATGACATGCAGGCCCTTGCGGCCGTCGCGGCGGGCGATTGCGCCCAGCGCGCCACCGACTGCTAATCGGTGCGTACACGGACACGTGTTCATGGGGCGCGCCGATCGCCTGAGCGACCGGTCGCTCGGGCGATCCGGACAGTCGAGGGGTCCGCGTGGCGGCGGGGCGCGCATGAGGCGCTGCGCCTGCTGCCCGCAACGCTGACCGCATGAACGGTGCTGCGTGTCCTGCATGCGCGCTGCAACAGCCTTCCTGGCACTACTCTGCATCCAGGTATTTTATTATTGGGTCCCAAGGTGGCAGACCGGCAGTGAACTGGTGTCTTTGAGTTCGTACGGAACCATATATCAGCGCCCGAGCGCCGCAGCTGACTGCTATCAGGGTACGGTGAACAATAGCGCGGGCGGCAGTACGTGCACATGTAACAGCGGCTGGTACACCGTACCGGAGAATGCTCCGGTGCAGTGTGCGTGCAACCTAAACTGTGACCTAGAGGGTACCAAGTCATGCAATCGGTCATTGCAAGTTTGCTTTTGTAAGGACGGGTACGGTACCGCGCCCAACCAGAACCCAAAGAATCGAGTCTATTGCAATGTGAAGTATCCCAGTACGAACTCGAGCTCGAATGGAGGCGGGGCGACCTCCCCTGCAAACTCCACTGGAGGCGGCGGATTCAATCTATCCGGTATCAGTCTTCCCACGATTCTGCTGGCCCTTGTTTGTTTGGGAATCGGAGCTGCAATTTTTGCTTTCTGTTGCTGCTTATGTTGGCCATTCGTGGCCCGAGCGCGAGTGTATTAATGGCGAATACAGGGGGAGCGCATTGAGGCCCCCCCTCCCGCTCCGCCATTCGAACATCCGCGACGCTGCCTGTCCCAGAGTCGGCGCACAGACGTTGCACGAACTGGGTTCTCGTGGCGTGCCTGCCGATGCGAACCGCCTCAAGTGAATGTTTGACAGCGGCGAAGTGCTCGTAAACATGTAAAAAGGGCAATCTCCGACGGCGGCATTTGCGCGTCCATCTAAATCCCAATTGCTTGCCCTGTGTCCTGGTGTCTTGAGGCCTGACGTGCGGCTTGTGGGTCTGGTCGCCCTCATGCCCGATTATCGCTTATCATACCATGACGGTATGCGCAGGGGAAAATATTTGGAGCGCAGTTTTGCCAACGCAAATGGTTCGTTCTCTCCAACAGAGCGCACTAACGCTCGCTGCGCATTCTCGTGACGGAAAACGATTCTTTCAGAGCGATCAGTACTGCATTCGACCCGACGCCTATGAGAGGCAGCTGGGGAAGCTTTCAGGCAGCCGATGCGTCCTCTGTGCGGACTGGAGAGTCTCATACAAGTCTGAGACTAAAGTATCGAGTGTTTACCGCCCCGGCGACACATTCGCTGCCCGATAGAGAGCTGAGTATTCATCCTTGGGGGACGCATGCTAAGGGAATGCAGCGCAAAGATTGCCATAAAGCCCAAGGAAGCGCCCTGAGAACTTTGGTGTCCTCCGTCAGACTGGTGCGCGCTGACGTACCACGTGTGATGTGAGACATGCGTTTTCCGTTGAACACGGCATACCCGCAGCATCTCGCTCACATACCCGTTTCGGTTCCGTGACCGTGTTCCATGCGGTTGGCGTAGAGCGCGTGCACGGGCGGCGCAGAGAGAGAACCGTGAACGTTTGGTTGCGATACCAACAAATCTTCCTTCGGAACAATGTCAATCAGAAAGTCAAAAATATCAGTCTTTTGAATGGCAGCGCTCACATCGCTGCGTTGCAGCGTCCTTCGCTTCGCCTCCTCAGTGATAGCCCAGGCCCTCAACGTCAGCTCTTGAACAAAGAGTTCACAGGCCTTGCCAAATATAATAGGTGCCTCAGCGCTAACCATTCGCACGTCCTCGTCGGACTTGATTATCTTTTTTATCCGAGCCAGCGGCAGTGCGTGGTTCTTAAAATCAGTGGCGGTCTCGCACTCCCGAAGGTGTCTCCGCCACATTTCCGCAAGAGCCTGTTCCAGTCTCTGGTTTGAGTGACTCATATTCCTTTAGACCTGAACAAGAATGGTACCCCTCAAACAACAAAAGCGCGCAGCAACAGTACACAGCGCACCTTTGGCACGTCGCCCAAAACGCCGATTTACGGCCGCTGTAAGCTGTCCGGTTTCGCGCCGAGCTGCTCCCGCTGATGCGGCACATCCAAGCGTCCTAGATCGTATTTAGGCACAATGCCACTGGGATTCAAAGGAAACAAGGATTTGAAATAGCTATTCGCAGTCTCTTTGACATCGAAGGTGTGAGACACCTCAGCTGCGTACGTTTGGATCATATCACGCATCCAAGCGTGCAGGTTTGGAAACTCTGTGATCTTTCGCTGACAGCAGCGAAAGAGCGTATGATATACAGAATCGAAGCGAATCAGGGTCGGAAATAGAAATATATCACTTTCACTAGGATATGGCGTGCCGCTCACGTACCGCTGGCCCGCGAGCCTCTGTTCCAGCTCCGCGAGCGTCTGGAATACACTCCGCTCGGCATCCTCGTAAGCAGCCTGCGTCCTCGCGAATCCGACCTTGTAGACTCCGTTGTTCAGATTATCGTGAATCCATGTTTTGTCAGCTTCAATTTGCGACTGATATTCTGCAGGGAAAGGGTCGATGCCGCTGGGAGTCTGCCGTTCGGTCGCGATATGCCGCATGAAGCGGACGATATCTGCTGACTCGTTCGAGACGATGAGGCCAGAGCGGGCGTCCACCAAGAGCGGGGCAGTAGCACGCCCCCGAAAAGAGGGATCGGCATTACGGTAGATTTGTTTCAAGTCGCGGGCCGATCGATACGTGGCTGGCAGACGCTCGTTGGCGTCTTCTGCGTTAGAACGCGAACCTACCGGCCTGAGCACCCACTTGCCTTCCGGGGAAGGATATACACGCACCGGAACTATAATGCGAGAAGCATTAGAGTTATCTGTCAGGCGGTGGAATGCCGCGGCTAGTAAACATCGATGACACCAGGGACACTCGATTCCATAAAACAGGAGGAACTGGTCTTCTTCGAATGAACCCGTCCAGATCTGGTCCTTGTAGCCACTTGATAGATACGAAGGCGGTGGGCGTTCATATGATCCGGTACCCTTCCTAGTAGGGGCGAGTTGTGACATCATAAGGTGCCAGAGCTGTCGCCAAAACAGCCGCGCCATTCGCACTAAAAGCTCAAAAGGAACCGCGGAGGACAGGATACCCGCCCCACTGTTCCTCCGAACCGTGCGCTCGTCCATTCGACATACAATCGTCGTAGGCAGTTGACGCGTTCGGCGCGAATTCCTCCTATTTGGCGTTCGTAGCAGCTTGGCGCTATGGGAGCGAATCGGCGACTCCGGTGGCCTCCGCCGGGATTGCGAGCCACAAGTGCTCAGAACAAACAACGCGTGGCTGGTCTCTGACGATTTAAGCGTCATTTTGCTTTTCTGCACAGGTCTCTATAGAATCTACCATAGGAACCGCACGGAATACCCGACGCAGACTTGAACAGTATTGCCAGGAACTATGGATTACACAGCCGCTGCATCTCCCGACGTGTGACGTGCAGCTGCGGGTACAGCGCCCTCGACATGACGACTGCCATCATAGTTCATATATGGATAAAATTACTAGCACATGATCCTCAACCTCCCAGGCGATCTGCCGCGGAGCTCAGCGAGCACTGCCCTCTTTGTTTTCAGGCTCCGCTGGACAGGCTCATGTTCATCGTTAACAGTTTCCGAAATAGCTCTCAAAAGAGGCCCTTTGTTCGTAGAAGACAGCCTATAGGTTTGAGCGTGCGTCCGAAACGCTGGTGTCGCACGCATGGCCTCGTGCTTGCGGAACACGAGGCGCCGGGGCGCCGGGCACCTCAAAAACCTGCGATCAGCCTCCGCCTGGAGGTGGCAAAGTCTGCGGCGAGTATAGCTTGTGCACTCTTGTTTGCACTTGTTTGCGAAGACCAAGCTCGAAATGGTTTGAGCTCCAGTGGAACATCGTTAGCATCTGCGGCGATGGAGTCGAGCTTTTGCGGGACGACGAGCGAGGCGAGGCCTGCTGCCTCCGAAGGAACATGTCTTCAGAGGTTCCTGGAATCTCTGCAAATTCCTGGAGCGTTTGCCGCGGATCTAACTGGATTTGTCGAAGATGACACTGGAACCTCTCCAGGAAGCGTGGTTTCGCGAGTAAATAGCTCGCTGCAGGCTTTGGTTCAGAATACTGGTTACCGGGTTTTCATCCTAATAAAACGTGACATTCCACTCGGAACGGACTTGAATAGTCTCGCTCGGGAGGTTTATGAGTCAAAGAATGGTGATGGCAATCTTCTTGTTCTTGTTTTGAATCCGAAGACAGCCAAGGGAGGGTATTACGCAGGTGATCAAGTGCAGAGAGCCATCCCAAACTCTGTTTTGATGAGCATCGCGAACGAGACCTATCCGTTCAACACACTGCAGGGCAAGTATGGTGCTGCACTTCTGGACGTTACCAACAGACTGGAGGCCGTTCTCTCGGGTCGCGATGACCCTGGCCCTCCGGTCGTTCGCAAATCTGAGAAGGTGGCCTCTTTTAAGACAAGAGAGGAGACCGAGAGTCAGCGAAAGAAATATGTGGGCGTCGTCGCCACTCTGCTGATCATCAGCGTCGTCGCGCCTATGGCGCAGTACTTTTGGTACCAGCGAAAATAGCGCCCACAGCGTGCACGCTGGGTGCAGCGGCAGACATACTCGGCGAGTCAGGTGCTGGAGGCTGGACTTGTCACGGGGCGTCCGCCAGAGGTCTCTGTGTTGCCGCTGCGCTCGAACGGAACGCAGTCGCCTATCTTGCTTTAGAGCACGCGACCGTCTGCAGCATACTGGGGCCCTCCAGGGACACGGAACGCACTAGCGCCGCTTTGGGTAGGGCAGGCAGTGTCTGTCCCGGCAAAGCGGTGACGCTCGTGAAGTATCCACGCCGCTGCGTCCTCGCGCGGAGGCCCGGCGGGAGGGAGAAACCCTTCCCCAGCAGGCCACAGCAGCCGCAGCAGCATCTCCAAATGCAAGTTCGGCAGCAGCACAATAGCAAAAGAATGAGGAACAACAGGCCAATAAAAAACAAAATGTTCAGGATGCACACATTGGCGAAGATGCACCCAATATCCAGGAGCCCGCCGCAACTACCGCAACCGCCTGATGGGTACGGTGAACTTCCGGTATGCGTTAGGTTTCCAGATGTCGTCGATGCGCTGCCCCCTTGCGCGCCATCCGTAGTCCGCACACTACTAGCGTTAAATTCGAGAACGAGGACGTCCAGAACTTGACCCAGGGCGTTCCGCAATGTGCAGTTGCACACGCCTGCTCCACCGGTCGCCTTGGTTTCTATAATGGGCAATGAAATTGAAACAAGTTGACCCGGCGCTAGCGTCACGATCTGAGCCTGAATAGGTTCAACGTTAGGTTCACAGGATGCACTGACTGTAAACTGAGCCGCATTCTGTCCAGTTCCTTCAGAAACTATCCAAAGATCAATTAAACCTCCTTTCGATTGTGAAGTGAACGGATTAATCTTCGATAGATGACGTAGAAATCGAGCGGGTGCCAAATAAATAGTGTAAAACAACTCCTCAGCCGCGAACTGTAGCACAACCTCAGTTGCTTGAGTCCGGTTTGTGAAAAACCGTAACAGTGGATTCCGTGGTGTCAATCCACTGACGTCAAAATCACCAAAAAACTGGACAAAATAACTGCCAACCTTTCCGGTTTGCTCAAGAGCAAGATCCGAGTCATAGTAATCCTGAAGTTGATCGTGGAGACATGATTGCGTTGGTCGCTCGCATCGCTGCCCCTCATTTGTGAATGCACTGTAACTAACACCAATCTTATCGCAAGTGTCTCCAGTGATCGTAACTAGATCGTTATCGATGAGCATCCACCGGTTTATCTCGGTGGGAATATAGGAAATTCGATCCACACACCAAGCCTCAGAGGTGTCGGTGCAGACTGAAGGAACGAAGAAGAGTTTCTCTGAGTATGATGGAGTTCCCTCCCACGGAGCAAAGTCACCAATCGCTTGAGCGCTTATTTTCCCGTTCGAGGCATAACCAATAGGAGAACTCGGTGAGAGTGAAATGATCTCGGTCGAGCAGTTTTGGATAGCTTGATCCTGATTTCCAACGAGCCCAGAAATTGATTTGATAGTACTGTTGGCGAGGGGGCATTTGGTAACGTTCACAAGAATTACAAAATTGACGTCGGGTTCGCCAATTTGGAAAGCAGAATACCACAAACTATCAAATCGCAAGCAGTGTGCTGACTCGGTGGGGTTATCAAGGTTGAGCAGACTGCAATCCAGTCCACCACGAATTCTGTTTGGCGACAGCCCCAGTAAATCCCCAGCATTGCAATCACAGCAGAAGCCTTGGGAGTAGAGTATCCGGTCTGCTGGTTTCGTTGACCAGCTGGGATTGTAAGCGTAACCGCATGTTGGGTCACTGCTGCCCCAGGTTGCGACGCACTGGTTATCCAGCCAGTTCAACGGACCCTTCTGGTTGTACTTGTAAACGATTTCATAGGGTTTGTTGTTAAAATCGCTTTGATAGTAAAGAGGGTAGTCCAGCCGTATCCTAGACTTTGTCAGTGTGATATGCACCTGATACTTGAAAGCGTACACTGTGTTAGGATTATCCGCCGATCGTACCGTTGCGTTCGCTGAACTGCTGCCGTACACGGCCTGGGTCGCACTTACGGAGGACGAGGCTGCCGTGGCTCCGTTTTCTACAGCTAGGGTAAGCACCCATTTTTTTGAGCAAGGAATGCTTCCTGGCCTCCCAGAATCCAGACAAGTAACTATACTTCCGACACCAGTAAGTGAGCCTCCGACGGAGGCAGAAAAAAACGGTGCTACTAGCCACAGTGGGACTTGGAAAAATAGTAGCACGAATAGACTCCGCCGAAAGATAACCTTCATAGGAGAAGAAAAGCATACTCGAAAATAAGCAGTTGCAATGCTAGGTGGAGTTAAGAATCGGAAGGTATTCACTGGGACTATGAAAACACACTTACGTCCGGCCCTCATCGGGCAGAAAAACACCGCGGTCTCGCTGCGATTTGACTCATCCAAAGGTCGCGAAGATCCGATGGGCGAGGAATGGGTCGCAAAAGTACATCAAGTGTGCAAGTGTGTAAAACATTTTTCTCGAAAATCAGTAAAATACATTCTCGTTCTCCTTCACGTAACAGAATTCAATGATCTGTTTTAGCCTGTTTCGCATAGTTTCCAAGCTGTCGCTTGCAGCACTCTTGTGGCTTGTACTGCATTTTCTTCAAAAAGAAATCCTCGGAACCTCGCCAGCTGTGCAGATGAATGTAGTCCCTGAGGTTGCTCGGGCATCAGGGAATACGTCACCTCTTTTCCTTTTCTATGAAGAATGTGGGGGGGCAAATTGGACTCTGAATCGCTTTTGCTCGAGCAATTGTTGGACTTCAAACTCTTCTCCTTGTGGAAGTTCAGATGATTGGATATTTGTTGACTGCACTTCAGCTGGACAAGTTTCAGGGCTCCATCTTGAACATGAAAATATATATTGTGGAGGGATCCCGGAGGAACTTGCATCGCTTGGTTATCTAAGTACGCTGGACCTGAGTTACAACCCAGATCTTCGTACAGTAATACCAACTTGGATATCGAATTTCACGAATCTCGTTGAGTTAAAATTTGAGGATTCTGGATTCTATGGTGAGGTGCCTGATAGCATCTGTATGTTACGTAGCCTTTCTTCTCTCAAAGGGAGGGAAAATGATCTTTCCGGAACAATTCCTGATTGTATAGGAGAGTTGAAATACTTGCATGATTTAAGTTTCGCGAGCAATGAAATGTCTGGCCAAATACCCGATTCTATTGGAAATTGCAGCAATTTATATTTCTTGGACCTTAGTAACAACAATTTCTCGGGAACACTTCCGGATAGTATCGTCTACATGAAGAACTTGCAGATACTCGACTTATCATACAATAGCCTCGAAGGCACTCTTCCGGAACTCTTCGGATTCAGCGAGCTGCAATTGCTCCTTCTCGGTCACAACAATTTCAGTGGCACCATACCGGAGTTGCCTCCGAACCTAGTCGCCGTGGACTTCTCGAGCAACAATTTCAGTGGACAAGTTCCCATTCTGCCCTCTACAGTAACAAGCGCCAACTTTACCGGAAATCACTTCAGCTGCCCGATCCCATTGGGATCCATATATGACACGGCGTCATGCATATGTCCCGCCGGCTGGGCTGGTAACCGTACGACATGCAAACAGTGTAGTCCCGGCACTATCGCACCCACAGATGGTTCTAGTGTTTGCATGGCGTGCCCCAACGGAACGTTTGCAAATGCATCGACAAGCTTCAGATTTTGTGGTACATGCCCTGCGGGAAGCTTTGCTGTATCCCCAGCCGGAAACTGCTCAATCTGTCCAAAAGGAACCTATCAGCAGTCGCGCGGTAGTTCCCAGTGCAATACCTGCGCCCCAGGCTATTTCACGGACGAACTTGGAGCGAGCTCCTGCAAAATATGCCTGGCAGGATCTTATGCAGAACTAGCTGGAAGCACGGAGTGCAAAGCCTGCGCCCCGGGAACCTACGCAGCGAGTAACGGATCGACTTCGTGTCAAGCATGCGCAGCGGGCTCCTACGCGGCCAACTACAACTCTACAGCGTGCGAGATATGCCCGGCAGGATCTTATGCAGAACTAGCTGGAAGCACGGAGTGCAAAGCCTGCGCCCCGGGAACCTACGCAGCGAGTAACGGATCGACTTCGTGTCAAGCATGCGCAGCGGGCTCCTACGCCGGCAACTATAGCTCTGCTACATGTCAGATATGCCCCGCGGGAACGTATGCAGCGAGTGAGGGTTCAAGTTCATGTGAGCCCTGTCCACCGGGGAGTTCCGGGAACTCTATTGGATCCAAGTCATGCTCACTATGTCCGGCTGGCTCGTTCGCAGCTTCAAATGGGTCCACTATGTGCCAAAAATGCCCAGCCGGTTACTTCAGTGACACGCCCGGGGCTGCAGCTTGCAAACCATGTCCTCTGGGCGTCTTTGCAAGTTCAGAGGGCTCTCGTGCGTGCTCCTTATGTCCGGCAGGGCAGTATGCGCCAGTCAATGGATCCGTCTTTTGCTTGAACTGTCCGCCGGGGAGCTTTTCGAATCATTCTGGAGCGTCTACGTGCTACCAGTGCGGCGCAGGCTACTTCTCAGACACGCGTGGCTCCACGAGCTGTAAGCTGTGTCCTTTGGGAACTTTTTCCGCTGGACAAGGGCAGACTAGTTGCGAGGCTTGCCCACCTGGTTTCTATACAAACCAAACAGGATCGACCTCGTGCAGTTCCTGCGCTCCAGGGCATTATCAGCCCAGCACTGGCGCCGGCGGCTGCTTACCGTGTCCCGCTGGTACTCGGGCCGGCGCGTCCGGTGCTCCACGCTGCGATGCCTGCCCTTCGGGGACATTCTCTAACGTGACAGGTGCTGCAGTCTGCATAGAATGCCCAGCAGGTTGGTACTCCCAGGGTAATAGTACAAAGTGTATCGCTTGCGACACAGGGAGTTACGCGCAGTTCAATGCCAGCGGCTCATGCACAGAAGCGCCACCGGGGAGTTTTGTCAACAGTACTGGAGCGGCGTACTTCCAGTATTGTCCACCGGGAACATTTTCAAACCGGAGCGGTGCATCCAAGTGCGAACCATGTGAAACAGGAACCTTCGTGACTTATCTGGGCGCGACATCGTGCACAGCGTGCCGTGCGGGCTACTCCGCGCCTGCCAACGGCTCTGTGAACTGCACCGTTTGTCCGGCCGGTACATTTGCGTATACAGCCCCGGACGCTGCTGGGCTTGGGCGAGGGGCGTCCACATGCAAGCCCTGCCCAAAAGGGACTTTTAATCAATACGAGGCGCAAACGAAGTGTGAGCCTGCTCCCAAGGGAGGCTACGTGAGCACTGACGGATCCACGAAATATGAAGTGTGCTCGCCTGGGATGTATTCAGATTCCTCGGGTGCTTTTGTCTGCGAGCCGTGTCCGAACGGGTATATGAGCGCCAACAGCTCCGCAACTTCTTGCGTCAAATGCCCCGCAAACACGTATTCAGCGAACAGAACCGGTTCAACGGCGTGCAAACCGTGCCCAACTTTGGCGTACTTTGAGAGTGTCGTCGTGCCTCAGTACCGCGTCTGCAGTCCGAATGCGGCATCCGTTTTCGCAATCATTGCCGTTATTCTTGCTGGAATCCTACTTGCCATGCTCGTTTGGTACCTTGCTCGCCGCTACAGAGCGTACAGAGGGACAAAGCCTAACAAACGGGAACAAGATGTTGCTTCATCTGCTCCGCGCTCCGCGGAGGTGACCCACCGCCGCAAGTCGCGATCACTATTGCGCCGTGGTAGCGATGACGGAGAAGTGCACCCAATGGACACCGTTTCAACGTTTGCAGCAATTCCCGTGTCAAGAGACGAATTGGAAAGCAAATTCAGGACGCATCGCTCCTTTTCCGAGGCGATAGAGCCGGTCACGCCGGATCAACCGCAGCGCCGAATATCAAGATACAGTCGCTCGGTTTCAGCTTCGAGATTCGGAATCCTTCTGGCATCCACTGCAGCATCTGGAGAGGGACGCTCCCAAAGTCTCACCCGGAAACGTCTATCATTCGCTACAGAGCAAGCGGCACGGGAGAGTGCCCACGGAGACGATGCAGCTTCCGACACGGACGATATTGTCCCGCTGCCGGGCAGCACACCCCAGCACCTGGCAGGAAATACTCCGCGAAAGCAGATTACGTTCGCAACTCCACAAAAAGAGCCAAAGTGGATTAGGGTCAGGACGGAGGAAGGTGCATATTACTTGCTGAATCGCCTGAACGGAGAAATGTACGCGATCGGACCCTGATTCATGGAGCATGGCGCATCGCTTAAAGTCGGATGCCATTGACAGACTATCCCCCGGCAGGATTCGGGAACGCCGCCCGCGGAGTGCCTTCATCTATGTCTGATTTCGGCGTGTACGCTTCTGTTGAGGCAGCACCGGAGCTCGTTCGCACGGCGTCGGCTGCAAAAGGGTGCATGCTCATGATGAGAAGGTCCAGCTCCGCCAAACCGTGTATCCTTTGAGCGTGGAATAGCAGATTAGCCTTTTGTGCGAAAGGACGGCCGCAATCCAAAACCGGGCAACGGAAGCGTATTTCCCTCAGATGCACGGCTCTGTAGTGCGTGTTTGCGTTTCCTTTCTGAGAGAATCTTCTACCACAGCCCGGATACGGGCAGCCGAATGGCTTTTCTCGCTCGTGAACTGTTCTTATGTGAACCTGCAAATTCCCACTCAGGGTAAAACGCCGCCCGCAGCCCGAAAAAGGACACACGTGCTTTCCAAACTGGCCCCGCTGCGCACCGGGTGGCAAATTCGAGCACCTTCGTTTGCGGCGAGGCTGCAGGGAAGTCCCCGAGTGATAACGCTGATCCAATGTTATTAGACGTGCGGCTTCTGAATCGATCCTGCCGAGCCACGTTCCGGTCGGAGCTGACCGTGGCGTTGCCGGAAAGCGACTCAGTGGCGAGCTTTCGGAGATGCTTGACATTACATTTCCACTGGATTCATCGCACTCGAGAGCAAACAGCTCCGCTCCCGAGACGGCCAGCGCATCGGTCGTTCGACTTGTCGATGGCGCACTGTGGGGAATGCTATCTTGTGAAGGCGAGTCTAATGTCGATGCGCCAGGTGCGGTGCACACCGAACTGGTGTCCTCTGACGCGCATCGACTTAGAGGTCGACTCGTTTCAAAGGAGGGCGACCACAAGTTCGCGACCGGAAAGGCTGGAGCCGAAAGCGGCGGGCACGGGATCCCCGTCTCGTGTAGCAGAGCTTGGGTCCCGCTGGTCACGGAGACCGACAGCTCTCTCCAGGGAGGCCTCCTAGTGCTCTTTCCGACATTCGCTTGCCTAACTGTACCTTTCGGGGGTACATTCTGTTCATGATCCTCAAGGAGATCAGCTATGTGCACGCGTAGATCGTGTTCTGAGAAAGCCGCGCGAAAGGGTTCCGCTCCAATGCCGCTCGCACTCGGCTGTTCAGAAGACGTTCCTCGAGCGTCGCTGGGCGTCACCGCTTCCATCCCCTGAGCTGTGTCACTCACTGAACAGGTGGCCCACGAAACGTGGAAGCGTTAAAAAGCAAAGATATCAACTAAACCAATGATAAACACAGAAAAGTCAAAGAAGACGCTTACAGCCCCTTCAAGCGGGACTGCCTCCGCGATTCAGAGCACAGCAAGTCTCAAACCTGCTACGTCCTTCGAACCTTCCTTCTCGGGGCACCTCGTGCTTCTACCAACCCTCAACGGTCTTTTAAGACGCACGAAGCGCACCAGGAGCTCGAATCTCTAACGAACAGAGCCCGAAAATGGATCTTTATCGTGTGTCTCTTTCAGGCGCCGCCTGCATCTGTGCGGGTTGTCATGTCGACCAGGCCGATTTCATGGCGGATGGCAGGGGCGCGGCTGCGCATCGAACGGAGAGCTGTACGAAGCGCAGGCCTCGACCTATTTCTACGGCTGCGCATATGGACACGTGTCAGGGAAAACGATCTCCGCGCGTGCACTCCAATTCTGGCAGGCTGGTGCGTCACGGTCACATTGCTGCTCCACGCTCATGTCGATCGCGCTGCGTTCGCTGCTGCATGACGTGACGCGGTATCGGTCGTGAAGGACAGATGGAGACGCAGAAGTAGGCACTGTGCACGAGATGCTCCACAGGTGCGGGACACGTTTAGGTGTAACTCGAGACCCTAATTGGGAAATATATCAAACAAGAGATTGTGTGTCCCAAGTGCAAAGGCGCCCAAGACTCTCACGTTCGAGTGCGAGATTTTCTCGTCGCTGAAAAACACTAGGTTTGCACCCAGAGGAGACGACTAAAACTGTGTGCTTTGAGACGTGTAGCTTGGTTCCTGTGGAAGCCTTGTCTATAAGACTTTGACATACGCATGCGACCGCGCCATTTTTCCCGGTCGTTGGCTGACGAAGCTCGACAGTTCGACTTCCTTACCTGTAGAAAATTAACGACTCACTCTGCACATGCGCACTGCTGTACGTCATGGTTGCGCAGGCTGTACCGCGCATGAATACCAATTAAGCAAATAGGTAAGCTCGCTTCAACTATTACTGTAGTTGGAGGATGGCAACGGTTTCGATGAAAAGCAGAGCACAGGCCTGCGGGCTATGCCCTCGGGAGCTGTAGGACTTCGATCTGCAGCCGTGGAAAAGTAAAGCGGGGCACTGTGCTGCATGCTTTTGTTCATGTCTACTGATATTCTTTCCGAATTGTTTTCAGAGTTACTGCGTCGACATTCAAAGTGCAGCCGCAAGAGCACACGGCTCTGTACGGAGGTTTGCGATGATCCGGCGTCGTTTCGAGTCGCTCATTCAACTCGCTGTCGTTGGAACTCGTTCCGTCACCGGAATCACGATGCTTTGCGACGCTCTCGAACGAAGATTCGTAAAATAACCGATCTGGTTATCCTGTTTGTACGCACAAGCCGTATCTTCACAGTTCCTTAATTGGAGCATGCTCATATTACACGTTCTTCAAATTTTCAATCTTTCTAGTTAAAGGCAACTCGTGGGCGCAGCAATGCGATCCTCTGAATATACGAGGAAAACTACCAATCGTCTTTGACGACTTTTTTACAAACTCACGCCAAAATTGCACTGAACAGCACATGAGAGATAATCGATGCCGCTCGAAACGCAAGGCGTTCTCTCTTTGTGGATATCAAAGAAACGGGATTCTACAGCTGCATGATGTCCCGAAAGGGATGTGCTCCTAGAGGTTCCGGTCTCTTTTGTTTCCATACAAAATCGTTCTCGACCCGGACTTGAGTCATCGCAGCGATCGCTTCCAGTGGAGAGGGCGTCATCGCTTTGCAACATGATAGTATAGACCGATCGAAATTTCTCGGTTTGCTCTCCAGCCCGAGGGCTCTTTCCGATGCTTGTTCGATCGTGAACGAAATCGCACCCCATAAATACCATTTTGAAAGGAACAGCACGCGCTTGCGCGTGCCACAGGCAGCGTACATGTCGAAGAAATTGCCCAGTGGGACCCCGTGGTCTTGAGAAACGGTACGGGGCGTTGAAACGGAGAATGGCACCAGTGATAGCGTCCTGTGCCCGTCAAGGGTATGTACTGAGTAACGCAGTAGGCGTTCACGCGGCACAAGTCAGCTCTGGTAGGCGGAGGTATGATTGACATGTAGTAACACACGACCACAACCAGGTGTCACAGCCGCGAAGGACACACCTACGCTGTACATAAAGACGATGAACCTGGCAAGGGAAGTGTAGATCCTAGCCTCCCTCTGTGCATGAAATGCGGAGATAACAGCCGGCAGCAGCGAAATCAGGACTCTAACGCCGCCGTCAACATACCGTGACTGCTGACAACGGAGCTGGACGGACAGGAGAGACCGACTAATTTCAGGCCGGTGCTTTCAGAGAGCGAAAAAAATTTGTCAAAGAACAAGCCCACAAATGCTGGTGTTCTTAACTGTGGAAAAAGATCCAAACTTTAGCTTGTACGCTCGTGTTAGAGTAAATGTTCCATTTTATTCTGACGTAGGTGTCGATGATCGACGAGCATCCGCTGAAAGTTCCACGATAGTGCAGAGCCTCGATCCGGTTGTAGTCCAGGGCGAAAGCATGTGGGGGCTCGGAATCCAATCAAAGACTTTGTGTCATTACCACTGATGCGTGTTCCCATGGTGCACTGTAGGTGCGTCTTATCGGACTCCCAGGGATAGCTACCAGCTGTCGATAAGCAGCGGTAATACCATCGTGTACCCACGCACGCTCTAGAGAATCCCGTGCGCCTCTGATCCACATGCCAACAAAATTGCGAGAAAAAAGTGAACAATTTTCTACTGGTGCCAATAGCACTCAGAGATACGCGTCCAGCCATTCACCAGGATAAGGTGCACAACGCGTTGCAGGGCGCTGTCGCGTTCCAGTTCCACGCTTGGAGCAGCCTCGAAGCACTGCGCCGCATTTGATGGCGCTTCGCGCGCCGACTGGACGGTGCCGTTCCAACGCGCAGACGTTAGGGAGGGTCGCTCTCCGCCTCGACAAGCCGTACCCTGTAAACCTCTCGGGAGAGTTCCTTGTGCGAGACAAAAGCTTACCTTACTCGAGATCCTTCGATTCGTACGCGGTAACCCGAGACGCTTCATAAGTGAAGTCTTGCTTTTCTCCATGAACGGGTCAGGACCTGGGGTGCTCTCGGCAGCAGCGCAGGGAGCACAAGGCATCCGTTCGAGCACTGTTCACGTCATCGCGGCAACTGTTGGCATTGCTCGACTTCGTGAGGATGTGGCTGCCTACCTCGCAACAGACGCTGAGTATCGGCTACGCGAAATTATCCAAGAAGCAGGCAAGTTTATGCGGCACTCCAAGCGCAGGCGTTTAAAAACGTCAGACATAGCAGCGGCGCTGCGACTGCGAAACCTAGAGCCTCTCTATGGATTCAGCTCCAACGAGTCTGCACCTTTCGTTGGTGTGACACTGCCAGGAGAAAGTTCCCTGGGTGGAAGCAACACAGTCTACTTTGTAGGTGACGAGGAAGTAGACTTGCGAGATATCCTTGACGGTGAACTGCCGCGTGTACCTCTCGAGACCACACTAGCGCTTCACTGGCTCGCAATTGAGGGCATACAGCCTAGAATTCCACAAAACCCTGCAGATGTTTCGAGTACGGCGCGACAGTCTTTGACCTATATCCTTCGAGACACCGTGCACGATGAGCCAGGTCGAAACGCGTCGGATACCCCAGACACCGACACTGGGATGGTATCTTTTCGACCCAAAGTAAGGCACGTTGTGTCGCGTGAACTGCAGCTGTATTACGAACTGGCTATTGAAGCATTGACTAGGAGCGCGCAGGAAACAGATGAAACGCTGCGGAATGCTTGCCTTGCCTCCATCGCGAGGGATCCTGGCTTGCAACAACTCGTGCCCTATTTTGTTGCCTTCCTATTCCACCATGTCTCGAACCATTGTCGCGATTTGCCACAGCTGCAGGTTTCCATGAAGCTGGCTCGGGCGCTCCTTGAGAATCGCTATGTGGGACTGGAACCATATTTGCATCAGCTGATGCCCTCCATCATTACTTGTATTGTGGGTCGTTATCTGTGTCGCACTGCGGACGAGGATCATTGGACCTTACGGGAGAATGCTGCCTCGCTTCTCGCAGATGTTCACAAAATGTACGGTGGTACCTACGAGAATCTGTTGCCTCGTATTGCAGAGACGCTGCGTCTTGCGTTAGTGGGTGAAGACAAAGCTCTTACTACACAGTACGGTGCTATTGTAGCATTTCAGGAACTAGGTCCAGCTCTGGTAGAGGCACACATTGTGCCGCTTGCACCTAACTTGCTCGAAAGATGGGAGCGCAAGATCGAGCACGAGCTCGGTGAAGCGCCACTAAAATCAGCTGAGCTAGAGCTGGCAACGTCACCCAAGTGGTCAGAATTACGTCGTGTATATGCTGCTCTGGCAAAAGCGTTAGGCGTCGGAGCAGAAACCCTTGAGGCGAAGTATGGCAGCAAATATGCGCACTTCGTCATCCCTTCGTGAGCACGCTCAGCGCTGGCATGAGTAGCCAGATACGCAACATCGCCAATGCGGAACGCTCGCTCCGCAGCCGCTTGCCGACGCTAGTGCTCTCTGGGGCGTGCTGCGAACCATGCAGAACACGTCCAGAGCAGTTGATTAGATTCGAAGAGCTCACACTCAGAGCCATCGGCGCGCGCGTCGACCCGAATGGATGGATACTTGCTCTCGAAGCGCACAGAGCAGACGAACAACGGGAAAAAATATCTCGCACACCCTAGAACGCGGAAACGAAAACATCCACATCGCTGCGAGGTGAAGTAATGATCGAGATGCCGCACAGAGGTTTCGGGTTGATAGATCCTAGGCGACTGCCGACACTGAAGAGCACCAGATCATCGATGGAAGAATCGACATGGACCGATGTTGTTTTGTGAAAGAATCCTCGTGAACGCCATCTTGTCAGGTGAATCAGTTGATCATCGATGTTTACCAATCATGTACAGCTCGCAGCGCCACTGCCGTCATTTGCATCATTGCAGTGCCGCTTGTGCGGTCGAATTGCACAGCTTCAAAGTGCTTCGTTGACGCTCACGGTACCGCAGCATCTACGCAGCTTGCAGCCTGCGTTCATCCACGAATCTTGTTTCCTTGTCATATTTTGAATGGCGTCTCGCAAGGCATAAGGCTGACGCGAACGACATGCCCCAGCACTGCTTACATTGTCGAGCCGAGGGGTCTCCCTGCCACCCTAGTCAGCGGGCAATTCATGGCCCTGGGCTGCCGTGCGGCGCCCGTGGAAATCTCTCAAAGCATGACGCTGTTGACGTTTGTGCCTAAGATGCTTGTTCTAGTGTCCGTCCACGGGGGCAGATTAATCCAACTGCCTGCAACCGGCAGCGTGCGGGCATCGCCTGCAGGCCTTCCACGCCGGGCACTCTGCGCCTGCAACCGCACGCAGAGTAATCTTCAGGGCAGTACAAGCAGCTGCTCACGAATATTGGGGAGAATAAAGCAACCTGCGCCCTGTACGATCCTCAAACGCGTACAGCACTCGCTCTACCGGATCGGATGCGTCATGACCGGAATCCATGAGCACCGGCTCCAAGTAACGTCCGCTATCGGCCTGGCTCTGGAGCGCCGCCTCCAATAGCTCACATAAATGCAGCGCGAGAACTGCACCCTCAGCAGCATCCGCGTACGTGTCCCGGACCTCCAGATTGATGACATGCATGAGCTCGAAGTCTACAGGCTCTCGCTGCTGGCAGTCTTCGAGAATCGCTTCGAAGACGCGCTCTTCGAAGGACACCACCACATCAAAGTGCTGCCTCGACGCTTCCCGGTCCTGCCAACGCTCGGGGGCCGGCTTGACCGCCATATTCCGCTCAAGCATGGGTAGTACGGAGGCATTTCGAAAGTATTCCTCGTTCTGCGCACGGAGTTCCTCATATATTTCACGATATGGGACGCGAAAGTTGTACACAATCGGTTTGTCCGGCGCTGTTCCGGGAAGCTTCACGTTTGCACCAGTGCCGAAAGACCAAACATTAAAACCTCGCTTTTGAAGCAAGGCATGTGATTCCATTGACCTATTCATATTTGATGCGCATACCATCGCAAAACGCAGCGAAGGCCGCACCTCTCGATCCATGTTACAGAAAGCGCTGTCTCGCCGCTCCAAGCGGCACTGTCATTGACTCGAAACCTCCTGCACCAAAGCCCTGTCTGAACCTCGACGCGAGTGACCGCTGCGTGCCCTCTCAGCGTTTCACCGTTGCCAGGAGGCACAGCGTTACGAACTCGCGGATCAGCGAACACAGACGCGCTGCCCTGTTCTGTCTTATAATATCGAGTCGATGCCCCACAAAGGAGCCCCCTTTCAATGGCGGCACAAAGAACTGATGACCACGAAGAGAGCACCGATTCCCTAGACACGCCCTGGACTTACGCGAGCTCAAGACAAGCCCTGTACGTTCTTTTGCGGTACCGGCGCTTCGTCGGCAGGCGCTAACCCCCAGCAACCTCGCCTTCGAATTCGCCTCACTGAACGCGTGCCCGCCGTGCCACGCATGCGACGGGCAACGCCTGGTGCAGCGTTTACTTGAACCTCGTGAGGCTCTTGAGAAGCGCTGCGAGTGCCATTTGACGTTATTGTCGATTGCTGCTTAGCTGAGGATCGGGTCATACGTCAGGAGCAGCAAGGATTGGAGAACGTTGTCCCTACGGCAGCATAACGGCTGATAATATCGAACAGCTACGGTAGACAATCGTGAAGGGCGGCCTCAATTTGTTCGGAGCCCCGGGGTTACTCGGGGAAACGTTTGAACGACACACGCGGGACGGTGAACCCGGGCCAACGCGAGGTCGTGCTCGCTTTCCGTATGCCAGAGGAAACGAAGCCGGTGGAGAACCAGGTAGCGCCGACCACCGGCGAGTCTAGTTTTGCAGCTTTAGGTGTCTGTGCTGTGCTATGCGATGCCTGCCGTTTGTTGAACTATCGAGAGCCGACGCCTATCCAGCGAGAAGCGATTCCAGCTGCGCTCGCCGGGAAGGATATTGTTGGCCTCGCGCAAACCGGCTCTGGAAAGACGGCAGCGTTCGCAATACCTATCCTGCAGTTTCTGCTCGAGGATCCCCGTCCATACTTCGCTCTTGTCCTTTCACCTACGCGCGAGTTGGCGTTCCAAATTAGCGAACAGTTCCTCGCGCTCGGCAGCGAGATAGGGGTCCGAGTTGCGACCCTGGTAGGCGGCATGGACATGGTTGGTCAAGCAGTCACGTTGGCGAAGCGGCCTCATGTGGTTGTCGGTACCCCGGGTCGGGTAGTTGATCACTTGACTGCAACGAAAGGTTTCACATTGAAACATGTTCGAATTTTGGTGCTCGATGAGGCGGATCGACTCTTGAACATGGACTTTGAAGAGGAACTGGATCAGATCCTCGCCGCTGTGCCCCGCAGCGATGCTGACCCCTCCAAAGGCGAAACTTTTGCGCGCAAGACGTACCTTTTCTCAGCAACGATGACATCCCAGGTAGCAAAGCTGCAGCGAGCTTCCTTGCGATCGAAGGAAACCGTGCGGATCGAGGTATCGGCAAAGTACTCCACGGTTGAGACGCTTGTGCAACATTATCTCTTCATACCAGAAAAATACAAAGATTGTTATTTGACGTACCTATTCGAAGAACTTGTCGCAAGGCATAGTTGCATTGTATTTACGGACACGCAGAGCAGTGCACAGCGCCTGGCGCTGATGCTACAGAATCTGGGATACGGTGCGGTCTGCATCCACGGTGGTATGAGTCAGCCTAACCGCTTGGGCGCTCTGAATCAGTTCAAGTCCGGCGAAAAGCACATTCTTGTCGCAACTGATGTTGCGTCTCGTGGTCTAGACATTCCGCTGGTAGACTTTGTGATTAATTACGATATCCCGCCACACGGCAAGGACTATATTCATCGCGTGGGGCGCACCGCACGCGCCGGGCGAACCGGCCGAGCGATCAGCCTTGTTTCTCAGTACGATGTAGAATTGTTTCAAAAGGTTGAGAAGCTGCTCGGTCGCCAGCTGGAAGCGCTCGCCGGCGTTCAACAGGAGCATGTGCTGCTGCTTCTGGATCGAGTGAGTGAGGCAGCACGGCTCGCAGTGCAAGAGATACGGGAAGAGAAACTTGTTTTGCACGCTGCTGCTCGAAAGCGACGAATCCCTGCAGGTGCATCGGTTTCTCGACGACGTAGGCGCAGCTAAAACATACCGACAGATATCGTTGGGCTTCAGCAAGCCCGCGGATTGGCGGCTCGATGGCACCGAACGCAGCCTCGTAAGAAATGTGCCAGGCTGATTGGCCACCAGAGCACTGATCGTGTTCTTGACTCCTGATCTTTGTCGAGGCTAGATTATAGAGGAACTCCAGATGCTTTTTATGTTCATGCAGCGGTCATGAGTGCCCTTTCAGTCTAGTCCGTGCAAGCGGATACTTGAGCTTTCGAAGCACCGCCACAAGGGCTAACTGACACACGCGCTACCCGCGGCACATGCCTTACCTCTCGCGGAACTTGATACGATTACTCCAATGGACTGCTTTGACAGTGTTCACGAGAACTTTGGATTGCCTTTGAATTGGGTTAGAGCACGGCAGCGTGGAGAGCGCACGCGGAATCCCCGAAACTCACGGATGTCAATGTCCTGGCTAGTCGTTTATATGTACGTCGCATTCGCCCCGAGATACGGATTCGCGCGCCACTGATGCTTGCTGGTCACGTCGTTCTTTCGACGGATATTAACCTTGTTCCAATGAAATGCGCCTGCGCGAATCGGCGAGATCCAGGTTGCCACCAACGATTACGGAACGCAATGTGCTGATATCCCAGCTCTGGAATGCTAGGCATGGTTCGGCTTGTATGTAGAATCTACGGGAGATTAAGAAAGTTTTGGTAAAGCCCACGAAAGTGCTGCTGGAATCAAGCTCGCTGTCGCTCCTCCTTCCGAAAGTCATTCGCACTGGGTCCCGTTCTACGCAGCCTCACTGCAGTAGCTTCAGGTACCTCCTCACCCCAGGATCATTTGCGAACCTTCTGTATTTATCTAGTACACGCTCTGCGGGTGAGTCACCTGAATCCAGATGCATTTCTGCATGGGAGTCGCCGTAGTCTGGCGACGCAACGAAGCGACATCAGAATCCGACAGTGCATCTTGAGGCCACACATGCTCCAGTTGTCTGCGCACTGCGGTTCGTTCAATCGCTCACTGCCTTCCAGGTGTTGATGATAAACCGTCCGGATGACGCAGAGGAGACCGCACACATATCACTGAACAAAAGACCCCAATGTCTGAATCTTCGCCTTGTTCCGAGTTGACGTGAGTGGCATACGTTTTCGTGGGGTGAGTCGTCCTTTCTCTTTGCGCATTGCGCGCGTTTCGCAAAAACAGGACTAGTTCGCCTCTGTATACACGGATTCCTTCACTTAAACCCTTTCCAATCCATACATATTGTGAGAAATACTGGTGAGGAAGCGATACATCGAAGAGGTTCCGAACAGCTGATAATGACGGCGATAGACCCGGATGAACAAAGAAACAAGCACGTTTCTTCGAGAGATCGTCACTCGTTCAACAGAACACGTCCAATCTCGTACTGATATCCAAAACTTGTTGCGACACAGACTTGTGTTTTTGTCTCTTGATCAAATTTCGTTCCCATCAAACTGTATCCCTGTATATTGGCACTCGAACACAAAAACACTACTGTTCCTAAAGAAGAGACAAGGGACCAAAACGACTGCAATTGCCCTGCAGGCCATTCAGTAGTGCGTTCGCCTACGATTTGCAATACGAACTAAATGTAAATATACATCGTGCTTCGTAGAAGCACTTCGTGGCTTCTGATTTCCACATTCTTCTGACCTGCACGTAGACCGTGCCACTTTCCGTCACTCTCAAGCGGGCAAGGAGCGCGCTGCAGCGATTGGCGTTGAGCGGCTCTTGGTGCCAGGCTACTACCCCTGGTTCCGTCGACTCAAATGCGTCTTCTCGCGAGTGAAAGGAAACATCGAAGCGCATGGATCCATCGAAGGGTCGTTTGAATCCACGACACCCAAAGATGCACGACGCCATGAAGAATCGCGTAGCGTCTTTCTCATGGAAGGCGCATATGGCTTATCTCTCCCCGGCGTGCATCAGTATGCAACAGTTCGTTGGAGAGTTCCGGACGCTGGGATGCTATCTGTCTCAATTCGTCTGGAATTTTTCGACGAAGCATTTTTGCTAAAATATGACGGGTGCTCGGGACGGAAGATACAATACGGGCCGAGCAGAGGATCAGATATTCGCTTCAAACGCTCACCAGGGGGTTGCGACGCGTCGCCGTGCCGTGTTGGCGATCGGGGTATCGAAAGCGCAGGCCCCGGAAACTCTCATACCAACATTTTTGACCAAAAGCATACGCGGGTCAATGCCGAGTGCTTCATGGAACGTACCCATGGGCGTTCTTTGCGTATCCTGCTGAGCGTGATCAGGGAGAACTGATGACTGGGATTTCCGGCTGTCTCGATGGACGCAAATGACAAGCTGGTGGCGGCAGTGATCGATGCGGTAGCACGTGCGGAAGCGACATCGCAAAGACAGCAAGAGTCTCCCGAGGTATTCCATGCGTATTGTCTGGAGCTCGGCCTCGGACCGACGGACGTCGTATCCAGAGGATTGTTGGGAGGCCATGCTGCGTTCTTTACGCCTTGCGCCATTTTGTGTGCCTTGACGGAGACCGGCATAGCATAGCAGACTCGTTGCTCGAACGCAAGCGCCCAAGCCTTGTCACGCGTCTATCGATATATAGTTCCCATGTATCAAACCGAGGCCCGTTGGATCATAGGAGGCATGTGTATGGTGTAGGTACTCCCCACTGAGGCTCGATTGGTCTTTGCGAGCGAGCACAAAGCTTTCGTGCAACATCGCGGAGACCATTAGCTGAGCTCATTCACAGTTTCTCGCTTCCGCGGACGAAATGGAAAGAACTTGACGAGGGCCATGGAGACCGACGGAATACGAGTCTGCGCGTACTTCGTGAGATTCGGTAAATCTAGTCCAGATGCGAGCAACGAGACTCGTCCTCAACTGCGCAATGTCGACGAAGAGAAGGACTTTATGTAGAGCGTGGATCCCATGCTCAGGGGGGTCGTGGCTCCCGCCATGACTGTTAAGCAAGCGGAGGATGCCGAATACCTGAAAGAAAAGGTAACGAAGCTGTTTTCGTTCCCCAGGGATCGATACGGTCTTGCGTCAACCCTGACAGACACCTGGATGCATACCAATACATGAAACGACGGAATCAAGAGCAATCTCGACGTTCCGGGCATCGTATCGAGCTGAAGCAGACCCTCCGTGCGCTTCTTTCAGAGAGTACGCCATACCAAAAACGGCTCGCACGCATGTTCTTTTAGTAGAAGTACGTGAGACTCTGTTGGGGTTACTTAACGTCTTGGTTGTACGAAGGCAAGAAGTGTATATTCGCAAACTTGCTCAAAGAGCTGGAAGAGGAAATGATCGGTTCATTGCGTTATCTGTTGGTCGCCTTTGGCGCTAGAGGTGCTGTAGCGTGCACGGGTCGGGTTCCTGCTTTTATAGAGAAGGTCGTCGAACGAGTGCAGGAATCGATTCTGTGCCATTCTCGTGGATGCCTCCAGGACGATGTACGCGGATCACGAGCGGAAACTTGCGATGGAAATTGGTACAGGAGCAAGTGCGAAACAGAGACGGATGGACGAGACGGCGTGCGTGACGCTCTCCGTGCGCCAGATGGCGATGCAATCCAATGGAGGCGGCTTGCTGTGACGTGACTCCACTAGCACTGACGCGCATGTGCACGCCTTGCATCGAGGCCTGACCGCAGTCATCGAATTCCCGGCAATAATTCGTGCCTCAGGAGCGTCCATCAGCTTTTTCTCTAGCAAACTTTCGAGATAATCGTTTAGCACTTCGTGCGGGCAGTGAAATGAAACATTACAGGTTTTTGATGGAAAACCAGTGACCCTGAGAGAGCGATCTGATTCTTGCCTGGAGCAAAGCACTGGTATGGTACTGGTCAGCAATCTGGCAAGGCTGGAACGCAGTATACATACACAGAGAACTGTTTTTCTGTGCAAATGTCGATCGTTAACAGTTTCCCGTTATTCAATATCACTAGGTATATTCGATAAAAAAGGGATCACCGTTCAAAAAAGCGAGGATTTCCCGCAAACATTCCTCGGCTGCAAATTGCATGGGCAGCACATGAACTGCATCCGATACATGCAGACTGGCCATCTGAGCGATGTACACGTTGTCTATGCGGGCGTATCGAAGATCGAGCGCACGCATCAACCATTTGGGCAAGTTTACCACCAGGACGCCGTGATCTCGTTCATGCAAACAAGACGGACCAGACGCACGCCGACCGGCCTCCTCCGCGATCCCCTCGTTCATGCGTCTGCACGTCGCGGCTGAGAAGATCTCATAGACTACGACCGAGCAAAACCCCGTGTCACCTGAGATCAACAGTCGCGCGTCTGGACGTCCCGGTTGATGCGACCTCACCGGGTACGATCGAAAGAGTCCAAGAGGGTGCCGCGACGTGGGTCCAGCGCGTTGAGCGCGGCCTCGTGACAAACGTCACCGGTGCCTGCGCTCCGCGGCGGCGTGAAGGATGCCTCCGATTGATGCTTGCCGCCACCAAACTCCGATGCGGTACCGTTCGGCACCTCCGATCCTACATGCTTGCCATCAGATACAATTTCGTACGTGAAGAGGGAACCCCACTCCATCCGACACGCATCGATCACCTCGCGTTGATCGCGGATGCGCACGCGACGTCCAGCGCGAGCAATGCGTGCGGCGACGGCGAGTTTCTGGCTCTCCTCGATAATCGGGACAGCGCATGGATGCTTGTAGGTGACGCCTTCAAACGTATATTCTGGAAGGTTCTTCGCTAACAACGCCTCAGCCATATAGGTAGCATGCTTTTCATTGTAGGTATCTGTTGCACGACTCATCATGGGATCAATACCAACAGAAGCAGCGTAGCCGCCAAATGCTCGATTATCGCGCGGGAAACAGGGTCCACCGAAGCCGTAGCCAGGCAGCAGGCACTTGGACCCGACACGTGAGTCCGCGCCGACGCTCGCCAAGATTGCGTACTTGTCTGCATTTGGTGTGCGATCCGCGACGTCGCCAATAAAATTCGCAAAGCTGATTTTCATGGTGATGAAACAGTTCAGAGCGAGCTTCGCAATTTCCGCGGATTCCGGTGACATCCTGTGCACGGTGATCTGGTCTGGGTTCCGCACAAAGGATCGCCAAAGACGCTCGAGCAGGTCTCCGCCATACGTACTGCTTTCACCAATGAGAACCGTATCGGGCAGCTCGAGACCTTCGATGATGTTGCCTTGTTGAATAAACTCAGGATTGTATTGTAGTTGGACGTTTTCGCAGTCCCCTAACAGTGCACGCCCAATATTTGCTATGTATCCCGGCATCACCGTGCAACATATGGTGATGATTTTATTGCGCGGCCGGCGAGTATTGATGTGCATCAAAACACGCGAGAGCTGCGTGACGTCGTAGTGCCGGTCGCCGCCGGTGCTGGGCGTCGCAACCAGTACCAACAGATGATCGCTGAACTCTATCGCTTCATCCAACTCAGTCGTGGCTCGAAAGTTTCTAGCTGCCTTTAAGTACTCCATAACTTTGGGCTCGTTCGACTTGAGCGAACGCTCGTTGAGTGCCTCCACATACTGCGGCAAGACGTCGACCCCCAAGACGTGATAGCCGGCCCGTTCCGCGACAAGTGCCAAACAAAGACCAAGACGCCCGACTCCTATTAACGAAATATTCTTCTCTCGTGTGCTCGGACCGGACATATCTGCAGCAAACGGGTGCACCGCAAAACGTGCACGTTAAAATGATTAGTAGCGATTGCGACGTACAACCGTGGCCCATGCGAACTGTGAAAGCGCGCGCATCGATGCCTGCTACGCGCCGCGTTTGTTCACCGCATGGCCCTGGAGGCAAAGGTGTCATGCGGGCTGGATTGGATACCCGATGGCGAATTCGGCACCCGAACGTTCATAGGAACGATGCACTACCTCCAAAGGCAAGTCGGGGAGATGGATAATGAGACTCGCGGAATTTCCGCCATTCGTGGCGCCCTCGTTAGATGCCAGACACAGTCGCACACGTTGAGGTCTCTGGATAGCCTCGACGATCCGACACGATGGATAAAACGAGTCGCACATGGGGCGCTGGCGGCACCCTGGTGCCCTGAGCGGAAAACAGAGTGAAAGGGAGTCATGCTGGAGCGGCCCAGGTGAGAGGTATCAATGTGTCGTCCGCCATACCACGGTATTTGTCGTGATTTTGACTTATTTACGCACAAGCACGTCACCATAAATTAGAACAGGCCCACTAAACCAGGCGTGCGTGCTAACGTTTTTGTTCCTTTTGCGGGGTTATCAACAACGTGCTTTGTGGGAACGTTTTGCGACCGCTTCCTGTTCCCCCTCTCAAAGCTGGCTTTGTCTGCGGAAGCCGGTTTCTCCTTTCCCCCCAGTACCGTTGCTAGCAGTCTAATGATGTTGATTGGAGCGTTAAAGTCCCGATTTCGAGGGTTCCAGATCTTGCCTACGCGTCTGATGCACATGCGGAAGTTGCGATCTACACTTCGCTTGCCTTTTGCATCTGCTTTGAGCATGGACTCGGCGCGCACTGTGCAGCGCTGACGCTTGGCTGTGGTCCGGTGTTTTCATATATGCAATACACCATGTCCCTAGCCTCCTTCCTCGAGGGTCGCCTTGCAGCGCGCAAACCATTGCTTCATCCCTCGGTACATACCCTTCACTGGCACAGAAGGTTCGTGTGGATGCCTTGCACCGTTTCGTACCAGGCTCTGTTTCGTGTGTGACCACGCGCTTTCTCAGGGCGATATCTTCGGCGAGTATTCTGTCCGCAGCATGCGGAAGTGCATGCTGTTCCACTCGATAAAGGGCTTGAGGAAACCGATCTTGTCCATGACGAAACAAGGACCCGGAAAGAAAGTCCAGGCTCCAGAAAAAGTAGAGAAGATTCGATCCACCTTTACTCTCTTTGCTTGCAAAGCGATGACGAACTCTCCAACGGAAGCGAACGCTGCGATTACACAAGGCGGAGTCCAAGACCTTTCTGCACACAAACGGATGACACAGAAGCCACTGGAAGCATACCTGCGAGGCGCATCATGCTGCTGTCGGGTGCTGCTTTGTCGATGCCTTGAAACAGGGAACGATTTGTCTTCCAAATGGCGTTGATTGTTTGACTTGCCAAATTAAGTGTGGTTGCGGCATGGGTTTGTGAACATCTCGTCAAGAGACGACGTCAATTTTATTTGCCCCGCCAATCCAGGGGCTCGAATTGCTGCGCCCGCGAGTTACAGTGAATTACAAACATGGGTAACTTGAAGAATGCGTTATTTGAGCGTGCGAGACGCGAGGAAAGGAGTAACGCGAAGGCTTGTACGTGTGAATCGGATACTGGTATTGGTCACCGTATGAAATCTTGTTCGAGGACGTCGAAAATCGCCTCGATGCGGATGACGTACAGAATTCCATCGGGCACGCGTCGAACGAACGGTTCCGAGCGGACGACCAAGCATCCGAACTCGACACGTGCATCCCTATGCACTCATTGCTTCAGTTGGCATGTAGAGGCTCCAAATTTATAAAAAAATTCCGAAAGATCGACTGCTAGGAACTGAGCGAGTAGCTGAGCGTTCCATTTGCGCCTCTCAGAAGACTGAAAGCATTGACAGCGCTCTGGATCCGTGGATAACCGTCATCGCCTGCGAGATGAAAGCAATGCATTCCTCCTTGCTGTGAGGTCGGACGCTCACAACGTCACTGGAGCGCCCCCTGAGCGGCCATGCGTGAGTTGCACGCATTTTTTCAGCTTTATTTGTGTCAGCGGAGTCGGCAGATACGCCCTCTGCAGGGACCTACACGGTTCGCCTTGTTTCCAGAGAAGATCTTTTACGATCTATACTGACTTGTAACGTTCGATAGCGCACAGAAAAGAGACTGGAATCATCGCGCAGCAGCTCCAGCGCAAACCTACGCTGTACCCGATGACGACCCAGGCAGATAGGCAAAGCACGTCACACACAAACGCAGCGGCAATCTAGAGCATGCCATCGCTGGCGCGCGTGTGGAGATTCTTCACGATCACTGACGGCGGCGGCGGCGGCGGCGGCGGCGGCGGCGCAATTCCAGCGCAGGCGCAGCTGCAGCGCACCACGTTGCGACGCTAATCATCCGTAGGATACCCGCGTCTACGGGACACCGGCACCTCATCGAAGCGGATTCGCTCGATAATCTTTCTCTGTATAGGAGGGAGTTCTGATACGTGCAATGAGCTCAAACTCGCTTTTTGTTGGCGGCCTAAACCGCGATGTTACAGAAGAAAGCCTCAACCAGCTGTTTGGCTCGTTCGGTGTTTGTCGGATCAACCTCTTTCCGACGTACGCGTTCATCGACTATGAAAGCCCGCAAGACGCGGAGGAGGCTTTTAACCAAATAAATAGCGGTGGACCGCTTTCAAATTTAAACGGTTTACAGCTTCGTGTAGAATGGAGCAGACGCTCTCGCAAGGGATATGCCTCGACGGAGCAACGCGCTGGTGAGGCGTCATCTGGCGCTGGCGCATCGGGTGGCTGCTTCGAGTGCGGATCTATGGACCATCGCGTGCGAGACTGCCCTGTACGTCAGGAGAAAGAGCGTTTGGGTGGTGGCGGTGCAGGCCGCGGAGCCGCTCGGTACGGCTCCGAAGGCAGGCGTCCACTAGAGGGCGGGCCCGGTCGGGCCGGCAGCGGTGGCGCTCGCGTTTGCTACAACTGTGGCGGCGTTGGACATACGTCGCGTGAGTGCCCCTCTGAGAGGGGTGTTCGCGGCAACATGGGAGATCGCGGGCCTGGCAGCTCTGGCCCGCGCGGGTATCCAAGTACTGGGCGCGGCGCGGAGACGCGCTCCTGCTTCAAGTGCGGTGAGAGCGGCCACCTTGCGCGCTTTTGCCCAACAACATCTGCTGCGGGGCCCGATGGAAACGCGTATGGCAGCAGAGGACGCCGTGAGAACTCGAGGCCTGATCGTCGCGATTGGGGCTCTGGTCATTATCAAGAGCCGTACAGCCGTGACAGGGATTCTGACAGAGCGCAAAACGTGTCCGAGGGTGGCGCAGGCTTTGGAAACCGCAGAGGGCGCGAAGACGATCGTTACGACTTTGGCAATGAGCTAAATGAAGAGCAACAGACGTACGAGAATCGTAGGGAGCGACCGTTCCATTCCGAGGGCGTTGAAGAAGACGAGCACTACAGTGAGCATTCGCATGACGAAGGCTACGGAGATTACGATGACGACAACGCGGGCTCGTCTGTAGGGCAAAAACGACGTCTCGCGGGCGATGCATATGACTCGGGACACCACGACGGAGGTTCTGATGCTTCGCATGGCGATGGTAACAGTGATGATGACGGCGATGATGGTTATCAGCGAGATAGTCCAGGCAGCTCTTACGGTGCAGACGAAGACCATGACGGGCGCGCTCAAGTGAACGGCTCGTACAAGCGCTCTCGGCATGGAAACGAAGGGCGAGGCTCGGAGCGTCGTGAGGCGCCTTCTGACTATGCGCACAGCGACTGGAATTCGTTGACGCTGAAGGATCTCAAGGCAGAGGCCGAGAAACGGGGTATTGATACAACCGGAATGCGACTTAAAAAGGATTACGTAGAGGCGCTCGAAAACGCGGCAGCGTGATCGGGCTACGGAGCAGAGGCGTCTTACTTGACGAGTTCCTGCGAGAGATGGTAACCTGCTGCTGCTGCTGCTGCTGCTGCTGCTGCTGCTGCTGCTGATGATGATGATGATGATGGTAGCATTGTCCAATACGACAGTTGATATGCTCAGAATGTATGGACCGAATGGATGAACCTTTATGATGAAGCGTTAGTGGCAAAGTTTAGAGTTTCTTTCAAGACTGCAAAGATTACTGAATGAGATTTCCGTGTTTCGCGACTTGCGTTTCAAACAATATTCCATGTTCGTTCCAGCCTTGCGGTGGTGTCAGAGGCATTCACGTGCAATATAGAGTGAAAGCGGCACATTCCAGTCGGGGCGGCGATTTACGCGGCGGAGACTGTTAGGGCTCGGTACCGCAAAGAACGACCGCTTCACTGGCCTGTACGAAGACGCGACGTCTCTTGTGGTGTTCGCGGGAGACGGGCATCGGCCCCGCACACGAATGGCCATCTGTCCAAGAGATCCCTCGGGAACCGTAACACGAACGCGTGCGACAGCGCAGAAACCTGGACCACGCTATCGAATGCTGCGTCTTGACGAAATGATCACTCAACCGAGCACACCGATCGATCCGTGGTTCTTCGTATGCAAAACCTTTGAATACTGCTCGATTTGCAATATGCCCCGCGGAAACTGGTTGTGTTGAACGAATGATCTCAGCGATTTGGATGAGCATGCCCGCGGCCTCGGCTTCAATGGCGTGCCCGGTTCCCGATAAACTTAGCTTTACGGAATACCGTGACTGTTTCTTGGGAACTGGAAGAGATACATAGATGCACGGGGCGTTATCGTGTTGTGCTGGACGCTGACATGCATGCGAACTGGCGGTGGCATCTCGCGGGCGCAGTGGATGGGTGGACCGACGGACGTCGGCCACACGATACGGAACCGTTCATCAGCATCGATGCATCCGACGCACGGGACCTATCAATGTGAGACGCCGTGTTTCATCCGTTTCGATTGGCGTTTCGTACGAAACAGAACTTTTACAGTTTCAGAAGTGAGAAGGCGCCGCATTCGCAGATTCGGTGGACTTGACGTGCGTTGCTCCAAGGTATCGGCGCGACTGCAGCTGCGCCTATACCTCATTTTTCATGCACAACAACCGAGCAACTGCAGCTCGCACGAGCGATGGTCACGCTTTGCCCTTCGGAGGCAGTCGTCTGGAACGGCAACAGAGATTCGAGGTCTCCTGCCTTGACCATACACTGTACTGGAACATGCCCCTGTCGATGCCGTGTTCATCATGGCCCTGGGCGATCAGTTCGCGTTCCTGCGCTCGTGTTGATCAAGTTTTGTAAAGATTTGATCACGGTATTGACGGCGACATGGCGCCACACATCGAAACCAAACACTCTGTTTACACCAGCGCAAACACCATTCCCAAGCGTGATCGGATACGAACGTTCGAGGAGCTGCGAGACGACCTCCGCCCCATGTTAAGAATCATGAGCTTCTACTTCCTGGCACCTATACAACGAAATCCTCCGGCATTGAACTCAAGAAGCGTGCTCGGGTTTCCCGCGCATTTCGCACGCACGCTTGCAATCGAGCATACGTGTCCGATGCGTGTACGCGCATGCACGCATCGACCGGCGTTGCGGCGGGCGGAACGCATTGAGCGGTGCTCTACCTGGCGTTATCCCGCTTCATCCGCAAATGACGGGGCTTGGATTCGCTTGCTCGGCATTCTAGCGGAAAGGATTCGATTTCGAACATGAATCGAGTTTCTTGGACGCCAGTATGCATGCTCGCGGGACCAGGGTCGCCTGTTGACCACTCCATGCAACCATACGATGGAATGTATCGCCGCAGGACAAGCTGGAACGGCCTGCAAGCTCCGCATGCGCAACCTCGACAGCAACGGGGATCTGAACGGCACCAAGAGTTCGCTTGGATGTAGCTGAGCAGCTGTTCCATAGGCACTGAGCGTTCTGACGCGTGGTTTCACATAAAACCGGGCCTATAGGCTCGTAGAGGGATAATCAGCCACTGGTTCCATTGACGCTAGACTGGCATCGTCTCCTGCGAATCCTGCGGCACCTTGGGCGCGTCGATCTGGTCGATTCGTTCTTCATGTGCCGCAACCCGTGATATGCCAAGGTCCGCTAACTGTCTCTCGTCGACGTCGCTCGGTGCCGCGGTCATCAATTCGCTGGCGCTCGTTGTTTTCGGAAAGGCAATCACATCGCGCAAACTCTTCGCCTGAGCGCACGTCATGAGAATACATCGATCGAGTCCGAAAGCGAAGCCACCGTGCGGTGGTGCTCCGTACCGGAGCGCCTGCAACAAGAACCCAAACTTGGCCTGCTGCTCCTCATCGCTGATCGCTAACACGCTCAGAACAGCGCTTTGAATCGCCGGATCATAAATGCGGATGCTGCCTCCTCCGATTTCTGTCCCGTTGCATACCAGATCATAGGCCTCCGCTCGAAGCTTCAAAAGTTCCTGCGTCAGGGTAGCGTCTTTGGACAATGAATCGGGTTTTTCTCGTATACGTTGAACGAGCGTCAACAGCAGATCACGCTGGTCTTCCCGCGGCGAGGTGAATGGATGATGCACGCTAGTCAGTCGATTGTACTCATCGTCCCAGGCGAAGAGCGGAAAGCCGACTACCCAGCAAAATCGATAATCTGTTTCATCCACGAATCCTCTTTCCTTGGCAATTTTGACACGAAGTCGACCCAAGGAGCCGAGAACGACGGGTCGCGAGCCAGCCGCCACCAGGAGGAGACTGTCAGGGCGCGCTCCCAGCTGCTCCACAAGCTGCCCTGCAACCGTTGGCTCCAGTTTGTTGAGCGGTCCGCTGTTTATAGTAGGCCGCCCGTCCGATGATCCAATTTTGCCCCAGAGTAACCCAGATAAACCCAGTTGTTTCACAAACTGAGTATAATCGTCGATGACTTTTCTGGAGGTGTGTGGCGCGGCTCCCGGTACCACGAGAGCCCGAATGGTTTCTGCGCCTCGAAACGGCGCAACAGCGCAGAGGGCCTCAAAGAAATGCCAGTGTTGCGCTGTGTTGGATTCTCCCTGATTCGCAGACCAGATAGGCTGCAACTCGAGACCAAAACGCAAATCTGGCGCATCGGTTCCGTAACGCTCCATACAGTCATCATAGGTCATCACCGGGAACCGCAAACCTTGTCGTGCAGTGTTGCGAACCAACACTTCATCGTTCTTGAGCTCCTGCTCTGATAATACATTCGAAAAAAGCGCTTCGGCAACGCGCTCAACAGTATGCATCACATCAGCTGCGCCCACAAAACTCATCTCCAAATCGACTTGCGTAAACTCCGGTTGACGATCCTGCCGCAGGTCTTCATCGCGAAAGCAGCGCGCAACTTGAAAATACCGATCCATACCACCAATCATGAGCAACTGTTTGTAAAGTTGCGGGGATTGTGGCAACGCATACCATTTTCCACGATGCACGCGGCTAGGGACGAGGTAATCTCGCGCGCCCTCTGGAGTAGCTCGCGTCAGTATCGGTGTCTCTATTTCGACGAATCCGAGGCTATCGAGAACACGCCGCACAGCCATGGTGGCCTCGTGACGGCGGATCAGAGCAGACTGCAGGGACGCTCGGCGCAAATCCAGGTACCGATATCGCAGTCGGGTTTCCTCCGAGGCACCCGTGGTCGCCAGCTGACCAGAACCCGGACGGCCCGTTGTCGTATTGCCTGTCTCGGGGCGTTCCATGTCTAGAACTAGGGGCAAAGGGTCTGCCCTGTTCAGGACTTCGATGACATGGGCTGCAATCTCGACACTGCCGGTCGGCATCGAAGCGTTGACGTTCGCGGGATCTCGAGCACGTACCGTTCCACGAACGCGTACCACAGACTCTCGTCGGATCGTTTTCACCTGAGTCCGAAGCGCTTCCGGGCTTGCAGCGTCAATCGTGACCTGGACGATGCCATGTCGGTCACGCAAAAGCAGAAAAGTGACGCCACCCCGGTCTCGTATGGTATGCGCCCAGCCGCAGACGGTGACGGTGCATCCAACGTGCTCGGAGCGGAGCGCACCGCACACATGTGTGCGGAGACTGGTTTGCGTCTCAGAAGCCGCAGAACAAGCGAGCAGTTTCACTGGGTGTGGTTGCTTTCGCTGTGGGCGACTCGCTCCGACCGGATGTGTGGCGACTTCGAAGCGCCGCGCGAGGAAACTTCGCTCACCCGAATTTCCCGTCAGAAAGTGCAACCAGCAACGCGAAAACGATAAACGCCCAAACGCCCACGGCTGATATCGAAGCGGGCAGTTTCGCACGTCTCTCGCGACTCCTGACGCACCCAGCGGTTTCGCCAAGAAAGCAAAGCCGCACGTTGTTCGGAGAAGCTTCATCTTCCAGTTCCTAGGCACACTCCTGCTACGCGCAAGCGAACAGTAAGAGAACCGACGGAAACACCCGCTGTGTACCTGAACCTGCTGCGGTGCGCGCCCAGGGGCTACGCTCGCCCGCTAGCGGAGGGCAAGCACCCGTCGCTTCTCGCACCGCGCTGTTGCGTTGTGTGCAGGGCGCCAGAGCCAGCCTCTCCTGAGCTATAACTGCCAAAAATCGTCCAGTTCTAATGTGCAGGCCGCCACACACACACACAAATGCGTCAGCCAGCACAAAATCCTCGCAAAAAGGGTCAATGAACCCAAGAGAAACACCCAATGCTGCCCGTGCTACTTGTAGTTGCGCTTCGCAGCAGCGCTAGCGACCGCGGTAGCTATGAGCACGCCTCCCCCGCCGACGGATGCGTATTTGCCGCAGCAGCAGCAGCAGCAGCAGCAGCAGCAGCAGCCGCAGCCGCAGCAGCAGCAGCGCAGGCGAGACTGCGCGGCTCGGGGCGATGCGCCGGCGATCGATCGTCCCTGCGAAAGCGATGCACTGTGGGTGAAAGGCCCCTCATTGCGTAGCGAGTAATCGATCTATAAATTCCTGGTTATTGTAGCTCGTGCTTCCGTCTTGTTCCACAGGTGCTTTTGGGGTTTATGGATACCCACAAGTGCAAGTTATGCTCGAGTTCAGCGAGGCTGGGGTTCATCCTGACGTTGCCCTGTTCGCGAACGTCGGCGTTCTGCATCAGTTACGTCACGAGCGTGGACGAGCACAGACCACCGGGGCTCCTGACGCGCCTTGCCGGCACTCGGCGGCGCCTACGTGCAGGGACACTGCGAGCTGAGGGTGGCTCAGAAGACTCGAGAACAGCAGAGGAGTCGAACTCAAAGGTCGATGGCTCTAGTCACAGCTCGGGCAGTGTGCACGGGTACGGGGAGCCGGTGCCGTCGATACCGACCCGGCCGTTTGACGCCTCAGTAGTGCATCCGTCCTGGTATATAAACATGCGGCCCGACAATCCTTGCGTGGTTTGTTTAGGAGAAGGCTACATACGTTGCATGCATTGCTACGGGGCAGGGTACGTGGTCGTGGGGCCCGAGCCCGAAGATTTTCCCGAACGAGACCGTGAAGTCTGCACTGTTTGTTACGGAGAAGGCCGGCATCAATGTCGCCGGTGTGAAGGCACGGGCAAGCGTCCCATGTGGATCATCGACCCGGCAACGCGAGAGCGACGTTCGATATCGCTGGAGCGGGACCTGCCTTGGAAAAAAGCGCTGATGGATCTCGCAGAAACAGAGTTGCGACGACAGGAATCGGAAAAGTCGAAAGATGCATAGTGTGAGCAGGGAGTATCGTGCGCTTTTATGGACTCAGGGGTGTTTGATTTTGTTCGAGAAGCAGGACCCGACTCTTGTGCTTCGTGGCAAGGGCTCTTGGCCGGCCGCGACCCTCTACAGAGCCAAAGCGTTGTGCACGAACGGCTTCATCCAGAACAAAGCTGGTGACCACGACACCGTGAATGTTCGCTTCGCCTCGGAAATTCCTGCAAGAATTTCTGCGGGAGCACACGGATTGTGCGTTCGTCTACGTTGGTCGTGCCCGACACTGGAGACTCGAATCGCAGCCGCGCACGCCTTTATCGTATGCGATTGCGAGACGCGGATCGCTCATCAGGGAAAAGCGCTCGCGACGCATCCCGCGAGTCGACCTGGAGCACGCTTTGTCCAAAATCCCCCATGTTCACGAACCACGAAACACAACTAGGCATGCGCGGCGAGATCTGGTGTTCGCAGAGCGCGGTGGCCTGGTTTCTAGTCACCAGAGTTTACCGGCTTTTTCAAATCGAACTGAATCGAAAGCATTGTGTTGGGAACTAGAGGTCTAGGTGGTGCTGGTGATTTCACTGGCGGTGCGATGGTGCGCAAGTACGATGTTTCCGAGACCGCGTCGGGGCGATCCCGTCGCGGTGCGCTAGCACTGCCACGTGATGACGCGGCATGAATGCTGCTGTTCACACGAATTGGGAATGATCCCTAACTACCCTACACCGTTCGTACACAGCATTCAACGAATCATAAATTTGTTGCTTTTCAAAATCCGAACATAACTGTTGTGCGTTTAAAAACACGTGATCTCTGCACGGACCAGAGTTCGCAGAAGCGCAACGGGCATGATTGCGTGATGAGAGGTCATGCGGCATGCGTTCGCGGCACAGCGACATGCGAGGTGCCTATGAAGTACCGCGCAGCGTATCGTGTTCTGTCTGTAACCAATACATGGGAATCGTGACGTGAGATGCAACGCAAACTCGTGCGCGTCAAAAGTATCGTTCTTTCATTGAGCGTGACGAAGTGAGCGGCAGTTATTTCACAAACTGCATATGCATGACAGTGGAACGCAAAAATATCCGCGAACATGTAAGGTACTTATTTACCCGCACACAGACGCCTCCCAGCCTCTTTTGACAGGCCAATTGCTGTCGTTTCAGCTCCTTTTTGTACAATTTGAGTCTGAGAAGCTGGTCGAAAAGGCTGGACCGCATCAGATCCGCGAGTCTCGGCATCAGCATCGCACATCGTCTGATATCGATGGCGGCGTTCAAGTCTCGGTTCAGAGACTCCATGATTTTATTGACGCTGGTTGAACTCACCAATGCAATGATTGCTGCGGCCTGTGCACTTTGCGAGACTGCAGTCACGTTATCGGCTCGTCGGGCAGATTCCTTTCCCAGACGATAGCCACTGTTCTATTGCATCCTCTTCGTCACTCGCGATTTATCGCTGGATGGTCGGCGACGAGAGAATTTTTTGTCGAAATCCGAGATACCGGGCCTCCAGGACCCTCAACTTCGATGCCCATAGGCGTCCACTGGATTTTTTATTTCTTCAAAATGAACGCATTTGTTGATTCCCTCAGGTGCGGAGCTTCGCGGAGCAAGAAGGACCCTCTGAAGAGAGATGCAATGTGCCCTGGTCTGTCAAAGAGTGCTCAAAGCTTCAGCGATTCGCTCAGTTGAACGATCAGTATGTTTTACGATAGAAAACACTCTTTCGATACGGTTGAATCACGGTGAGCATGTAGGAATGAAAAGCAGCTCTATCCCTAGAGAATGAGCAAACGCACGAGCGCAATCGGACTGGTCGAGTGCCACATTGTCCAGTTGAAGGATGTCTCCAGATTTCACGTGAAAAGTTCTCAATGATTCGTCAAAGTGGTTTGTGCTGCTGTACGAGCGCTCTCTACGAGCGAAACTGAGTCCGTTACTTGAATCCAGTGCAGCTCGAACAGAGGACGATGTCGTCGTCCTTTTCGAGTTCGCTCATACACACAACGGGCGCCCAGCTCCGCCAATGCCCATATGCGCTCCGACCGTTTCATCCGGAGCATGTATCATCGAGTAGGACGAATGCGCTGTCGTCCTGCAAGAAGGATGTGCACTTCAGTGCGAAATCGACAGTGTGTTGTTCAGTGCGGGATTGTCTCTGTTAGAAGCGTGCTTTTTGTTTGTTCCTCCGTTTCTCTTCATTAACGGTCGTATCAACGGTACGCAATCTTCAGATCCTGTCGCATATTTGGTAATATTTTGTAGACAAGGCGTAGAGTGGAATGGATTGACAAGAAGAAAAATTTTTCGGCTGCGTCGAGTACATTCGGATTTGGTTGCGCGGCGTTCACGATTCGGCGTACGAGAAGCGTAAATCACTTGCCAGCTGACCGTCGCATATCCGTTTTGGACAAGTAAGACGATTTCCGCAAGGCAGCTGTGGTATCATAAAGTTTTTCTGTGACCTTTATCGAAGCTCTCGTCTACGTTGGGTTTGTTGAACGCCTGCTAGAGAAACGAAGGAAAATCGAGAATGGCTCGGTGATACATGTAGTCCAGAAATCACTTTTCTGTGTATTACTGCCCAGCATTGGCCATGCGTTGCCAAGGCGCTCCGTCGAAATCCTTTCGTATCAGCATGGAATTGAACGGGTTTACCTGGCGAACCCGGGCGAATACTCTAAAATGATGGTGACTTCCCAGAGTCACGAACGAGAGTCCTCACGCGCCTTTTCTACGATTGCTTCCTGTTCCTCTCGCTTATTTACCGCTTGAAATACGCCAGAATCTCTTTCCCCTCAGGTCCCGTGGTCAGCGGTAGAAGGATCTTGATAAGAGTATAAAAGTCCCGATTTCGCAGTTTCCGGCCTTTGACGACGCATGTCGTGCACTGGCAGAAGTCGCGGTCTAAGCCTCGCTCCAATTTCAATTTCTTTCCGGACAGCATTGGCGAGCCCTTCACAGCGATGGCACCTGAATCTAGTCAGGTATTCTCGTGTGTCGACCACGCATCTTCCGTCTGGCGCCGCCCGGAGACAAGTGAACGCTTGCTTCATCGCACCGTTCATGCGGTTTCGGGGTAAAGGGGGTTCCCCTCGATGCCGTATTCTCCGTGTCCGCTTCCGTTGCCAAACTCTACAACGAGGGTCTTGGTCCGGTTGATCGCTTCGGCGAGTAGCCTGTCCGCAGCACACACAAGCGCACGGCGTTCAATTCGATGGGGAATATGTGGAATTCGATAATTTTTCACGATGAAACATGTACCGGAAGGAGTACCCAGGCTGGAGATCAAGTAGAGAGATTCGGATCCGTCGACGCTGCTTCCGTGCTAAACTGTTACGCATTCTCGATGGGAACCAGTAGCCGAGGTGGCTCAAGTCCGACTCCAAGGCCGTTTTTTATGGATGCAGAAGAGACTGGAGTTTTTGGGAGCAGAACCCCGAAGACGTATCTTGCTGGTGTCGAATTCTGTTTCTTTGGCGCCCACAAAAATAAAAGGATCTGCGTTTCAAACGGGATCGATTATTTTGCGTGAGCTGTTCAGTGCAGTTTCGGCATGAGCTTCTAAACAATTCGTCGAAAGATAACGTCGTGCGGTTTGTCTCGCCAATGCACCTGCGCGAATAGCGGTGCCTACGAGTTGCCTTGGAGCAGAAAGATCGAAAAATCGTCGAATGCGTTTTTCGAGCATGCTGTGCCTGAGGAATCGAGAAAATTGCAGGCGCATACCTATGCATTGGATTCTGAAATCTGTTATTTTAAGAACCATTGTTCGATGGCGTCGTTAGTCAACTTGCTTCCGATGACCTATCGCTTTCCAGCTTCAACGAGAGGAACGAACCACTCCGAAGTGGCCACCCAGACTCCCGTGACCAGCTATGAATACGTAAGCCCTTATTGATTCACGTCAAATGTCAAGGCTGTATATCAAAAACAACTTCGGAAAACTACCAAGGCAGAAATAGTTCGAGCTCTGGTATGATCCATGTTCTTGGGACGCAGGTGTAGGTCACGGCACACCCGGTGCCGCGCAGGCGCCATGGATCCGAAAGCGATGCGGCTGCGTGCGTGCACGCGCGACTCGACAGGCGTTTCCCGCGTTGTAGATGCGCGAGGCGGCCGCGCATCGGATTTTCAACTGCCAGCCGCGGCGTCGAGCGATCAACGTTCGTATGAGCGCCTGCGTTTTCTTGCGACTGCATTTCCCAGCGTTCGGGTTCGGGGTATCCGCGCTGCACGATAGGCAGTTCGGTTTTATAGGAGGCGTTGAATGGAGCCGCAGCCTCGATCCTGAACCTGAGTTGCGGTAACGCCGGGATATTGGTTTGACGGTCCCGCTGTGCAACTGCTTTCCAGAGAACGTGGCTCTAAACGTGTACCCACAGGCTGCGGCTTGCGCGCCAGGCGTTTCCGGTGACAAGTCAGGCGGGTTCTTGAGTTGATAGCCTTCGTTTTTGGCAGCGGTAGCAGCAGCAGCTGCTGCTGCTGCAGTACTAGTCGTTGACTGGGACGACACCAGCAAGCTGTTGGCAAAGTATCTGTTCCCTTGTATTGCAGGGCTGCTTTCAACATCACGATTTATTGGTGCCTCATGCCAAGCTCGTCAACCTTTCTCGCAGTCCAGTGCAGTACGTGCGAGCAGATTCAAATTCAAGCATCGCGCCGTGATGGGCGTTTTCGTTGTAAGGTCTGCGGCGAGTGGCAGAGTACTCAGAAGGTCCTCGCCAAGTCAGCTCGTCCTCAAGAATTACGACCCTTTGTGCAAACTGCAAACCGTGCTCGAGGCGAGCAGTCCTGTCGTTCGTCTAGAACGATATCGGTGCCCTATGTGGAAACTCCGGAGCGGCACTTGCATGTGAGCGAGCGTCCGCAGGGCCGCCAGCACAATTGTACCTCGATTCGACGCTCGCACGGGCCCAACGAAGCCTTCGTGTCGTCATCCCGCAACTGCAATGCGTTCGGGATCCCGGGTGTCGCTGGTTCTAGCACGAACGATCATTACCTGGATGCGGAGATTCTCGACGAGCTCAATGAGCAACGTCATGATTCTTTCGACGACGCAATAGAGGACGCCCTGGAAGAGGCCAGGTAAGCGCCTGCTTCGGAACGACGTCAACTTTCACTGGGCCCGGCTGTACTCTCTGTTCTCGCTGAACCTGAACCCTGCTTTCGTTGCAGCGCCGTCCTTCTGTATCGTTGCAAACCAAGACATCAACAATAGTCACGAGGCAGGCGGCTCGGTTTCGGTTGTGCCTCTCCCGTTTCCTACAAAGTCCTGGAGGGACTGGCCACGGCGGCGGTAACGAAGTCTACCAGCTTCACAAGCAGGACACGGCCGATAGGCTTTGATTGGCCACCAGTGAAAGCCGCGCACGGCTGCGAGCCCACCCTGAAGACGTCCGCTGCCACCGCAGAGCTTACAGGGCGCAGCAGCGGAGGCAGAGGTTTCCGCTGCCTCCTCACGTGCTCGGAGAGCGCTCGAACCTCGCTTGGGTCGTCTCTCCGACCAGAGCGAATGCTGACCACCCGGAGACGCTCCAGTTCGACTTGTAGAAAGCGGTGCAACGAAAAGTAACACCATGATCCGGAACAGTCTAAGAATTCAAAAAAGGATTTACCGTTTTCGTCGTGAACGGCTACCACGTAGCGCAAAGCACACCCTTGAACGCGTGCGCCGCGGCGCGCTGAAAACCCTGCATCTTTGAGGTCACGTTTCTCGCTGGTACTCCGACGACACCCCGCTCAGGCACCGGAGTTAATGCGTTGTTCTAGATTTTGGATACTGGCGAACGATTTCCAGTTGGGCCTGTTTACTGCCACTAATGCACACATAGCTTGTAAAAGTGATATGTAAGCATGCATGCAGGTATCCCGAGCCGGTCGTGTTGCAGTGGTTCCCGGATTTTCAGCACCAGGTTTTCCACGTTTACCATGAACGTCTGCGAGTTGACTTGCAGCGTGATGCCCCCAGAGAGATGGGCATGCCAAGAGACTTTTTTCTTGACCCTACGGGAGCTTTTCCGTGGGCTCGGCACAAGGGCCCGGCGTTATCGAGCATGAAATCGCGAAGGCACCTGCGGCGATTTCTGTCGAATGCGTCGATTGGGCGGGAGGTTTCGCGCTGCGCCTCTTTCCAGCGCGCACGCAGGAGAACTAGCGCAGCTGCTGTCACCGCAGCCTGAGATGATGATGACAGCAATACCCGTAATCACGACGGAGCTGAGTCTGCTGGAGACAAAGCTGTTCTTCCGGTCGTTCGAGCGCTGGGACCGTCCGCTTGATGCTGAAAGCTCAGGCATGCGAGCGATGAGGTACGGCTCAGTGCATCATAACCCTTGATAGGTCTATTGTTTTTAAGAATCAACTGGTGCAAGCAAAGCCTCATTGCAAGTAGCGAGAGGTAAAAGATACAGTTACTCGAACTGCCGCGACGGAACGAAGCACCATTGCGTGCGGTCTGTGCATTTTTCATGAAAACCAAGAACATCCTCTAGCGCAGTACTGACCCAAACTTGTCCTGTCCACCCCAACAAGTCAAATGATTGGCGGCATCGCTCAGGGCCAAACTGCGTGGCCTGCAGGTGCACCCGCGTATCCGACGTCCATCGCTAGACTCGAGTCGATTAACGCCTAGGGCGCGTATCGTAGATGTGTCCAAGGCCCGCACAATGACTCGTGAACATGAACGCCATTAGGTCGACAAGGCGATATGCTCCAACTGAGACGAGAAAACTGCTGCCAAGGATAAGCTACGACTGGTTTTCTCGACCCGACACTAGTGACAGTCACAAACTGCGAGCGCGGGCCATCCAACGGTGTCGCCCAGAGGCTCCACGTCCGCGAAAGCGACACCTGACCTGTAAGCGCCATGCGATGCCATGCGATGCCATGCGATGCCATGCGATGAAATTGCCACGTCGCGCGCTGGGATATGACGATCGCCACGGAGCAGTGCCCCGGAGGCCAACTGAGAATTGAGACATTTCACCCTTCGATGGATGGGCGTCAGCCGCGCGCGCACCCGCCGTCGAGTCCAAATGGATCGCGCACCGGCAGCGCATCGATTTCGCTACGCTGGACGCGGTGATGCCCAGCAACTGGATTTCAAATCCAGGATCTTGCGACAAGGTGCTGTAGCCGCCGCCGCCTCCACTTTGTTTCAGGTTTGTGCTCGCCATTGCGGCGCGACAAGGTCTGTACGCACAGAGCAACGACAGCGTCTCATCGGACACGCGCAACTGCTTTCGGGTGCTTGACACAGACAGAGACAGACTTTGGTTTGATCGAGCTGGTGAACTGCTCGATACGGGAGAGCCTGCCGGCACAAGACGCTTTCTTCTCGTCACGTGCTCGATAGGATAGCGCTCCTTCAAACAGGTTGAAGCGGTATAGACGCAGCAACAAGCGCGCCAAAGATCGAAAAGATCCGTTCCAGAAGAAAAGCCCTTGTGCACAAAACACTTACTGCACGTTCCTGAACGCGCCACAAAATTCACCGAACAACTCGCGTGTGAAATGAAAAAGGGCCCCAGTGCAATCTACACGGAAACTCGCAGGAGGTTGGTTGAGGAGCTTGAACAGGAGGTTTTCAGTACCGTCGATAACGCCAAACGCCTCCGACGAAGTCTCGAGGTCCTCGTCGAAATGCATGTTTCCTTGGTACAAGTCGCGCGTAGCTGTGCGTTGCTTGCTCGGCCGCAGTCGCCGCTGCCACATTCATCATCATCGTCGTCGTCGTCGTCATCGTCGTGCAAGACGCCTTCCCCAGCTCGTGTCGCAGCGTCGGAAGCGAGCAGCCTATCAGCAACCCGCAGCATTTAAGCCGTGTACAGCCTTCCTCAAAGCTCCCGCTCTGCGTCTTGTCGCATCATGTCTAGCGAAATTTCCAGGTTCCGAAGGAGATCCTCTCTTCGCATACCAAACTGCGCAAGCCATGCATCCAACTGCTTCAGGTAAAGCTGTGCCTGAAAGTCAGTACTGAGTTCAAAACGTTTCAGAAATACTTTCCAGCGATCGAAGACGGACTCCATCTGCGCGATATACGCCAGCTTCCCTTCCCGGTCAAAAAGCTTATATTTCTGTCCAAGCCGCAGTAGCTCTGCGTGGTCACGCATGAGCCGGTTGCCTTCTTCGAGCACCACGGGTGAGCCGAAAATCCCGTCTCCACCGGGGCCCGCGCTGCGCCCACTCGCGAACGCATCGCCGCCTCTACCCAAAAAACCTCCGTCCGAGTCGTTACCGGAACCGTCATCGTCACGCTTACCACGCGAGCGCGGCGACCGGTACTGCCCACGAACGTGTGATAAAGCGGCCGGCAGGCGGTGCGAATTCTTACTTCGATGCCAGCAGTGGCGGCGGTGCCTGCGCAGCCAAGTCGTTGCTCCAGTACTCTCAGGTGCCACAGCAGCCCGAACTGACGAGTTGGAAACAGGAAAAATCGACCAAGCCAGAGTCTCAGCCATAAGCACTAGCCTGATACAATGCCTGACAAAAGCACACGGTGGCTACACTCCAAGTCGACAACGGTGAACGGACGGAGAACTCCGTCTCCAGCGTTCAGATGCATGATCCATGCACGATCCGACGACGGCGCTGACGGGATTGTGCGCTCGGCGTATCGCGCTGTACGGCGGCTGCGGAAGCGTCGCGCGCCTGACGCCGCCGCCAGCGCGATACGCCGATTGTTTTTCATTACGAGATGTTTACTTAGGCCAGCGTTCTCCGATTGAGCGCATTGTTCTTTTCTTACTTTTTTGTGTTATTTTTTCAGTGCGCGATAAGGCATCTATAAAACCCCCTCCCTCCAAGTTACATACCCTTTACTGATTCCAGGATATTCTGGTCGTTTCATACGTCCTATCGAGTGTGCCTAGTACCTGCAGTTCCGTATTCGCCTTTGCACCTTACATGCTAGAGCAGATAGTTCATCGAGCTAGAACGGCGTTGCAGTGCCACACAGAGGACGTCGGCTCGAGGTGTGCTTCACCCGGCGTAGAATCGGGTCTCATTGTCTGTCTGTGCTCGGACAGTCTGCGGATGCAGGCTTGCCTTCGCTGCCCGACACGCTGGAGAAACTTGGTTGTTAGGATAAATCCTGGGAGCCGCCTCTCTCCTTCGTGATCTTGCATGGAATGCGTTGTTGTCGGTCGGCAATGCGGGTTTGTGCTTGACACCCACCACAGTGGGTAGGCGCAGAAAGCACTGGGCTCGTGTGCGCATCCGATTCGTTGGACCTTATGCCTAGAAGGTAGCATGTGAGTTTGTTCGCCACTAATGAGCGCTGAGGCTCGGTTAGCGGACCACCAGTTGCCAGTGCTACACTCAGAGTGAGTGTCCGGCCTTGGACTATCACGGTGATGCCAAGCTGCTGTCCTTCAAGGAGCTCGCTGCGCTGCTGTTTCCAGCGCGGGCACTGTAAGCCTAAATATGTCAGCGTCTCGGGGGTCTCGTCTCCACAGCAGGGACAGTGTGATTCCCAGTGCGATTCCAGTGTTCCTATACGGCTTAGAGCCGGTGATGGTCGCCAGAAGCCACCAACGCGGATTTTCGCGAGCCACTGGGTACCTCGAGCAAGTCCCGGGAACTCCAGCGCCTCCCACCAGTACTTGCGTGTGTATGCTAGGTTGTAGTTCCGATATAGAGTCAAGCTGGCGTTACGGGCCCGACTGGTTCCGTGTCTACGTTCCCATATTGTTGTTTGGACGGTTCGCTTGAGGCGGCGGGAGCCTTGTACATTCCTGGGGAACGACTGGAGCGTGTTGTCTCCTAAGAGGCGCTTCAGCCAAATCTGCGTCGATTTCATCCAAGTGTTCTTGCGGCGCGTTGGGGTCTGCATGAAACTCCGACTCAAAGAGGTGCGCATGGTGGGCCCTTTTGGCCCACACACGTGCCTGGCAGCCTGCTGCTATCGCCTCTATCGAGGGTATTTCGAGTTCAAGTCCGAGTGCCAGGCAGGTTGGTCGCTCTGCTTTGCATTGAGCATCCAACAACAATGAGTCGCATTGCCCTGTTGGCGGCTGTCTGCAGACGTGAGGCGTTTGTGTGCTTCATGCCGCACCATTTAGCACCACAGGTCGAAGGCTGGATGATACACATCCTTAGCGCCCTCGTATGGATTGCTAAGCGGATAGAGGGGTCGGATAGGACTGGGCGTGCGATCGCTGTACGTCTGTGCATCTTGGCGATCATCTCGTCGACGTGTGCCTTTTCGTCGAGCGTCGGCGTGCGACAGACCCTCCAGGTAGCGATATTTTTCCACGATCGGAATTTCCTGATTCTGCAACCGCCACGAGCGATTGCGAATGCTCTGCGAGTCTCCATGGATGACCGTGACGCCGCACTTCGATGCTGCAATGCTCATCTCCCAGCAATCGGCCCAGGCGCTGACTTGTTCCATGCTAGCCGCAAGCGTTTCCGGGGCGGGTGCCAACAGCACGACATCGTCCGCAACTAGACGGCCTGCGAGGCGGTTCCTATGCGAGGGCTCTTTACCGGGCTCTCCGCAGTCTATCCACGGCACCTCAACCACGAATTGTCTGCGGTTGTTCAGCAGATCGTTGATGAAGATGCTGAAAAGGAGCGGGGATGCGCGGTCGCCTTTTTGCAGTCCACGTCGGATTCTTATGGAAGGGGTTCTTGACCCGTCGCCCAGTCGGATGCGCATCCACGAGTCTGCATAGAGCGCACTGAAGAACGCCAAGCACTTTTCGGAGACTCCGGCGCGTTCCATCTTGAGAAACGGAGCCTCGTGCGGGACCGTGTCGAAGGCCTTTTGAAAGTCGATGAAGCATACGTAAGTTGGTTGTTGGCCGCCAATGGAGCGACGTTGCGCCACTTCAATGTGGGTCAGGGCATGGCTCATGCATTCCTCGCGGCTCCGGAATCCAGCCTGTTCTGGGGCGAAGAACTTGCGCTCCTGGAGGCCTCTCTGGATCCGGTTCGTGGGAATGGCGCAAAGTAGCTTCATGATTGACGGGATGAGGCGCATAGTCCGGTAGTTGTTCATGTCTGTGTGTGTGTATGTGGGAGTCCTTTTTGAGGATCGGTATGACCGCGGCAGTCCTCCGTACATCCGGGATGTACGCCTCTTCGAACATGCGTTGGATGAGCTCCAGAAGGCGTTTGCCTAAGCTTGTGTCAGGTTCATCTGGTATCGATGGTGTCCCTGTTGTCCCGTGTTTTGGGGTCGCCAGTTTCATCCACTCCGCCGCGATACCGTCGATGCCAGGTGCTTTGCGATTGCTTGAGCATAGCAGAGGCCGAACAGATTCAGGCCAGAAGATTGGGTCGTTCCATTCCGGTACCGGGTCGAGGCGCTGTAGTTTGGCAGCATATTGGTGCCAATAGATTCGGTTTCGGCAGTGCCCAGTTGCGTCTTCATGCAGCTCTGTGCCGTGGTCCGTCCAGGCCTCATTCACTGAGGCACTCTCCGTCCTCAGCGCTTCCTCATAAACGATTGGTGTGAGTCCCAGGCACTTTTTTAGTGGGTCCAGTCTCGATCGAATGTAGCGCCAGGTCTCATCTTCGTTGGTGCTCTCTAGCATAGATTTCGCTAGGGAGGCGATTTTGCGGTTTCGATCCTCTCGTTTGTCTTCTCTGGAAAGTTTCTTCTTTCTTTTGATAGCTTCCTCATGTTGTGCCTGTAGCGCCGTTAGGACTGCCGTCGCTTCCTTGTCTCCGGCGTTGGCGCGTATGGCGGTGCGGTTGACGATCTTGTTGAGTCGGTAGCATTCATCAATCCGAGTTTTGGTACGTCGTTTCAGGTACTGAGGTTTGCAACTGTTGTGTTCTGGCCCAAGCAGTCCCAACTCTCTGGCAGTCTTCTGATTCGCATCTACAAACTCGCGTGCCAATTGGTCTAAAGGCTTGCATGCACGGCTTTTCGGATCTTCAGCGCTGTGAGTAGGTGACTGGGTTTGGCGACGGCTTTCTTGAGTTCCTGCTGGGGTGCCCTTTCGGGAAATGACTTGTGATGGGCTCGTTTGGGAGTTCTTTTTTCTATTCTTCTGTCTTTTCTTGTTGGTCTTCTTCTTCTTCGGGCTTTTTGCCGAGCTGCTTTCTCTGGTTATTCTTCTGGTACGTGGATCATGAGGTTTCTGTGTCTCTTCTTCCGTATCGCCTTGGGTCTCTTTTCCTATTGCAGAGTCCCCGACTTGTATCAGATCCTCTTTACTGTACTGGTGATTCGATATCTCGTCGTCTAGTATCGAGGCTATCCCAAAAATATTCCATGATGCGAAAACTAACGAGTCGTAGCGCGTAAGGGAATAGGAATAGCGCTGCGGCACTCTAGAGGTACGTCGTCGATTTAAACGCACCCTCCACGGGGTATATGAGCGCACATGCCACCAGCACCTCCTACATTCCAGTCGTTCATTGAGTGCCTGGCACAGCGCTAGCGTACATTCAAAAGTACATAGTCAAGGTCGATACAAATGCGACCTTTATCTTGCCGGACGCGTGAAGCTACCCGCAACCACAGTGGATACTCTATGAACCAACCTTTCAGCGGCTTAGTATCCGCTCCCCAAACACGTAGGCGAGCAAGTCGCCTATTCTAGCTTCGATCGCGAGTATGCCGCCAGCCGTCCTCCAAAATATCCACCGAGACTGTTTCCAAAGTTGAGGTAGAAACCAATGTAGGAGGTAAAACTGAGCCCAAGTTCGAGGATGTATCCAGGAGTTGTGCCCGAACCTGCAGCGTTGATTCTAGAGCAGCGGATAAGTACGCAGAACTCTCGTCATCATTCTCTGCTACTGCCTCCGGGCCTCCGTTCGTTGCGGTCAAGGTCCGTGTCGTGGGCTTCCTTCGCCGTCGCCCAAGCACCCCGCGTTAACCCACTTTCAGAGCTTCTCCGGAAAACTAGACCTCTTAGGCAGGCGTAGTGCATGGGGCTTGTAAGATAGCTGTTCTTTCATATATAGTTTGTGACTGGTTTGTTTCGTAGTGTTCTTTTTCCATAGCAAGGAACACTGATGCAGCCGCTATGCACCCGCGGATCAGCAGCCGTCGCTAAATCGATGGGCCCCAGTGTTTCCGGCGCTGGACCGTTGCGTCGCCGCGACATCCCCGTTGTCACGCAGTCCCCGTGCGGTCGATACGTGTCCACTAGGGGACGCCGCCGCCGACACCGGTTCTTTGAGACTGCGAGCCGTCGATTTCTTGATATGTGGCATCAATAAAATTCGCATTTTGAGATCGCCGCGGGGATGCCGGACCGTGTGGAAGAAACAGGTCGGCTTCGTCACGTCACGGGGACGCGACTCGGGTTGTGGCTCAGGTATCTTCGTACGGCGATATGGTGACCTCGGAGGCGATTTTCTCTTCATCGAACGACGGAGCTGTGATGTGATTCTCGACGGTCGATGTATTGTGGTGAACATGGGGGTGGTGTGCATCGCGGTGGCTTTGGCGGTCGAAGGAAATAGTTGATTCAGGTTTTTCATTCTCAGGTTTATTTGAGACCTGATCTCCCGCGAGAGCTTTAGCTTGGGAGTCTAGGCTTTTGAAAGTGAAATGAGGGTGCAGAGGATCTAGTCTCTGAAGGTACTTCGACTGAGATCGATATGTTTAGTAGATTTTGGTTTCGTATTCTCGTGGGGTTTTTGTTTCTTATTGTGGGAATAAGAGCCGCTTCCGCTGGACCAACAAAGCTATACCAGCAAGCATACAGCACAGGCGGAGGATATGTGTCGGGGAACGGTCTCTGTGAACCTGTGACGAAGATTGGCCCTTGCCAGACTGAAAAGAAATGCGTACGGTTTGAAGTCCTCGAAATCTGCGATAAGGAAAAGCTCATTTGTGCGAAAGAGACCCCTTCGATCGTGCAGGGCGTCGACCCCGGGCCTCAGGTCGCCACGGGAAATTGGTTTGTTCGACCGTTCCAAGAAGGGACCAATGCCGTCGACGCATTCGGAACAATTTTGACTCCTTCATGCACGCGAGAGTGTGTGTATACACAGGTCGAAGTTTGCAAGGAATATCTGCTGCTCAACAAGTGCCGTGTATGTACGGAGACATTTGAAATCACGGCATTTCATGGAGGAAACGCTCAGAACGTCACGTCAGAGTCGCAAGTCGTAGTCCAAAAGGAAGGCGGTTGGGATTCGATCATGGAATGGGCCTTATATAGACTTAATCCCAAACCTACATCGGGAATATCCCGGACTCCGAACGGGTTCTGGTGCGTCCCGATTTCGAAAATATGTACATTCGAGATTTTTCCGTTCCAGCAAGCATTGTCAAAAAATTCTGAACAAAAAACAGAGCGAGAAACGCCCCAAGGGACTGCAACAGCACAGAGCAGCGTGATAGCACAGTCGAATGCACCAATAACAGTACAGCAATCAAAACCAGTACGAAGATCAGTAGAGACGGTCGCATACACAAAGCAGCGGTCTAAGACAGCAATTTCGCAAACACCATCCGAGTCGCAAATACTGTATACAAGCACAAGGCCATCAAGATCAATAAGCAGCCGTGGTTCAAAGAGGGCCACTACAAGCGTATCATATTCATCCTTGCAGGCAAAGACCAAGACTGCTTCGCCCACTATAACTCAATCGAACGACGTGAGTTCGTCTGTCTCTGCGAGTGCATATCAAAGCGCCTCAGCGAGTGCGTCTGCTAGTGCCTCGTACTCGTACTCGTACTCGTACTCTCAGTCGAAGAGAGAGTCTGCGTCTGCCAGCGCATATGTGAGCGCTTCTGGGTCGTACTCTGTGAGCGCGTATGACTCTGCGAGTGCATCTCTAAGCGCCTCTGCGAGTGCGTCTGCCAGTGCCTCGTACTCGTACTCGTACTCGTACTCTCAG
>Ga0078972_1002450_pt1 | contig 61265 bp, 80 predicted proteins | sample YelNatPaOPGAMG01_FD_67568 | JGI IMG/M metagenome (GOLD analysis project Ga0078972, IMG submission 67568) | Hot spring thermophilic microbial communities from Obsidian Pool, Yellowstone National Park, USA - OP-RAMG-01 (SPADES assembly) (version 2) | ecosystem: Environmental > Aquatic > Thermal... | reverse complement strand
GATAGGTGTATCCTTGTTGCGCTTCTTGTGCTAAATGCACATGTATAGTTCCGTACCAAGTTTCATCAGGATGAATCTGCACATACTCGCCTGTCGGCAAGCCGACAACCTCTACAGTTCCGACAAGGTCGCCAGTCATTGGTCCAAAGTAAACGTGCACTGGTATGGTTCCGCTGTTGTATATGTTAATGTTGAGGTAATAGTCAATGCATGGATAAGCATTATAAACGGTCACATACAAAGTGTCGCCCTCAATATCGCCTTCTATATGGCTGTAATCCTTGTTTGACGGTTCAGTGTCCCGTGCGCCGTCAATTGACCATTCAACTTCTAATGTGCCTGTGTTCACTTGTCCTTCGATGTAGAGGTACTTGTACCAAGTAGCATAAGCATATCCAGCCATTCCCAACGCAATAGTCAATAAAGCAAATATTCCAGCTAATTTTTTAGTGTTCATTTTATTTTTCACTCTCCTTTTCTCCTCTTGCGGGTTATCTTTAACGTGCCCCTGACTCGGCACGGGTTAGACCAGCCTAACCGTAATATGGCATATAGCCGGCTCTATGCTAACCACTGCATATATCTGAATCTAACCGAATATAAACACTAATGGAACAATAATATAGACCAAAAGACCATAACAAAAAACCACACCAAAAAAGACCCAAAGTTCAACCTATATATAAGGGGGGCTATACCTTCCGCAAAACACAAAAAAACCCAACATTCCCAAACACACATAAATCAAAGACAGCACATATCCAAAACTAGACCAATAGTCTAGCACAAAAGACCATAACACTATATAAACAACCACAAAATAAACACCCTAACCACCCACACAGAAGGCACTCCTTTGTCAACAAAACTCGAAAAAGTAATAGACGCACTAAAAGACAACGTCTGGCATAACATAGACGAAATCACACAAAAACTAGAAATCCCCAAAGACAAAGCCCAAAAAGTAATCCAATTCCTAACAGAAGCAGACCTAATCCAACACAACCCCGCAACAAACCAAATAAAACTAAACCAAAACTGGAAAACACTAATAATAAACCAACAAGAAACAACCCCAGAAAACCAAACACCACAACAAACCACAGCCGTCGGCACAATAATAATCCCACCACAACAAACACTCCTAATCCAATGCACACGCATAACAAACCTAACGGACAACAGCCTAGAACTAGAAATCCGCATAAACAAAAAAATCAACGAAATAGCCATAAACAAAATCAAATAAACAATACATCCATAAACTCAAGGATCTTCCAAACTGAAAACTTCATTTTTCCCATCAACTAACAATCTAGCCTTTTCTATAAAATTCATTCCAAGCAATATTTTCACCGGCGCCGGATCAGGAATTTTATGCACAACTACTGGAAGCAAATCAACCTTAACACCAGCAACCTCTATTCCCTTCAAAATCCTAACCGGAGTTTCTATAACCCCAGAAGCAGTAACCAACGTCGCCCGCGGATACTCTCGATTCACCTCAAGCTCTAAAAAATCAGCAATTTCAGGCGGAACAACCGTGAAAGCTGCACCATTGTCAACTATAGCATTTTCAAAAACGCTAACCGTTCTACCAACAAGCCTCACTCTAACTAAAAAACGCCTAGCCTCAATCTTCATCTATCCACCTAAAACATAAATTCATACTTCTTTTCCTTTTCAGTAGGCACATAAAAAATATAAACTTCATCCAAACCTTTCCGTTTAACTTTCCTCAACAACTCTTCATGACTATCAGAAACAGCAACAACTTCCCTTCCCTTCACGCCCACCCACTTACCAGCAAACTTCTTCTTAATCCCATCCAAGAAAACCTGCTCAGACTCCATAAACTACCCCAAAACACAATACTTCTCCAACTTTAAATAGTTTTATTAACCAACCCTTCAAAAAAACACAAGTCAAATAGACAAGAGATCGTCAGCCTTACGCAAAACCTGAAGCAACTCACGCCCCTTAACAGTAGTCTTATACAAAACCAAACCATCCGGATTACCCTCTGCACACTCAATCAAACCCGACTCAACCAACTCATTCAAATAACGATTAAACCGCGCAAAATTCAAATTACAACGATACATAAGCCTCGTCTTATTCACACCCCCCAAAGCCTCACTTAAAATATCACAAATCACTTCTGAACGACTCCTCCTCCGCTTCCTCTCCTCCATACCCTTCTCCACTCTGAATCCGAATCAGAACAGTAAACAACCAAATAAATAAGTATGCACTACAACCCTAATAAAATTAACTGCACTAATCTTCTATAAAACAAACTCCCAGCCGCACCCACTTCTCAAAATTCAACAAAAAAACCCACAAACTTTTCGAACAAAAATCATTCCAAAAACACCTCCAGAAAACGCCTTTCACAACAAACCCTTAACAAATCACCATTTAAACCATGAAAATAACTTAAATCAGCCCTCCAACCCAATTTTAACCGAGGATTGAGCCGCTTGGCAAAAGTGACAACCGAAGATGTTCGCGACGTAATAAACATCACAACAGCAGAAATCCCAGACGAAAAAATCCAAAAAATGATAAAACGCGCAGAAACCACGCTTGAACTCGAACTAAGCAAAGAAATCGATTACACAGACTGCACAGACGCAGAAAAAGAATTCATCACACTCCTAGCCGCAACATACGCCATCTGCTACCTAACAGGCGGCTCAGCAATAGGCCTAAACTTCACCATAGGCGACCAAAACACCAGCCTAGCAAACAAAGCTCCACCCCTAGAAATCCTACAAGCAGAACTAGACCGCATACTAACCCGCCTAAAACCACCCCACGTGAGGCAAGCCTAATGCAAGTGCCCGAAGCCTACTACCAATTCATAATGGACTACGCGCCATACGTTTACGTCATCCCACCCAACACGCCAGACCCACAGTGGGGACGCGCAACCTTCGCAGCCGCCTTCGCAATCGACTTCCTCACCGAAGCCTACACAAAACCACAATTCGAAACTCGAAGAACAGAAATTTACAACAAAATTGTCACTCTTGCAGATTGGATTCTCACGCAACAATGCACAGACAACGGCAAACTCGCCTACGGCGGATTCAAAAGCAACGAAAACAGCACATACTACTACGCTATCGACGCTTGCCGCGTCATACCAGCACTTTTGCGTGCCTACGAACTAACAAACAACACAGACCACTTAAACGCCGCCAAACTCGCAGCCAACACATATCTCAAAACCATGCAAGACCACCAAGCCCACGGCGGCTTCACAAAAGCCGTCACAATCGCAGATGCTTGGCTTCCACAAATGGACATCGAATGCCTATACGGGCTTATTGGCTTGAAAATGCTAGCGGAAAAACACGACCCTGCAAACCAAACGACATACCAAAACATGATAACAAAGGCTGTTAGCTTTTTACGTGAAGGCTTCGAAAACCTCTGGCTCCATTACGACCCAACAGACGAAAAATGGCATCGGGTAGGCTTAACAGAAACAGAAATCTACGACGATCCCTTCGCTTACGCCTTGCTCGGCTTATACGAGTATGAAGGCTGGAGCCTCACGTGCCAAAAAGTCTACAACTTCATAAACACGATTAGGGCTTCTGCACAGTATCCAGCTTACAATCCCGCTATTTGCTGGGCTGGCTACATAGACATTGTCTCACGCTACCCAACATGCAACTATTACGATGCTGTGACAAGTGGAATTTTATGGCGAATCCGCAAAAACCACGACAAGCCAAGCCTAGCCTTCAGCATGAAAATCATAAACAAGCACCGAAGCGAGTTCATGTTCTGGGGCGTCAACCACGCAGACTATAGCTATGTTGAGAATAAGCAGGCTATGGCTACGGTTTGCTGGCTTGCAAGGCTATTCCTAAACTATGAAGAGCCATTGACACGTTTCACGCAGGTTCTGCGTTCAAAAGGCGAAAACGTAACGCTTTACCCAATCATAGAAGCCGCTGAAAGTGTCTCCTACGGCGAATCCATAGACACACAGGCCATAATCACTCCAACACGCACAGAAGAAATCCTAATCGAACCGGGCTACATAACAAACGACTACATCACCGCTTACACTTTCACACCTATTAGGCACAGGGACAAAATCCGCAGAAAAGGCATGGACTACGAGGTTTTAGGCGTTCAGACATTCACTTGGAAAGACGAAACAGCCTACTTCAAAGCAAATTGCAGGAGACTCATAGGGCAATGAGCGAAACAGAAAATCCCGTGGACACTGTTGTAAGGCTTCTGCAAAAAGAAATGCTGGTCATCAAAGACGACAACTCTCTGGCTAATGTTCATGTCAGCGGCGAATGGTACAACCGTGAACTTTTCCGAAACTGTGACGCTCAAATAACCGTCGGCTTAGCAGAAAGCAGAGACACAAAAATCGAAATGAGCGGGAGACTCCGCAGACGATTGGCAACCTTACGCGTAAACGTCTGGAGCCAAAATAAACTAATACGCAACAAAACCGTCGAAGAAGTCAACCGTGTAATAAGGCAAAACAGCAACAAACCAAACGAAACCGCGTACAACTTCTTCAACACGAATCAAACAACAAATACGCACAAGGCTTATTCCAAAAGCTCAGCAAACGAGCTAATGCCAGAAGATGCAGGCTGGATTGAAATAGACAACGTAGACTATGAAAAACTCTGGTACAGTGACGATAACCGCTATCTGAAATCCACCAACATAAATGGCGAATATGCGTTTATGCTTTTTCGCTTCAAAATCGATTCACGAGAAAAAACCGTCAAGAAAATCATTCTAGATTTCGAAGGTTACGGTAATGCTCCAGCAGGAAACGGCGTAACCATAAAAGTATGGAACCATGTGTCTGGCGCATGGCAAAACAGCCAATCTGGAACTGGCGGAGCAGACGAAACCATAACCATCACTTTGACTTCAAACTTGACAGATTACATCAGTGACGATGGGTATGTCTGGCTTCTGGCAAGAACAACAAACCCGAGCGACGGGTCGACGCCAACCATCCTTTACTGTGACTACGTGAGCTGCACAGTCACAGTCAACGGCATAACATATCTGGACATTCTCAGTTTTCGAGACGCAGACCGTGTTGATGTCAAACCTTTCATTTACAGAACTGAATTCACCCTTAAATCATGGTACTTCGAAGACATAGCAAGCGCATCCTAAAAACGCATGCATACAGAAAATTTTTTATAAACAAATTTTCAATAATTCCAAACTTCAAAAGGTGCATTTCAATTGTTAACGATTGAATTTATCGAATATCTCGGTTTAACCATTTTAGCCATAGCATTATATGCTTTTTTCTTCTTTTGGTTTGCTTCTAAGAATAAAAAGATAGATGTCTATATACAACCCAAAATTTTCAAGTGGCAAGTCAAAACAGCATTGCTCCTCTCAGGAACATTAATAATACTTATCCTATTCCAACCCTCAATCTTTACTGGATTTTTTGGCATCGAACTTCCTTTAATACAATCTTTGACGCTATCATTAATATTCCTTCCAATTTTGCTTTTTGCCGTTCTTATAGGTCTCGTGATTTACCCAGGCATATTTGTGCTAGGTTGGGCAGTGCTCGGACTAATGGGAGGATTTATTCTTCCTCAATTAACTATAATTTATTGGAGCTATATTGTTGCAACCGCAATGATATTGCTGGCGTTGTTTTTCTCGGCAAGGCATGCAGTTGACACCCTAATTTTGCGAATTAAGGAAGTCGGCTATTTTGATGTAGCTTATAGCATGGAAAACCATGGCCGAATAGGCATAGGCAATTTTATAATAAGCTTATTGCTTCCAACAGCTCTATTTACGCGATTTGTTAGAAGAGCAACGAAGACTGGCGTAGTAAAAATTACTCTTTCAGTAACGCCTTCTCATAGGAAAATGGGGCGCAGAGAAGAAGTTTGGGTTGAAAAGTACACCACGGTAAATCTGGAAAAAATGTCGGAAAGTTATCAAGAAGTTGTGAATCGCATAGAAAATATGGAAAAACATGTTGGAAGACGAATTAGTGGTGCATAGTTTCGTTCACTACGCCGCTAACTGTCTTCATCATCGGAAGCGGTGGCAACGTCCATGAGTGGCTTTTCACTTTCTTCCGGAACCTCTTGCTTGCTTCGCAATCCCACAGCGATGAAGGCCAAGCCAATTATTAAAAGGAAAACTCCAATAATGTAACTTTCAGGAATAGTTGTGATTATCAGTAATCCTGCAATAATGCCTACAATCCCTGAAAACAAATAACCAGCTGCTTTAGCTGTCCAAGTTTTTCGCAAAATCTTTCCTCCTTAAGTTTATTCAAAGGTATACGTGATTATTTGACCGTTATATAGACCCACTGCTATAGCGTCTTTTCCCTTAATTTTGCCATATGCTACGTTAGTTACATTGCTTGGATATCTCCACGAGTCTAGCCGGCGTCCATCACTTGTTATTAGGTGAACACAATGGTCAAATGTGCCTACTATCACCGTTGACTGTCCGTTAATCATACCTATTGCTATATCATTAATTCCAGCATTTACATCGCCTTTTGGAGACGTTTCATATTTCCATAGTTTTCTGCCGTCAAGAGATGTCGCTCCGACGCTTCGGGTTTCTGGAGAACCGATAACTACCGCGTCCACATCGTTCAGTTTTCCTGCAACTAGTTTTCCTCTATGCTTATCTTGAAAACCTCCTTCAACGTAGCGGTCTTTAGGGCCCATGTCAATGTCAACTTTCAGTTTTCCTCTTATCTTTCCATCTTTAGAGATTACGCTGATTTCCTTAAACATGCCAGATGTAGCGGTTAATGCTGCTAATACAGCGTCTCCTCGAGGCGAAAGGTCAAGAAGGCAACCAATTACCTGAAAACCAGTGGTCATTCCAAGCGCTTTTCTTTTGAGGGAACATATTTGTTTTCCTTGTGCCGAGATTATTTGTGGACCTTCATAGTAATGTTCCCAACCTGCAATTGCGACCACTACATCTTCTCCGTCAAGTTTGCCGGTTGTCAAATGATAAACGTCATTGTAGCCGTATCTTTTTCCTGCTTCTTGCGTCCATTTACCAAAGCTTAATGCTCCTTTTATCCACCTTGATTGAGTTGACGGCATTGGATATCTCCAAAGTTCTGTACCAGCGTCTGAAACTGCAAAAACTTTCTCGCCAGACCCCGCAACTATCACTTGGTTGTTTCCGAAATTTGCAGTTGCAAGACTATATACTGTGGCTCCGGTGTCAAAAGACCAAAGCGCTTCTCCATCGACGTCGATGGCTGTGAAACCTCGTGCATCCAGAGCGCTCGCAATAATCGCTTCTTTACCTTGGATATTCGCGAATGCTAAGCCACTTGTCGGTCCAGGCACAGAATATTCTTTGTATTTGGATATTTTTGGTCTGTTAAGAACCGGGGCTTCTTCTTTCTTTTTTCCAAATAATGGCATATTTCAATCTCCTCTCTTTTAATGGCTTTTACTTTAGTAACCATTACGTTTGAATGCGATTCAAATTAAAATTTTTCTGTCTCTAAACAACAAATTTTCAATGTTGAGGTGTCAATTATCAGAAAAAGTGTCATTTATTGCGCGTTTGCAATTGCATTTCGATAAAAGTTAATTTCAATTGTGCTTTTCCACCATGAAAATTGTTTATTTTCAGCCTTTTTTCCTCTTCTAGTTGGAGGAATATGAGTCGAATGCCAGAAACGTATGGAGCGCACGAATGTCGCGTCTATTTCGTGCAGGAAACAAATTATGGCGAAACGCCAGCCGACCCGTCCATGCTTGGCGTAAACGTCGAAAACATTGAACCCACATTAGAGCCGAGTCTAATAAAAGTCAGGGGGATAGGCTCCAGAGACCTTCAAGCCTTAAGAAAGGGTTTTAGAAGTGCCACGTTGAAAATACAGCATTACCTTAGCAGTGACGCACCCATAAGCTTCATTCAGCACGTGCAAACTCTAAACAGCCTAAGCATCCAAGCTCTATACTATAAAGGCTTGTTCGCTTCTGCAACAGACATAATAAGCCTACTCTACAAGGGCTGCAGAATCCACAAGCTCACAGTCGAATGTGCAACAGAAGATTTTGTGAAAGCCACAGCAGAAATCATCGCAAAAGACACGGCAACAGGCACAAGCAAGCTGAATGGCGCAACCTACGCCGACTACGCAGGCGCAGTAACATACAACGAAAGCTACGTGCAACGCGGAGCACCAGACGGTTCGGACTTAACCGCCATCGAACGCATAACAGACTGGAAATTCACAATAGAAAACAACCTAAAGGCTGTGCCAGTAATCCGCTCAACAGACGGCCACATACTCAAATACTTACCCGCAAGACACCGCAACTTGACGGGCGAATTAACCTTCGAGTTTGAAAGCAAACAAGAATACGACGACATAGTAAACGACAACGAATTCAGCCTAAAACTTGGCTTAGGCGGAACAAACAGCGCCTTGTTCAAGTATTGCAAATGGGAAAAGGTAGCGTCACCAACACGCATTGAAGAGTTAGTTGCATTAAAAGCATCATTCGTGGCGAGAGACGTAATCATAAGTTAGGAGGCAACGGCAAATGCGGTCGGAAATTTTGGATGTCGACGAACGCTTCGGCAAAGAATATGCTGGACGCTATGTTTTCGCTGAGATTTCGTGGGCTAAACGCAGCCGCATAATCCAGAAACACACGAAATATTCGCCAATCACAGGGCAAATCGTGAACAGTGATTACATAGCCATACAAGCCGAAACAATAATGGCTTCGCTTAAAGAGCAACCATCCAACAAGCCTATAACGCTTGACAAGCTGCTCAGCGAAGAAGACGGTGTGCCAATCGCCTTAGGCGAGCTTTTCAGTCAAACCGTGAACCGACTAAACACCTTAAGCGTTGACGAAACCGCTTTTTTATCCGCGCAATCCGAAGACAAAAACCAGACATTGCCATCACGGAGTTTCGCCTCTGCAAAGAATTCGGGTGGACGCCAAACCAGCTCAAGCGGCAACCAGCAAAAACAATCCAACAGTTCATCGTCATCCTCAACGAGCTAGACCGCCAAACAGAAGAAGAACACAGAAAAGTGGAAGGAGAAGCGAAACGACATGTCCGTTGAAGTTGCATGTAATGTCGAGGGCGTTGAAGAGTTTAAAGCGGTAATGGAAAGGTTTGACTCTGGCATGCTGGTGCATGTGCATTTGCACTTGGAAAGATGGGCTGAAGACGTTAAGGCTCTGGCAAAACAGCTTGTTCCTGTAAGAACAGGTTATCTGCAAAGCTCTATTTACGCGGAAACAGGCGAGTGGGATGCTGAAATCGGCGCAGAAGCCGCATACGCCTTGTTTGTTGAGTTTGGCACACGTTACATGCAAGCAAGACCATACCTTTACCCAGCTATTCAAGAGCACCTGCCAAGACTTGAGGAAATAATTTGCAAGGCAATTGACGCAGCTAAAGCGGAGGCTGGTTTGACATGAGCTTCAGAGAAATCGCCGTCACTATTCGCGCGGTTAACCATGCAAGCCACGAGTTCGCCAGAATACAAAGCGACGCTGAAACCTTAAGCGTTCGCATAAAAAGTTTGGGCACAGCCATTGTTGGTTTAGGTGCTACTGGAACAGCTATTGTGCATATTGCTCATCAGTTTGGCTTACTGAATGACCAGCAGGCGAGGGTCTTCAATTCGGCTATGATGGTTGTCACGGTGATGGGCATGTTTATGCGGACAAGCTGGGGCGTGGCTGTAGCCCAAAAAGTGTATGCTGCTGCTTGTTGGGTCGCGACTGCCGCTCAGAACGCTTTGAATATTTCTTACGCCACCTGGCTCGCCCTAACTGGTGTTGGAATCGCCGTCATTATTGGAGCTGCTGCTGCCATGTGGTATTTCGCAAGTCAAATGAATGCTGCAACTGCTTCTGTGCAAAGCTTCAATGAGGCTGTGGCTGAAATGCCGGAAAGAGGTCGCAGTGTCCGCCGTGCTGGAGAAGAGGAATTGTATAGGCGTGGTGTCGAGTAAATGAGTGTTGAAATTCCAAAAGTCACCATTGCCATTGGTCCATATGGGATTCCGCAAGGCGACGTTATCCAATGCCGTGTTCATTTAGGCTGCACAAACGAGGTCAGCAGCTTCGAGCTTCTACTGCAAAATTGGGATGAAAAGTACAGTCCAAGCGGGTCTTATCCGATTAATGTTGGCATGGACGGCCACATTGACATTGGCAGAGGCACAAACGTTCCGCAAATCATGACATGCCGAGTTGAAGCAGTCAAATACGAATCTACGCCAACAGAAAACTATGTGCGTGTCAGCGGACGATGTTGGGGAGAGAGGCTTTTCCGTCGTGTTGTAACCAAAACCTACGAGAACAAAAAAGGCGAGGAAATCGTCAAAGACTTGCTTGACTATTATGTTGGTTTAAGCCACATCAGAGATTCCACAGAACTTGTCGAAAACACGGATACAACCTACACACGCCTTGAATATCAAGACACGCCAGTTTTCGACATCCTCAAATACATAGCAAGCTCGGCAGACAAACAAGGCGTCATAGGCTATGACTTTCGTGTTGCGCCTGACGCTAAGTTTGAGTTTTTTCCACGAAACAGTAAAGCAAGCGCTGTGAGTCTTAGCGAAAAAATTGAGATAAGCGAGTATTCTAAGGATATTCATCGCATTCGTAATAAGATTACTGTTTATGGCGTTGCTGACAAAAGCGTGCCTTCTGAAAAGGATGCTTGGACTGAAAGTCTTGACCTTGCGGATGGCGTTTGGAGCGCTGTTTCTGGAACGTTAAGCTTTGACACGGGAACGAAAATTAAGGGTTCGGGTAGCATCAAAAACTATGCGGAAAATCTTTACTATGCTGGTTCACTTTTTGAGTTGGACAGCGGAAAAGAAGTTAACGCTAACCTCTATCCTTCTTTGAATTTTTATGTTAGACGTGACAGCACCTTTAATGGGAACTTGAACGTAATCCTTTATGACACATTGAACCGTATGGCAACTCAGATGGTTACGGTTGGGGCGGGTGAATGGTTCCGCAAAGAGTTAGGCGTTGGAGCGAAAAATGCTGATTTCTGGCAAGTTGAAAGCGGTTTTGATTGGACGTTGGTGGCTGCAGTTCGTTTTGACTGCTGGTTTACGGGTTCTGGCACTGGCAGTTTCTGGATTGATGGCTTAAATTTTGGCGGTAGAAGATACAGCGCTGTTGAAGAAGATGTTGCAAGCCAGAACGCGTATGGTTTAAGAGAGCTTGTGGAGGTTGATGAGGAGCTTTACAGCGACAACGAATGCACGTTGCGGGCTAAAGCTATTCTTGCGCAGCTCAAGGACCCGGCGGAAAAGCTTACCATTCGGAGTACGGTCATAGACTATGGGACTACTCCTATTTTGCCAGGTGACAAGATCCACGTAGTATTGCCAAACGAGAATGTCGATGCAGATTTCCGAGTCCTCAGTGTTGAATATTACGTTGATGCAAAGACGCAGACTCTTGAAATAACCATAGAGTTGGGGCGTGAAGTTCCGCTATTAGCGGATTACATGTATGCTCTCAAGTCCAAGACAGACCATTTGAGCAGATACAAAATTTCGAGGTTATTACAATGAAGAAGAGGCTTCTGAAACAGATTAAGGAATTCGAGAAAGGCGATTACATTAAGATAACCTGGTATGACGCTAATGATCTTAAGGGTCCTTTGGCTGAACTGAAAAGGCCAGAAATCCTTGTCGATGAATGGGGTGTTTTTCTTGGCATAGAGGGTTCACCAAAACACATTCTCCTAGGCAAGGCTTACATTCTCAAGGACCGGGTGTGGGAGGCAACTTGTATTCCATTGACGTTGATTCATAGTGTAGAACTCGTTGCCAAGCATGTCTCCCGAACCTTTTTCCTTCGTAGGTATCGGCTTGATGCTTGCAGAAACGTTGTGAGGGTGAAGGATTTTGGCTGATTGGATTAGGCGAGCTCTTACCAGGAAGATACGTCGCAAAGGCACTAGGGGCAATCAGCACATCGTTATCGTGGACCCTAACGAGAAGCTTGTTTACGCTGTGAAGTTTGCCATCGGCATGACCGTCTGTCTTTCAGCTCTCGAGGTGGCTCACATGGCTTTCTTACGCAGTTGGAATAGCGAGATTTTCGTGGCTATTTCTAGCTTGATAACTTTCGTGTCAGGCATTATTATAGGCCAAAAGGCGAGTTAGCCATGGGCAGCGCTTACCATACTGTCAAGCTGATGTTTGAGAAGATTCTGCATAAAATTGATGTCATAGACGCTAGAGTCGCCGCAATCTCTCAAGAACTTAAGGCTCCACATGGAGCCATGCAGCCTATTTTCCTATCAGTAAGTATACAGACAACCATCAATGCACTCAAAGCCTTCAGAGAACCTGTGACAGCTGAGCAAATCTCCGCAGTCACCGGGCGAGTTCGAGCAGTGGAAAGCATGCATTTAAACGAGCTTTTCAGAATGGGTTTGGCTAGGGAGGAGAAACGCAGCCGCACCGCATTCTTCAGTCTTAAGGAGGAATTCTTTGCCAAAGGGTAAACCATGGAGCCATGATCAAGAGAAGCGCTTGCGGGAGATGATTGAGGAAGGCGCTAACGTCGAGGATCTGGCTCAAGCCTTTAACCGTGAGCCTGATGCGATTCGCATGAAATTGAATCGGATGGGTTTGAAAGTTGTTGTTCAGAAATCCCAGAAACGCCGAACAACAACTTCTACGCTTCTGCCCAAGGACATTATCACGCATGAGCAAGCCCTGCGGATTTTGGCTGGAGCCCTTGAAACTCTGAAGCAGTCGGGTCTAGATAAGTTGGAGCTGCAGCGCCTTCGAATATTGGTTGATGCTGTTCAGACTTACGATTCTGTACTTGAGAAGTTTGAGGGATGGGTGGAAATTGAAAATCGACTTATTGAAATGGATAAGAAAATCGCTGAGCTCCAGAAGATCCAGAAGGTATAGGCCCGATGACCGAGATCATAAGCTTGTCGTGTTAGAATCTCGGCTAAGCGAAATCTGGCTTCAGGCTGAAGAAAGACGAATGAGGCTCAGCTCTGACCCGGTCACCTTTTTTGAACAGGTGGTGGGCTTCAAACCCACAGTCTATCAAGTTGACTTGGCAAAAAGGTTCGCAGATAATCAATTTGTAGCTATGCGCTGGTGTCGGCAATCTGGCAAGTCTTGGATTTGCGCAGCCCTCTTGCTTAACTATGCCCTAACTCATCCTGGTGCTTACATTGGCATTGTGGCTCCTGGATGGCGCCAGTCAAAACTGATTATTCGACGTATTCGCTATTTTCTGCAAAAGCTTCCAAAAGACGTGTGTCCAAATCCGGCAAGGACAGTTCTGTATTTTTCAAATGGAGCAATCATTGAGGCTTTTCCAAATAACCCTGACACCATTAGAGGGCCCACATTGAACGTGATATATTGGGATGAGGCGAACTTCACGCCTAATGATGTGGATCTCTGGACTGCTATCCTCTTTACAATTTCTACAACGAAAGGCAAGGTTCTTGTAAGCAGTACGCCTTGGAATACGGACAGCATCTTCTATAAAATGTTTCATGGTGAAGAGTTCAGTGAGTTCTCGAGGTCTCATGTTACTTACCGCGATGCTCTGGAGCCCAATGGGCCCTTGGATAAGAAGACGCTTGAGAGCATTAGGAAGCAGTTTGAGAATGACCCTTGGCGCTTTAAACGGGAATGTGAGGCTGAGTGGGCTGAGGATGAGAATGCTTGGTTGCCGCAGTCTCTGATTACGAAATGTATTGCAACAGAAAAGACTCTGGGGCAGGAATTGGAGTTGTGGAATTTTGAAAGTGTGCATCGGGACGTTAGTCTCTACGCGGGCTTGGACCTTGGGCGTGTCCAAGATTACAGTGTCCTCGTAGTAATCGAAGAAGCCAATGGCAAGTATCTTTTGCGTCACTTGAAAATCTTTGACTTGGGCACTAGCTATGCCTCTATTATTGGCTATATCAAAACGCTTCAGGACCGATGGGGTGGATTCCGCAAGATCCGAGTGGACTTCACTAACCAAGATTATGTTGTTGAGGATATGAAGAATAGTGGAATTGAAAATGTGGAAGGCGTGAGATTTTCATTGCCTAGGAAACAGGAGATGGCTACGCTTCTGAAACAACGAATGAGCAATAGCCAGTTTTGGTATCCGTACTTTACATGGCAAAAGCCTTATCCAAGCGAATGGGTGACCGAGCTTAATGTGGAGCGGTTCGAACTAAGAAAGGATGGCTCAATAGCGCTATCGCATCCAAACGGAACCCACGACGATGTCTTTTGGGCTTGCTGCCTGGCGCTTTATTGCACTGTTGAAATGGGGCCCGAACCCATCTTAGAGGTTTTGAAAATTGCGTAAACTGGCTAATGTACGTAGGAAGCTGGCAAAGCGCAAAGTCACGGGTGTTGGTCGCTGATTATTTACTTTAACTCATCTCTGTCTACTGTTCAGAAATGTCGCTTGAGTAATGCTGTTTTTAAGGCTTAATCTAAAGATTTTCAATGGAGCCTTGGCACAAGTGAGAAGACAGAGGGAACATTTTCTCATACACAGGGTTCGCAGAAAATATGATAGAGAAGCGGGGAAATTCACTTTCTATATTGCTTATGAAACTGCGGCGCCATTAACGCCCAGAACAGTTGTTGTGGCTGAAGCTTTTGGCTTGGGTCTTGACCAGGAGCGGAAATTTGAGGTTCTTGATGCAGAGCTGAAGATAGGCCCTACGGACATTGTTTATGTCACGGGTGACTCTGGGAGTGGAAAGAGCATTCTGCTTAAGGCTATCAAGAAGGACTTGGGTGATGAAGCCGTCGATATGAGCGACGTGCATGTGGACCCAGAGAAGCCTTTGATAGAGACTATAGGGGCTACGGTTGAAGAGGGCTTGGAGTTGCTAAGCAAAGTGGGCTTGAACGATGCTTTTCTGTTTCTACGTACGTACGATCAGCTTTCAGATGGTCAGAAATACCGATATCGCCTCGCCAAATTCATGGAGAGCAAGAAGCAATGGTGGATTATCGACGAGTTTGCCGCTACTTTAGACCGCGACACTGCAAAGATCATCGCCTTCAATCTTCAAAAGTTGGCGCGGCAACAAGGCAAAGCAGTTCTTGCAGCCACAACTCACACTGATTTGTTCGATGATCTCAAGCCCAGCGTGCATATCCATAAGAAGTTTGGCAAGGAGATTTCTATCAGTTATTACCCGAATGAGCCTGCCAAGGAATGTTCTTTGGCCAGAGAAATGAGAATCGAACCAGGTGTGCTTGATGATTGGCGAAAGCTCAGCGGCTTCCATTACCGCAGCCATAACGCCGGAGCCACTCGAGAGATCTATTGCCTAAAACGTGGTTATGAACTCTGTGGAGTTATCGTGTATTGCTATCCTCCTGTCAATTGCGCTGGTAGAAGATTAGTGTTGCCACGGATGGACGTTAAGACTCTGAATAAGAGATTGAGCATCATCAGCCGTATTGTGATTCACCCGAAATATCGGACTATTGGGCTTGGGGCAAAATTGATTCGTGAGACGCTGCCAAGGGTAGGTACTCCGTATGTTGAGATGGTCGCAGTAATGGCTAAGTACAATCCCTTCGCAGAGAAGGCAGGAATGCAGAAAGTCATCGAGCAGAGGCCCTCTGAAGAAGCTCAGAAGATATCTAAAGTCCTAGAGGATGTTGGGTTTAACCTGCAGCTGCTGGGCAGCGAGAAATATGTGTGTAGTGCACTACACAATTTGAATCCTGACCAGTTGGCCAGGGTGAAAGAGGTTTTGGCGAAGAATGACCATCCAAGGCTCCGCAAGGAATTAGGCGATCGGCACAAGCCCTATGGTACCACAGCAGCTTATGTTGAAGGGGTCAAAAATGCGGATTCCGCAAAACTAGCCAAAGTTATTCGTGTGGTCGGGATGCTTTTGCAGACGAAGGTTTACCTGTTTTGGGGTAAACCCGAAATTCATAAACAGTAACCACGAGCTCGGGGTTCCAGCTTCCTAATCCGTGGATTTCTTCCCATGCCTTTCTGAAGTCTTCTAGGCTACTGTAACCTTCTTTTTGCATGTCTTCCAGGCTGATCTCTCCGAGTCTCTGTTTGAATTTGCGGGTTATGGTGATGTGGCCTTTAGGTTTATCGAACCAGCGGTCCTTAATCGCATAAGTCTTGCCAAGTTTCCATTCTCTTCTGTGGATCCTGCGAGTCTGGACCTTGCGGCCCTCCAGGATCCTCTCGATGTGTTTCCGCTTAAACAAAACCACGCATTAATTCCTCCTCTTCCACGGATGGCAAGCCCTTCTTCTCGAGCCATAGATCTCTCAGAACTATGAGTTTTGCTTGATAAAAGTATCCTCCTTCGCGCAACTCTCGTTTTGTCGCTGTTATACCTTTAAAATCAGAGCCCATGGTCCGTGCTTGTTCTTCCTGGAAGAGCTGCTGCGCCTTTTCCCAGATCATAGCTCGCACGTGTGGCCAGAATTTACCACGGGCTTGTTGTCGCATTCTTATCACGGTATTATTGTAGTTTCTATGCATAGTGCGATTGGTATAGTGGATGCCCGTCCCATTTCCAGAAGCAGTCGCGCCGTACGCCTCCAGGGGCATAGGGGTATTTTCCGACTAGGTATGGTTCGCCATTTAGTCCAGTGCGGACATAAAGTCTGAAAAGTTTTCCTTTAGGGTCCGGTTGGCTGGGAACTACGTATTCTGACATCGGATGCATGCCTTCTTCGTAGATTTCTTTTTCGCCCATCATTTTGCATTTCACTGTTTTGCCAGTTGGTGAAACTTCCTCGACGATGCAGAAATCGATGTTGGTTTGTTCCCAGCCCCAGCTTGCGTAGAAGATATCGCCTTTCTTAACGTGAGGTTGCATGTTTATCTCTCCCAGAGAGCGTCGGTGTGCATGGCTATTAGAAGAGCTCTGTGGACTTGTTCGCGTTTGAGGTCGTGTTCGCGTTGCAGTTTTTCTTTCAGATCGTTTACGTATTTTATAATGTCGCTCATGTTTATGTAGGGGGATGGCGATTTCTTGTCGCCGCGCAAAGCCCTAATGGGCATATTGGCTGCTTTAATTGCTTGCATTTTGCTTGGACTCCTACGTTTCTAGTTAGGCTCGTTCGCTTTATAAGTGTTAGGCATGGAGCCGAAGGCCATCCGGCTGCTAAGGAGTCCAAGCCTTAGAAGTTATCCCGGACAGTCTTCGACTCCATATTGGGCTACTGTGTCTTTTTGCGCTTAAAGATTTCTGTCAGGAAGGCTTCGATGTTTCCGCCCTCTTTTAGGTACTGCTCAAAGAGTTTTCTCATCTCGAGTTTCTTTCCGATTGTGTCGCCTGCAAGTTTTGCCAGAAGCCATGTCGGTAGCAGCTCCACGTGGTATTTCTTGGCTTGCTGGTGCGTTTCCTTTTTGAAGTATGGGCTGATCAGAATTGGATGGACGTTCTGTTTGATGATGTGCACTTGGAGGTTCTGATTTCCTTCCTGGAGCGTGACCTGCTCTCCGAATTCATTGCTAAACCTCAGCTTGTCGATAAATTCTCTTAGATGTTCGGGTGTGGCTCCGCCTCTGTAGAATTTGCATTCGATGGGGTAATAGTGGCGCCACAGGAGTTTATCTCGATAATAGAAGTCTACTTGGAGGACTCGGTCTATTTCCTTCGCGTTGCTGAGTCTGATGTTGTAGGATTCTTTGCCCTTGCCTATCTTGCGCCAGAAAGTAACTTTGATGTCCATGTCTTTCAGGGCTAAGTCTATGGCGTGTTGAGAGAAGGCTTCGTGGAAAGCTCCTATGGCGCCGGTGAGTCGTTTCTTGATGCTGACGTGTCTTTCCCAGTAGGCGACTTGTTTATCGATGTCTTCGCTGGTGAAGTATTGCTTGTCGTAGATGAAGCCTTGGCCGCCGATTGTTGCAGTCACAAGTCCTGGATAGATTTGCGTCAAGATTTTGATGGCTTTAAGGGTCTCGTATTGCCCCAGCTCATCCTCGAATTTTCCATAAGACGTAAAGCGTTTGAGGCTGCTGTCTTTGCGGATCTCCACGAGAATGGCGTTCACGTGTGGGCTGTAAAGGCCTTCTCCCTGCTCAATTCTCTTCTTAGCTTGATCTGTTCCAGGTAAGCCATAGACATAGCCTTTAATGCGTCCTTGAAAAGGTGTCTCCTTCGCTAGTGTTGGATTCCAATAGCCACGTCTTTCTAGTAGGCCTTGTTTTCGCATTTTCCCAAGAGCGCGGCTTGCCCTACTCAAAGGGATATTGAAGGCTTGAGCAACCTCACTCGGGACAGCTCCTATATCTCGGTTCTTGAAAAACTTCAACACTTCCTTCTGATTAAGCCATCCTTCCTTGACATTTTTGACTATGGATTTGCTGAAGGAAATGAAGGCGACGTTGTATTTCTTTTTGGACTCCTCCAGTGTATACCGTTGTGTGTACGGCACTTCCACGGTTACGACTCCGCTCGGTGTCATGATCCTACTGTCAGCTCTAATCCACAGAAACGTCGACAATTTCTTCCAATATCGGCCTACTCCAGGCTTGCTATCGACAAAACTCGCGTGAACCTTCTCTCTGCTTCTCAGAATTTTTCCCTCTTGCCACAACTTATCAAGGCGACATTGAACCGTTGTCGGATAGCTTTTCAGTTCTCTAACAAGGTCCATCCTCCCCATAGGCTTCTCAAGCAACTCAAGCAAACGCTCATCAATCGCACTTTTCAACGGCACCTGTCATCCTCTCCCGGTTGGGCTAACGCATCTCATGCATGCACCTCACGGACCATTTAGACAGGCGAACGCTAAACGCAACTTAACCATGCCCTACACCATGCACAGCATAACGCACAGCACAAAAATAACCCTTTAGCACAAGAAAAACGCAAAACAATGGTCTTTTTCAAAAAAGAGCAGCACTGCATATGCCCTTTTGCCCATCTATATCTCTGCTTCCAGTAATCACGCCAGTTTTCAACTGCTTCTTCATAGCATTCAGCGTCATTCACATAGCAAACCTTGTAACCCGAAAGATAAGCACGAAAAGTCAAATCTGTGTCTTCAGCCAAGATAGATTCGTCCCATCCGCCCAAACTTTTTAAGAGACTACGCCGGAAACCGCCCACTGTGCCGCCGAATTGTGGTATTAGTTCAAGAGTGTAGCGGGCTTGTTGGTCTATACGGTATCCGCCTATTCTTTCTAAAGCTACAAGTCTTGTTACTATATTTTGAGGCTCGTTCAATACTGTGACTCTGCCTTGCACTGCTCCGACACACGGGTCAGAAAACACACTTGCGAGTTTTTCTATAATATCTCTTTGTGGGTAATAATCCGCGTCGAAACAGAGAATAATTTCATTTTTTGCATGTTCAAGTCCTGCATTTAGGGCTGAAGCCTTCCCACGTCCTCCTTCTTCTTTGTTTCGGTGTATGACTTCAATGTAACTATATGTCTTTGAGTATTCTTCGACTATTCTTCCGGTTTTGTCTGTTGAGGCATCATCAATAACTATTACTTGCATTTTATCTTTTGAATAAGTTAGTTCAGTTAATCTTTGAAGTAGTCTTCCAATCACTTTTTCTTCGTTGTGTGCAGGAATTAGAATTGACACACTAGGCTGATGTGTAATGTTTCTTATGGTAGTGGAGTTTTTAGGTTTTTGAGCGTTCTTGAGAACTGCAAAGGTAAAGATGTAGTGTCGAATGAGGTAAGTTATCATAACAGCAGCCAAGAAGAAGAAAAATGATTCTATCATTGCAATTATCAAAGATTAAACTCCTTATGTACGAGCGGTTATGAACGTCAAACTCATGGACCAGAATGAAACTATCCATAATGCGTTCAAGAAAGGATTCAAAATGATGTATAAAATGTTAAGGAATTCTCCAAAACAAATGGCGGAAACTGCAACGAATAAAAAGAAGGTATAGTTCCAAATAAAACCAATAACGTTACCGATTGCAAGAATACAGAATTTCCTTATTAATGTTCCTGGGAAGGGAAAAATCAAGAAAACAAAAAGGAAATTGAATATCGCCAGAGTAACAGCTGATTCGATGTTGATGCAAGAAGAAAAGAAAAACAAGCAAGAAGCTATCGTGCCTGCTAAAATCCCGAAAATTACATGGTTTAGTTTCGATTTGTTCTTGTTCATCCTTACTCCCTTTACACGGGCTAATTGAAAGTTAATTATAGAAAAATAATCTAGAAGATAATTCTAGAGCCTTTTTAAAATTTGCGCAAAAATCCGCCAACCAAAAACAATTGGATAAAAACTTTTGCCTTTACGTAGAAGAACATTTAGGTATTAGAAAAAATCTTGACCACTCTTAGAATGACGGAGATTGTCAATTACCATACACAATACTTCAAACACTTCATCCGCATCTAAATATTCAGTATCCAGAATTAGATGGAAGGGACTGAAATTTTCCCCGAGTTTAAAGTCATAAAGTTTTTTATAAATAGCCTTTGTTCTTCTCTCTTTGATTCGCAACGCCTTTAAGGCTTCTTTAACATTTATCCGGTCTCTTTTCGCTATTCTTTCCGCTCGCTTTTCAGGAGAAGCCTCTAACCATATTTTAAAACCTTTTTTAACAAGCCAAGGCATCGTCCAACTATCCAAAACTACATTTCCTTGTTTGGCTAGTTCCAAAAGTTTCTCATCAACTGCCTTATCAAACTTCGAATTCTTCTCTCTTCTCTCTAAAAAGCGCAGTCCTTCTCTGCTTTCCCACCAACCGTGTTTCAACGTTTGATAGCCTTCTTCTTCGGCAAGAATTTTTAACGCATCTCCACCGGAATAATATTTTAATCCATATTTTTCGGCAAGTTTTTTTGCTAATGTGCTTTTTCCGCTTCCAGCCATTCCGCTAATACAAAGAACAATGGCTTCCACGCTTTTCTTCATTGTTTTTTTATTTGCAGTCATTATTTTTCTCCGAAAATTATTGTTAAACAGTTCTTGCAGTTTGTCTTATAGCCTTTCTTACACAGTTAGCGCATATCTGCCCGCCGTAGAGCCGCCAGATTCTTCTTTTGCTTCGGTTAAGCTTGCGTATTTTTACAGTTGTCATACGCGTTATTCCACCTAAAGGTCGACTACATAAAGAGCATAAAGCTACAGAGGGAACTGCCTTTTTGTAGTGGATTCCACTTTCACCACTAGGTAATGCCACTTTGAACCGCTTTTTGCTTCTTGTACGCAAATGAGGCTGAGGCATGGCTCTTCGCTTCCTATTCTATAGGCATAATACCTAGAAGGCGAGAAGCAATAGTTCCAAAAGCAAAGGAGCAGATAAAGTACCACCAAAATAGGTCTATCTTTCCAATGCCCGGGATAATTGCTACGGCATTACCAGCGTATGCAGGTCCCAGCACAAACCACCAAACAAATAGATAAGAGAAAGAAAGCGCAATTAGAGCAAACTGTGGTTTAGCCATTTTCTTCTGCATGTTGAGGATTTCTGATTCTTTCTTTTTCAATTTTTCAAGCAACTTCTTATCTTGCGTGCGCAATGCTTGTGTGCTTAAGGCTCGATGTTCGGCGATTTCCTTCTGCATTGCTCTATATTGTTCCCAACCAACAAGTTTGGTTATGAGAAGGCGGTTAATGGATGAGTTGATAAGCGAAATGGTTACGCAAATAAACATGATTATTATTGTGGCTCCCGGCGCCTCTGGCATCAGCAACCATTCAATGAAGTTCATCCGTCGCCCTCCGCGTTCATTAAATTTCACATTCCACTCCTTTTTGTTTATCTTCTTCATTAATAACTATTTTTATCAAAGTGCTGTAAAGAAACATTAGAGCAACCGCTTCACTAGCAAGTCTATTCTCCGAAGATTCTTCTGAAGGCAGGATACATTTCTGAAGCTCTTTCCTGCATTAATATCTCATAATATTGATAAATTATGCCAACTGAAAGTAGAATACCCATTCCTGAGCCGAAAACTCCAAAAAAGTCTGTAATACCGGCAATCAATGCTACGATTATTCCGCCTAGAACCGTGACTGTAGGAATGTAACGTTTAAGAATAGACTCTACCGCTTTTCCTGAACGTCTATATCCAGGAATCTGCATGCCAGCGTCAACAAGCTGTTTAGACACTGTAGATGGACCTAGTCCACCAACTTCAAGCCATGTAAGCGAGAAAACAATACAAAAAACAACAAGAATCCCAAGATAAGCTAAGGCTCTAATTGGATCTGCCATGACTTGATCTAGACTGCGAGGAGAAGTCACATAATACACAAGACCGCCAGCTGGTTGAGGTCTATTATTTACCACCCTATACATTCCAAGAAGGTTAAGCCACGGGTTTGTGTTATTTGGATTAAACATGCTCCAGAAGATTTGAGAAAACAGGTATATGTTTGCGAAGAGTGCAGATGCAAAGATTACTGGAAGGTTGGATACGTAGAGAAGTTTTATTGGATATCGGCTGCGGAAGCCACGGTAGCCAGCATATGATAGAGGTAGCTCAACTCTTACACCTTCCATGTAAATTATGATTAGAAAAGCCGCAATTGTAGCTATAAAACCAACTATGGAAGGATTTCCTCCTCTAATTAAGAGACCTTCCATTGATTTTCCGCTTGCCAAAGTTTGTGTTAAGGCTACAAAGAAACCGCGAGCGCCAAATTCATCTAAAGGAATTAGCGCAAAACTATCCCAGAATATTACTTGGGCCACTCCCGCCATTATGAAAAGGCTTATTCCACTACCAAATCCCCAGCCTTTTTGGACAAGTTCATCCAAAAGCAGAACAATTAGTCCAGATGCTATAAGCTGCAGAAAAACTACTATAGCTACGGGCCCTTCCAAATGACCATACATTCCACCAATTATATAGGCAGAAGCTTGAACGCCTGTAAGAACTATCGAAAATACTTTGCTGGCTGTGGTGAATAAGCTTCTATCCTCGGGGTTTGACATGTCGCATTCTATCATTGCAGAACCTACTAGAAGCTGCAATATCAGGCCCGCCGTGACTATGGGGCCTATGCCAAGCTCCATCAGAGTGCCGCTGTGAGACGCAAAGATTACTCGCAGTGCTGCAAGTTCAGGCGCTTGCCCGGAAGGAATACCGTACAACGGAACTTCGGACATTACTAAGTAGACTATTAGAACGAGTGCTGTCCAGAAGAGTTTCTCGTTAAAACGAACTCTTCGTTCTGGAGCCTTAATTTCTGGAATAACCCTTGCAATTGGTTTGAAAAGGTTTAGAAATCTGCCTGCCATGTACTAGCAACTACTCCTGTGGCTCTTCAGCCTCTATTAGAATTTGTCCGCCGGCTTCCTTTATTTTTTCTGCGGCAGATTTTGAATAAGATGCTACTTTCACGATTAGCGGTTTTGTGACTTTGCCGGTGCCGAGAAGTTTAGTGTAGCCCAGTTTTTCTAAATCTATTAAAATTTTGTCTTTTTCTTTACTTGTTGAGATTTTTTCAGCTATTTCGTCAAGTTTTCCAACGTTTATTATATTTTCTTTTTGCCTGAGACTTTTGGGGGAAGTGAACCCTTTTTTCTCGAAATACTCTGGTTCATATCTTATAACATATGACCAGCCATGTTTGTGCCGTCCAGCCTTACGGTAGCCTTTAGACCCAGATTTTCTATGCTGTCCTACTCTGCCGTAGCCTTGAGTTCTGGAACCGCGTTTTTTCCTGATTTTTCTGAGTTTATGCGGCATTTTCTTAACCAGCCAGCTTGTCTATTGTTTTTTCTTCAGCGTCTTTCTTTAGTCGTATTTCGAGCACGCCGTTCTTATATTTCGTGTATATTTTGTCTGGAATCACTCTTTTAGGAAGATTTAAACTTTTATAGTATTTGCGTTCTGGGCTTTCTGCGGATAAGGTTAATTTTTGGTTTTTCACGTGGATTTTCAAATTTTCTTTATTAAATCCCGTGAACTCGGCGACGACAATTATTTCGTCGTTTTCTTCAAGAATGTCAATTAGAGGTTTGGGTTCTCTCAATGTTCTTTCCATGCGCATTTTTGGAACTCTAAACTTGTAGAAATAGGCTTGTTTTTTAACCTTCAAATTTCTGATTTGGAATGGTTGGCGGGGTTTTTTGCTTCTAATTTCATTTGTGCTTTTAAAAATATCCAGCCATTTTGAATGTTTTTTACTTCTTCGCCATTTTGCGCTCAATCTCACTTTCTCCTCAACGGAACGCATTCCAAAAGTAGCTCTAAAGTATCTATAAAATGTATCGCAAAAGGCTTATATCATTCTCTTTATCAGTTCGTTGATTTTTTCTCCACGATAGCCTAGCTCGCCACCTAAGCTATAGCTTCTTTTTATTTTTCCTTTGAAGCCCTTGGTTGGTGGGTGCAGCTTAAATACTGGTTGTATATTTGGCAGCTTCCAATATTCAACGCGTCCGGTGAATAGTGCTTCTGCAAGTTCTTCAAGAGATTTGTAACCAGTCTTTTGTGCATATTCGTCGGTCAATTTTTTGTTTCTTAGAAGTTTTCCCTTTTCTTTTATTAGCATGTTCACAGTTTCTTTTGAGGCTTCGCCCCATGTGATGAAGTTTTGTGCCGTCGTTAGCATTCCGAGAAAGGATGGACGGTCATCAATTAACACTGCGTAATTGTTTCTTGTTAAGTGTAGCATTTGTAAAGTTTCCCTGACTTCTCGTTGGGCGCTGATTGTGCCGCGAATTCTCACAGCTACAAGGCATTTTCGTTCCTTCTTTTCTTCCGTCACCTATTTCACCCAATCCATCGGAGTTATTAGGCTGTAGGTTTTCTTCAATGCATCAAAAACAGCATAAGCAAAAGAAGGAATAGTTCTCGTTGAACCGTAACTTCTGGTCCAACAGTCTTTTATTCCCGCGAGGTTGAGAACTATTTTCGCGACCTCACTTGCCACTAGGCCTAATCCTCGAGGTCCGGGAACAATAACTATGGTTACTGCTCCAGTTTTTCCTTTAACCTGAAAAGGTATTGAGTGAGGTTTTCCACATCCACATTCCCAACTTCCACAGCCTCTTCTAACTGGAACAAGATTTAAGCGAGCTTGAGCTGCGGCTTTTTCTATGGCAGTTCGAACTTGGCTTGCTTTTCCAGAGCCTAAACCTATGTAGCCGTCTCGGTTGCCGACGGCAACTATGGCTTTAAACCTTGATTTTTCGCCTGCATCTGTTTGTTTTTGAACGAGATTTATATTGATGACTTCTTCTTGCAAGTCTGGAAGTAATGCGTCAACAATTTGTGGCTCGCGTATTTGTAAGCCACCCATAAAAACTTCTTCGATGGACGATATTCTGCCTTCTTGAATCATTTTTCCAAGGCGAGTTTTAGGAACCCATTGCTCAAGATTCCCTGACGACTGCCTTTCTCTTTGTCTTTGTGTCAAGTCTTTTTACCTCCGCTTTTAAACGCGGCAATTATGTCCGCTTTGACCTTCGCAAAATGTTCAGGGAGTTTTTCGGGTGAGAGTTTCTGTTCCAAATACTTTGAGAATTTAGCTTGATAAACTTCTGGGTTTGATGTTAAAGTTTCTGCGTATTCTGCAATGTGTGCGCCTTTTATTCTCTCTTCGTCTGGTAATTTTTCTTCCTCATGTGGAATGGTTATTCCAGCATCGAGAACTCCTTTTAGAACGGCGAAAATTCTTGCGCCCTTAGAAGGCGCGTGTAGCCCTATGTCTAAAATTGTTTCTTCTATGCCTTGTGCTTTGGCTTTCAGTCCGCAAAGAAGCCCAGTTAAATAAGCTGCGGGCAGGTTTCCTCTAGAGGCTGTCCACCCGTAGTTTTTGGTTAGTTCCCTGCTGTGGGCTGAAACTAGAACTTCGTCACCATTAGGCTTTGCTATGATTACTTGTGCAACCATGTTTTTGAGAGTGCCACGGGCAACCAGCCGAGGCTTTCCAGAGAGAATTAGAGCTTTTCTTGTCTTGTATTCTGTTTTTCCTTCTCTTCTCCGTCTAAATGGAACGCAATAGCGTGAGTTTTTAGCCATTAACGTTTCCTCCAAAGTTCCTGCGCTTTTAGATAGCGTTCTAAATCAGCAACCGACTCAAATCTTCCACTGCTTGCCATTTTGTAGAGTTTCCGATAGGTGTTCTCAGTGATGACCTTTTTCTCCTTCAATCCACGGAGTCTTTTTCTCAAAGCCCTAATCTTACTCATCCAAGCTTCTTTTCTAGAGATTTTGGCGTGCGCCGAGCCTGTCATGCTGCCTGGTCCGCGGCGGCGTCCTTTCTTTTTCTTTTCATGTAGAATTCGTGCTCTTGCGCGGCTTACACCTTTTTCAGGAAGAGGCTGAATAACTCCTTCGTGGACTAATTTTCGAATTTCTTCGCGTGTTATTGCGGCTTCTACATCATCTATCCTTTCTGGGTCTATCCAGACGCGATTTTGTCCAATTTTCAGTATTTGAGCAGCTAGACGTCGTTGACTTTTGAGGCTCATTGCTTTTCTACCGTCCTTTTGCTTTTACGCTTTTTTTCTCGCTTGCGTTTCGGCTTCTCAGCTTTTTCTTTTTCTTCAGCTTCTCTCTCTTCCTCAAGAGCCTCCTCTTTTTCCATTTCTTCCGTTTCTTCTGTCACTTTTTCCTCTTTAACTTCTTCTTTGGCTTCTTTAAGGTTCAAAATTGTTATCTTCTTCTTTCTTGCTTCCACAAGAATCCTTGCGCGTTTTCTTTTACCCACAGTATGTGCGATTCTAATGGCTTGAGTTTTGGGGTCAATTTCTTTAAGGTCTGCGGTATTGTAAACTAAGACTTCCTTGTAGCCAGAAGGATGAAGCCCCCGCGCAGCTTTTGGTCCTCTATATCCAACACTCACAGTCGCTGGCCATCCTTTGACTTTTTTCCGCATTTTGTTGTCAATGCCTTTTGGCTTGCGCCAGTTTTCCTTTAAGCGTATGTACCGCCAACTTTCTTGTCTCACAAAGGCGGGTTTCTTCTTTTTTATACGTTCTCTAAGTTTCAACGTTTTTTCAGTCGCCGCCATTTTTACATTCCCTCGCTTCGTTCATACACGTATATGCCATCCAAGAAAACCCTTGGGTCTTTCCTTTTCACCTTAGTTGCTTGTTCTATGTTTGCTGCTGTTTGGCTTACGTCTTCAAGGTTTATGCCTTGAACAATTATGTCTTCGCTTTGAACCTTAACTTGAACGTCGCCAATGATTTTGACTTTTCTTGAGCCTCGTTCTCCTGTGAAATTCTCGATCAGAACGGTTTTCCCTTGAACCTTAACTGATATTGGAAAGTGCGAGAAAACTATTTTGAGTTTATATGTGAAGCCTTTTCTAACTCCAGTTATCATGTTTTGAATATGTGAGTAAACGGTGCCTACCATGGCTGCTTCTTTTTTGCGTGGCCATTTAGCCCAAACGCGGATGGTTTTGCCATCAAGTTCAATCGATATTGGCGCATGTGAAAAGTCACAAGTTAATGTTCCTTTTGCGCCCTTAAGCGTGATTTTCCTACCTTCCACTATAGCCTCTACATCATCCGGAATTTGAATAGTTCTTGAGACTTCTACCATCCGCATTTAAAGACACCTTTCTAATACACGAAAGCTATTAGTTTGCCTCCCATGCGTTTTTCCTTTGCTTCTGTATGAGAAAGAACACCTTTCGGTGTTGACACTATCAATACGCCAACTCCTCGGGAAGGAAGGAATTTTTTCTCCCATTCTTCAAATTCGTCCACTTTAACAGAGAAACGTGGTTTGATAGCGCCGCACTTGTTTATTCTTCCCAGAAGTTGAACTTTGAACTTTCCAGCGCGGCCGTCGTCTATAAATTCGAATTCTCCAATGTAGCCATTTAACTGTATAATCCTCAAAACTCGACCCAGAAGTTTAGACGCTGGACTAATTACACATTCGCGCTTGTTGCGCATTTCATTGTTTATGATTGTTATCAAACCGTTTGCCACTGTGTCCATCGTATTTTTCCTCATCACTCATATTTTTTGAAACCAAGTTTTTTGGCTACTTCTCTAAAACAATGCCGACATAAATATAAATTGTAACGTCGAATAACCGGTCCATAAGATCCGCATCTGCTACAAGGTCTTGCTCCTTTACCATATTTTCTTTCTTTCCTTGGTTTCTGCTTACCCATCTAATTTCCTCACCTAGACGATTTCAACTCCTAAAGTTTCTTTAACAAACATCATGGCCTCTTCTGGTTTTAAAATGTGTTTTAAGCCGATTTTCGCTTTTCCTCTGCGTCGGTTTTTGACGCGATACCCAGGGCGAATGAGAGAAACACAAATGTCCATTCCGTATATACCTATGTCTGGGTCGTATTTTACGCCTGGAATTTCGATGTGTTCTTTTATGCCGAAGGAAAAGTTGCCATACCGGTCAAAGCATCCTTTGGAGAGTTTGTTGTCGATTACGGGTAAAACTTTCTTCAAAAATTCTATTGCTCTTTGTTTTCTAAGGGTCACGATGCATGCTATGGGTTCTCCTTTTCGAATGCCAAAGTCCCTTACAGTTTTCTTGGCTTTTCTTTTACAAGGAGTCTGTCCTGTTAATTCTTTGAGAACCTTTGTTGCTTTTTCCAGCGGCTCACCAGACTTTCCGACACCAATGTTAACGACAACTTTCTCTATTTTCGGTTTAAGAGAAGGATGCTCATCCCATGCTTTGCGAATTTCATCTTCAGACAATCTTAAACTGCCTCCGGTAACGATATTAGCGGGTGAGCATCGCCTATTGCAAAGACGAAACCCAAAATTGTCTGATACCGATTGCCTTTCTCATCTTCGATTATTACGAGAGCGTTTTTACGTTTTTTACCTTTCACTTTTTCGATTTCAACTATCTTACCGTATTTTCCAACATTTTTTCCGCCGGTTATCATGGCGAGAACATTTTCTTTCAGTTTTATATGCTCAAGAATTTGTCTTTCTGGGAAACCTATCTTTAGAGTGTCAAAGGTTCCGTAAACATCTTCCTGTGGGTTTTTAGGGTCAGCAACCTTAACAAGAACATTTGAGCCATCATGAAGATTAATTTGTACATGTCCATTCTTAACAATCGTCTTGTTTTCTATCCTGCATAGCTTGAAGCTTGCTTCATCTTTACTGATTGAGTGAAGAATTAAACCTTTTCTAGAAGGTAAAACACGGAAGTGTTTATCAGCGTCCGGCAAAGAAATAACATCCATCAAACCTGCTGGAAAATCGTCTTCTCGCCTAATTTTCCCATCTACAAGCATTTTTCCCTGGGAAACTATTGTTTTGGCTTCTTTTCTAGTCTCAGCGAATCCCAGAATGTCACGAAGAACAACAGCTAAAGGCACACATCTGTCGAGTGAATGCGGTCCAGACGAAGGCTTTACAACCCACACCTTTTCCTTTTTATGGATTGGCCAAAATCCTGGCGCTGGCTTGCGTTTTAGCCCTGTTGAGCCTCCTTTTCTTCCCAAGTTATTTTCCTCCTTCCGTTTTTTCTGTTGCTTTGCGTTTGGCTCTTGGTTTCTTTACTTTTGGCTTTTCCTTTTTCTTGGATTCTTCCGCTTTTTCTTCGGCTTTTTCCTCTTCTGGTTTCTCTGTTACTTTTTTCTTTCTTTTTCTCGGCTTCTTTTCTGGCGGTTTTTCTTCAACGACCTCTTCCTTTACTTTTTTGGCTTCTTTGGGAGGTCTCTCTGCAACTTCTTCAATTTTCTTGCGGATTCCTCTTTTTCTTTCCAAAATTTTCTTTCGCCACTTATCATCAAGATTTAAGTTTGTGATCATGACCTTGGAAGGATGTATGGGAACGAAGATTGTGGTTCCATCAACTTTTTCTCTCGTCAAGCCTTCAACGTAAATTCTATATTTTTTCCGGTCTACACTGGTTATTTTTCCCTCGAAGCCTTTGTGGTCTCCACGCAATATGCGGACGGTGTCGCCACTTCTAACTGGTAGGGTTTTCACTCCGCGTGAAGCTTGTAATTCTGGCGATAAGGGCGCAGCGAGAAGTTTGTAGCGTACATGGTCTGGAGCTTGATACATCATTTTTCTTTGTTTTGTCGGTTTTGTTACTGGTTTCATTGCTTGCATATCCTTCCTCCTACACTATGATGCTGGCGGCGCTCGCTATCCTCGGCCACCTTTCCGCCGCCTCTTTTGCCACTGGACCACGAATTTCGGAGCCTTTCATTTCTCCGTCGGGTGTTATTATTACTGCCGCGTTGTCTTCGAATTGAACCCAAATGCCGTCAGCTCTTCTGTACGGCTTTCTTTGTCTAACAATGACTGCTTGAAAGATTTTCTTTCTCATGTCTGGCGTTCCATGTCTAACAGACACGGTTATTTTGTCACCAACTGCTGCGGACGGGTAACGCCGCAACCGTCCCTTATAACCCATTACTTGGACTAGTCGCAGGTCTCTGGCTCCACTGTTGTCGGCACATCTTAATATTGCAGGTGGTTGTAGTCCCCGTGAGATTTTTGGACCATGCCCGAGCATTCCTTTAGCGATTAATGCTCTTTGCTTTGCTTTCGCCGCCATTTTTATTTCTCCTCCATTTTTTCAACAACAACAAATGAGACAGTTTTGCTTATGGGGCGGCATTCAGCTATTACTACCCGGTCACCTTCTTTTACATCAATGCATGGCGGAGCATGAGATGGAATGCGACTATGCCTTCGTTCATATCTCAGAAACTTGGGAATGAGATGAAGATATTCACGTTTAACTACGACGGTTTTATCCATTTTTGCGCTAACGACAACACCGTCTAACACGCGACCTCTAACTGGGAGTTCGCCATGAAAAGGACAATTTCTATCTGTGCATGTCTTCTTAGGCTTTTTAAAGGCAAGCGACATTACCACAGCCTCCTTACATGCCGTTTAAGGCGGTCTTCTGGTCTTCCAGTGAGAATCTTTCCATCAATCTCCACGATTGTGCCATCTGGAAATTTAAAGTGGAAAACCGCCATGTTTTTAATGACTTTTTTCTTTTCGCCTTTATGTAAAATCGTGAAGGTGTTGCGTGTTTCGTCTACTATTTTTCCAGAAATTCCCAAATAGCCAGGATGCATACTTTTGGCAACTTTGGCTTTGTTTCCTATAAACTCGCAGCGGATTATGTCAGGCGTCACTTTCATTTCTTCTTTTTCTCCTCTTTCTTCTCTTTGTTAAGTCCGAGTTTTTGTTCGTTTTCTATTGTTAGTATTCGGGCGATTGTTCTGCGCAATTCTCGGATTCTTGCGGGGTTTTCTACTGTGCCGCCTGCTTTAACCATCGTTTTTAGTCGGACGAGCTCTGTTTTGAACTCGTCAAGTTTTTCCATTCTTTGATCGCTGGACATGTCCCGTATCTCTTTAACCCGCAGTATTGGCATTTTACTTTGTTTCCTCCTTCTCTTCACTTGCTTCTTCTTTGTTTTCTTCCTCAGCAACTTCTAATGGCTCTTGTTGCTTTTCTTCAGCTGCAACTTCCATAGTCTCCTCTGGAAACTCTTCTTCAGTTGGTGGAGGGGCCTCCTCCACTATTTGGATTTTGTCTGGAAACTTAGCGTCGGGTGGCATGATTCTTACTCTCACACCAAATATGCCGGGTTTCAGCTGAACATGAACCTCGGCTTTTCGCATATATTTTAGCGCGGCGTCTCCAGTCTTAGGCAAGTATCCGATTCGGAATTTCTCAAATCTCGCTCTTTCAGTTCTTAATTTTCCGCTTATGATTATTTCCGCGCCTAGGGCTCCGGCATCCATGACTTGGTTTAGAGCCCAGAAGCCGGCGCGTCTGAAATGTACTCCTCTTTGTAGGGCTGAAGCCACACGTGAGGCGACAACGTAAGCGTTTAATTCTGGAATTTCAATTTCAGAAACAGAAATTTGTGGGTTCGAAATTTTGAATTTTTCTTCCAAAATTGCCGCGAGTTCTCTTATTGTTTCTCCGCCGCGTCCTATGACTAGCCCGGGACGCATTACATAAATTACTACGTGTGTTCCAAGCGGGGTTTTTGAGATTGTTACTCCACCGTATCCGGCTCTTTCAAGTTTTTTCTGCAAAAACTCGTCGATTTCCGTTTTCTTTATGGATTCTGTTACAAAATGTTTAACGACTGCCATATTACGTTTCTACTCCTGTTTCTGGCTGCTCTTCTAAAGCTATTTCAATGTGGCATAGAGTTTCAAAGTCTGGCGTTGCTCTTCCAGAAGCGCGTGGCATGTACCGCTTAACTTTAATTCCTGGAAATGCAGACGCATGGATTATGCGTAGTCTGTCAGTGTCTAAACCTTTGTATTCAGCGTTTGCCTCTGCGCCTTCAAGTATTTTCAGCACGTATTTTGCTGTTTTTACTGGGTATTTGCCCGCATAGGTTTTTGTTAGCCCATGACGGTGACCCGCTTTTTTCTTGAATCTTCTGAAGGGGACTGCTTGTTTTTTGGCTATGACATCCTTGAGGTATTGTTTTGCTTTTGTGAGCATCATTCCTTTGATTGTTCTGCAGACTTCGCGGGCTGATTTATGGGATACTCTAACTTCTCGCCCGCTTGCTTTAACGGTTTTTTCGGGGTCTAATGCTTCTGCTGTTATGGAGTATCCCCATTTTGGCAATTTGTACTCTCTCCAACTGTGCAATTGAACAGCTACATGGCGATTTATATGGTTTTCCTTTAACGTAAACGATTTTTAGACTAACTTACGCTTTCTAAAACATGCCTTTTTCTTCAAATATGTTTTCTTTAAACGTTTGCGGGCGATAAAGTGGATGTGCAAAACAAAAAGTTATTCCTTCCAGAATCTTCTGTTTATCCCATGCAGGAAATTTTACTTTTTCTTTCATTAGCATCCACATGAGATATATGCCGAAACCTTGTTCCTTACGCTTTAGTCTGTGAGAAACCTTAATTGAATCGACTGGTCTGAAGCCAAGCTTTTCCATTTGCCACTTCATAAACCAAGGGCTCCAATGATTTTCTAAGCCTATGGTGACGAAGCCTACGGTGCCTATTTCGCTTTTTATCATGTCTTCTAACAGGATTTTTCCAAAAGCGTGTCCTTTCGCTTTTCTCAGAACCCAGATGCAATTCAACACTATTATGTTATCGCCTATTATTGGATAACCAGATGCTTCTGGAGGCGCATATTCTATCTGCCCAACTACTTCATTGTTGAAAATCAGGAGTTTCTTATGAAATCCCTTGTCAATTGCTTTCTCCAAGTATTCGTTTCTTGACTTGTATTTTCTGAACGGCATTGGTGCCAGACATCTGTAAAGATAGTTTTCGTAGTTTTTGTTTCTGGTGATATCAATAATTTTAGCTTGCAAGAGGTGGCGCCTTTGATGGTATAGAAGGAAGGACGTATTCAATTTTTGGGTTTCGGCTTGTAGAAGAGTAGGAGTATTCCAGTTAATGCGAGTGCTACACCTGTGGCTTGCCATATTTCAAATTTTTCTCCGAGAATTGTTATTGAGAAGGCAGCAGCTGAGAGAGGTTCTATAATGGATAGTATGCTTCCTTTTGCGGATTCAACGTATTTTAAAGCGTAGGAAAAAAGAAGATAGGCGGTGAGGGAGGGAAAAAGTCCTATTACAAGTATTAACGTCCAAAGCTGCGGTGGATAAGTAATGATTTGGGAGGAAGAAAAGAAAAGCGTTGGGAGTAAAGCGATTGCGCCTATTCCGTCGCCGTATAGCAGCAGGGTCCAGTTGGTGTAGCGATTTCTTAATTTTTTAGCCATCAGAAAGTATAGCGCAAATAATAAGCTTGTAATTATGCCAAAGCTTAAGCCCAGAAAATTCGTGTTCAACCATGCGGCTTCGTAAGCCTTAACAACAAGCGCAACGCCCGAGAACGCCAAAACTATCGCAAGTATTACTGTGGAAGTTATCTTTTCTTTGAGAAATATTGATGCGTAGACTGTGACGAAAACGGGATACGTGTAAAACATTACTGCTGCTATCGTTGCGGTTGTCAAATCAACAGTGTAGAAATAGGCGACTCTTTGAAGAGCGACAGCCAATACGCCAAAAACTATTAGCTGTGGAAGGTCTTTCTTTTCGATTTTGAGAAGATTTCTACTAAACAAGACTAGCGCAAACAGCATTGTTGAGGAGGAAATTATGATTCTCAAAGCAGTTAACGTCACGGGGTTAATTCCATACTCAAAGGCGAGTTTTCCAAAAATTCCCATGGTTCCCCAAATGATTGACGCTGCAGCTATCAGAAGATATCCTTTTATTTGTTGCATGGTCTATTAGAAAAGTTTTTTCCACTTTAAAAATTGAATGGTGACATTTTAGGCGCATTTACGATGTGTTTATGTTCAACTTGTATTGTAAAGTACTCATAGTTTAAAGCGAGAGTGAAAAGCAATTGACGGCTAAAAACGGACACATTACCATGTTGCATGGTGCCGGCGGAACAGTCATGCATGAACTAGTCAAAAACTATGTTGTGAAGTATTTTGGCGGTGCAAGTAACATTGACGTCCCGCTTGAAGCTCTGGACGACGCGGCGGTTGTAGGTGACATCGTTTTGAAAAGCGACTCCCACGCTGTCAAGCCAATATTCTTTCCAGGCGGAGACATCGGTCGACTTGCGGTTTCTGGCACAGTCAACGACATCGCGGTTTTAGGCGCAGAACCTTACGCGTTAACTTGCGGTTTCGTTTTGGAAGAGGGCTTAGCCGTAACTGATTTTGAGAGAATCCTGGTTAGTATGCGAGAAACATGTAACGAAGCTGGCGTAAACATTGTAACTGGTGACACCAAAGTCGTTGAAAAGGGAAGCCTAGGTGGTTGCATAATAAACACTTCAGGAATCGGCAGAAGAACCAAAGCCTTAGAAAAAAACCTTACAGTTGTTAAACAATTTAGAAGCAATTTTGAAGTGCGGTGGATTCTCGACTCAAACCTCAAAGCTGGAGACAAAATATTATTGTCGGGAACAATCGGCGACCATGGTTTGGCTGTTTTATCTGCGCAAGAAGGACTGAGCTTCGGAAGCGAAATAAAGTCTGACGTTAAACCCTTAAACCGCTTGATTCAGCGCTTGCTCAGCGATGTAGGCGGCATAGTAGCCATGAAAGACCCAACAAGAGGCGGGCTAGCCGACGCATTAAACGAGTTCAGCGAAAAATCCCGCGTTGGCATACTAATTCAAGAAGACAAAATTCCAATAAGAGCTGATGTGCGAGCAGCTTGCGAAATGCTCGGATTAGACCCATTTGAGGTGGGAAATGAAGGAAAAATAATCATAGGCGTGGTAAAAGAAAAGGCTAAAGAAATTCTTGAACTTTTAAAAACCACTAAAGAAGGAAAAGAAGCAGAAATTATTGGAGAGGCAACCGCAGATTTCAAAGGTGTGGCCATGCAAACAGTCGTCGGCGGAAAAAGAATAATTGCTAGACCAGTTGGAGACCCCGTACCAAGAATATGCTAACTCGCTGATTCAGCAGCCGCTTCTCTCGCCCATATTCTGCATGTTCCTTCCACGCTTACCATGCAAGCGCCAACTGGCTTTTGTGGAGTGCAAGCTTTTAAGAATAGTGGACATTGCGTAGGCTTAATTTTGCCGATTATGACCAAGTGACATTTGCATCCATGTTGTATGTCCGCGCCATGCTCAACCTTCACGTCATGCTTCAAATGTGCATCGTAGACAGCATGTTCACTGCCAAGCACGTATTTTGAAGAGGAAATTGCGCCAAGCCCCCGCCAGTTACCGTCCACAACACTAAAAACTTTCTGCATCAACTCTTGCGCTTTTGTGTTGCCTTCCCAACTCACCGCCCGCCTGTACTCATTCTCCAAACGTGGATTACCTTCGCTTAATTGCTTGAGAATCATGTAAACGCCAAACAAAACATCAAGCGGCTCGAAGCCAGCCACAACCGTCGGCATACCATATTTTTGCGGAAAAATCTCGTAAGATTTTAATCCAATTATCGTACTCACGTGACCCGGAGCAATGAATCCGTTAAGGTTTAAGTCCTCCATTTCAGCTAAAAGCTTCATGGCAGGCGGTATTATGCGATGTGAAACAAGAAAAGTGAGGTTTTTTGGCGGTTTACCTTGAATTTCCACAGCTGTTGAAGGCGCCGTCGTTTCAAAGCCGACAGCGAAAAATGCAAACTCGCGATTCGGCTCTTTTGCAGCTAATCTTACAGCGTCGCTTACGCTGTAAACAACTTGAACATCAGCACCGTCAGCTTTTGCATCTAAAAGAGACATTTTTGAACCGGGAACACGCAAAACATCACCAAAACACGTGACCGTCACACCTTTTAGGGCTAGTTGCACAGCTTCGTCAATTTCAGACGCAGGCACTATGCACACTGGACAGCCAGGTCCAGCAATGACTTCAACGTTTGCCGGTAATAAGCTGCGTATGCCAAAATGAGTAATTGTCCACTCATGGGTGCCGCAGACGTGGCAGATTTTGACGACTGCCTCTTTTGGTGCAACATCATGAATTTTTTCTGCTACACGTTTCGCGAGGTCTGGGTCGCGGAACCTTAATTTTTCAGTCATCTCAACTCAACTGTCTAGTTTTTCGGCGTTTCTGCTTCGAGAATTTCGTTCCATAATTGTATTGTTTCTTTTGCTTCTTTTTCGTCCAAAACTTGGATAGCGTAGCCAGCGTGCACCAACACGTAGTCGCCAACTTTGGCGCTTACAAGTGTCACATTAACTTCTCTTAAAACGCCTTCGCCAAAATCAACTTTGGCTTTATCCTCTTGAACGCTTATGACTTTTGCTGGAATCGCCAAACACATTGTTATCAATATTAAACCACGAATAGACGGTAATAAAATGGTTATGGTTTAAACTTGGAAAAATCCACCTACAACTGCTTGACCGAAAGATACGCCGCCGTCGCCGGGTGGAATGGCTTCGTGAACTAGAAACTGTAGACCTGCAGTTTTCACTGCTTTCCTCATTATTGAAGTTAATATTTGGTTGCATGCCGCTCCGCCGGAAAATCCAACGGTTCTAATACCATTATCCTCAGCGTTTTCTATGGCTAATTCTGCTAATCCCCTGGCTAGGTATGAGTGTAGAGAATAAGCTAAATCTGTTTTGGAATACTTTTCTCTGTTTTCAAAAATTTCCAGCAGCATTTGTGTTGTGTCTAATGTGTTGCTCTTTATTATGGGCTCTAGTTTAATCACGTCTTTGCCCTTTAACGCCGCAGACTCAAGTTTCATTGCTGGCTCGCCTTCATAAGTGCGTTCATAACAAACGCCTAAAACAGCCGCTGTAGCGTCTAGAACTCTTCCACAGCTTGTTGTCTCAATAATGTTGTTGCTTTTTTCAAGTTGATTTAAGATTAGTTGAATTTCGCTTTCGCCGTGCGGAAAATGCGTTTTGTTTTGTAAAAGCCAGCTTGCCACATCTATCCTTTTGTGAAGTATTCCTGTAGCCATTCTCAACGGGAACCGTGTTGCTAAGTCACCACCGATTAAGGGTTGTTTCTCCAGATGGGCTACTCGTTTAAAATCAGAAGATTCGCGAGTGCAAAGTAGAATCTCGCCGCCCCATGCTTCTCCATTTATTCCATACCCGTATCCGTCGCAGCAGATGCCAACAATTTCTTCTACGCTATGTTCAATCATTAACGCGGCAATGTGCGCATAATGATGTTGCACTTGAAACAGTTGCCAGCCGTTCTCCTCAGCCAAATCACGGGCAAGGTTTGTTGTTGTAAATTTAGGATGCAAATCGCAAGCAACCGCGTCTACTTTGCTGTTTGTTAAGCGGATTAAGTGTTTTGTTGCGTTTTCCAGAAACTCTCGGGTTTCAACGTTTTCTACGTCGCCTATGTGCTGGGAAATGAAGGCTTTGTTTCCAAGCAAAACACACGCGGTATTGTTGAGTTCTCCGCCCAAACCTACAACGCAGCGTTTCGCCTTTTCCTTCAACATTATCGGTGCAGGAGCGCACCCTCTTGAACGTCTAAGGAAGACAGGGTTTTTCCCATGCATGCGGACTACTGAATCGTCGCATCTATGAGCTATTTGACGGTTATGAAAAAGGAAATAGTCAACTGTGCCGCCTAAAGCCTGTAAAGCTTCTTCGTTGTCCTTTATTATAGGCTGGTTCGGCGGGTTGGCACTGGTCATTACGAAGGCTGGCTCATCTACTTTGTCAAATAGCATGTAATGCAAGCCCGTGTAGGGCAACATGACGCCAACATTGTGCAATTCCGGAGCAACCAAATCAGAAAGGTAATATGCGCTGTTTTTGTTCAGCAAGACAATAGGACGAGTGTAGGAAGTGAGAAGCGCCGCCTCTTCCTTACTTACTTCCGCAAAAGTTTTAATGGCTTCTAGGCTCCGCGCCATGATAGCGAAGGGTTTCTGGTTGCGGTGCTTGACTTCTCTCAACCTAATTAACGGTTTATCCTTAGTTGTTGATGCCGCCACATGAAAGCCGCCATAACCTTTGATTGCCATTATAAAGCCTTCAGCGAGAAGTTTGCCAGCCTCCCGAACTGGGTCTTTGTGCTTAACCAATTCGCCTTTGTGTGTTGTCAAATACGCTTTTGGTCCGCATTTTGGGCATGCTACAGTCTGGGCGTGAAAGCGTCTGTTCAACGGGTCCTTATATTCTTTTAGGCAGAAACTACACATTGGAAAGTCTCGCATCGTCGTGTTTTCGCGGTCGTACGGAAGCATATCGATTATTGTGAATCTTGGACCGCAGTTCGTGCAAGTGATAAAGAAATATTCGTGTCTTGGGTCTTTGGGGTTTCTAAGCTCTTTGAGGCAGTCGTCGCATATGGCTATGTCAGGCGGGATAACTGAGCCGGAAAGCTCAGTTTCATTTGAGCTTTTATGAATTGAGAACGTGGCATACTCGTTTTTTCCTTTGAGTTCAGTGGTGATAATCTCGTGAATTTGGGCAAGTGGCGGTTTTTTTTCTTTTAAATCTCTCATGAAAGTGTGGATGTCGCTTTCCTTACCTTCTAAGAGAATTTCTACTCCTGCATCGCCTCTATTTTTGACATAACCTTTAAGCTGGTTTTTCACAGCAGTGCGGTAAATGAAGGGTCTGAAGCCTACTCCTTGAATTATGCCGACTATTTTGATTTTCAAACGCACTGCTGTGTGACTCCTGAAGTTAGAAACGATATGAGTGATTTACATAAGTGTTAAGCTGCTTAAAGTATGCTTGATACGTTATTTTTATGTTAAATGTCCGCTGGCGTAGTAAAGGAATGGGAGAGCAAGCAAAATTGTATTGTATCCGTGTTTCGTAAGCGAATATTTCACCTTTAATGGTGGTCCTTCCTCCACTGTTCTTTGAACGCATCGAGTTTGCACCAGAGTTTTCAGCTTATCCGATAAAGTGCGCGAATTTACGCCTAAAATTCTTTTCAGTTCGCCGAAGTTTGCGGCTTTTCTGAGGAAGAGTATGTAGAGGATTTGAAGATTCCACTTCTGCGATAACAGATTGAAGCTTTCTTCGAGGCTTTGCATTGTCTCTTTCAGGTCTTCAATGCTTAACTCTTGCATTTGGAAGATTTGGCGAAGAGTTTCTTCTATTCCTTCAAGGTTTACTTTTAATCGTGATTCTACGAAATTGCGAAGTTCATCGCTTAAAACTATTTTGCGGTTCATGCGCGTACACCTAGTGTGTGACAGTTTACTACAAGATTTATTAAGTTTAATTTTTAAATCTGGTGTATAAAATGATGAATGTTCCATCCGGAGCGTGACAATTAAATGTCAACCCAACAAGCAACCGGCAAATTCGAAACATACTCTACAAGCATATGTCCAGAATGCCTCAAAAGAATCCCAATGAGGATTTACGAGGAAAACGGCGTAATTTACTTGGAGAAAACCTGTCCAGAGCATGGAAAGTTTGATGACATTTACTGGGGAGACGCTGAACTTTACAAGTGGTTCTATGACAAATGGTACAACGAGCGATATGTCGGTAGCGGTTTAGAGAATCCACACACCAAAACAGTTAACGAATGCCCATTCGACTGCGGAATTTGCCCAAAACATAGAACTGCTACAATTTTAGGCATAATCGACATTACGAATAGGTGTAACATGGCTTGTCCTGTCTGCTTCGCTTATGCTGGAGCCGCAAATTACGTGTATGAGCCTTCTTACGAGCAGATTGTTGACATGATGAAACTTTTGAGAGCGAACCGTCCATGGGCTTGCAATGCATTACAGTTTAGCGGCGGCGAACCGACTGTTAGGAATGATTTGCCAGATTTAATTAAAGAAGCAAAAAAGGCGGGGATAAGTCACGTTGAGGTTAACACTAACGGGTTACGCATTGCAGAAGACATTGATTACTTCAAAAAATTGTTAGATGCTGGGTTAAGCACGCTTTACCTACAATTTGACGGTTTAAGAGAAGACATCTACAAGAAAACACGTGCAAGAGCAGACCTTGTTCCAGTCAAGCAGAAAGTTATAGAAAACGCAAGAACACTGGGGTTGGACTCCGTGGTTCTGGTTGTCACCTTGGCGAATGGCGTGAACGACAAGGACTTGGGCGACATAGTAAACTACGCAATCAAAAACCATGATGTTGTACGGTGCATTAACATTCAGCCAATATCTATGGCCGGCAGAGCAAGAAAAGACGAGCTTAGAAAAATGCGCATCACAATACCAGACACAATGAAGTTGATAGAGGAACAAACTAACGGCGTTGTTTCACGTTGGGACTGGCGACCGGTGAATTGGCCTGTGCCGGTTTCTAAGGGCATGGGTGTGATAAAGGGTAAGGCTTATCCGGAGTTTACGATGAATCCAATGTGTGGTGCGGCAACGTTTCTAGTTGTGGAGAAGGATGGTTCTTTCAAGCCTATCATGGATTATGTGGATGTTGACAAGTTTGCCGATGTATTCTGGAGCGTTTATTATTCTGGCGTTAAGGGCAAGAAGACGATGGCAAAAATGAAAATGCTTAAGCTTCTGCCTATGGCGAAATCAAGCCTTGTCGGAGGACTAATCAAAGACGTAATAACCAAGGGAAGCTACGAGGCTTTGGGCGACTTCATGCGCAGAATCGTCATGATAGGCATAATGCACTTCCAAGACGTGTGGAATTTTGATTTGGACCGTGTTCAGAAATGCGCAATTCACTATGCCACGCCAGACGGTAAGATACGCTCATTCTGCACGTACAACAGCATACACAGACCAAACGTGGAAAAACAATTCGCAATACCAATCAGCGAATGGACAAAGAAAACAGGCAAAAAAATCAACGAACCAGCATAAGAAAAAGAGAAGAATGCTAGGTTTTTGCTAGTTTTTGTCTTTCTTCCTCTTGCAGTACTCTTCTGAGAACCTTGCCCACCAGCGTCATCGGTAGTTCTGTTCGAAATTCCACTTCTCTTATCGCCTTGTAAGGCGCCACCTTCTCGTTCACAAAATCCATAATCTCCTTTTCTGTAGCCGTCTTTCCCTCTTTCAACACAACAAAAGCCTTTGGAATTTCGCCCGCAACTGGGTCCGGTTTGCCTATTACTCCGCACAGTTTCACGGCAGGATGCTCATAAAGCACATCCTCAAGCTCTCTTGGGTAAACGCTGTATCCCTTGTACTTGATTAGGTCCTTCTTTCGGTCGGTAATGTAAAAGTAACCATCCTCATCCATCTTTCCAATGTCACCAGTATACAGCCACCCATCCCGAAGGACCTCAGCCGTTTCTTCGGGCATCTTCCAATAGCCCTTCATCACTTGCGGACCCTTAACCACCAGCTCGCCAATCTCGCTAGGCACAAGCTCTTTCTCCCCAGTTTCCAAATCCATAATCTTCGCGTCTGTGTCAGGCCATGGAATGCCGATGGAACCTATCTTTACGGTTTTCATTGACTTGTCAAGCGGATTGCAATGCGTGACTGGAGACGATTCTGTCAAGCCATAACCTTCAACCAAAACGCCGCCCGTCACTTCCATAAACTTCTTTTGAACTTCCGGCGGAAGCGGAGCCGAACCAGAAATGCAGAAACGCACAGAGGTACAGTCATATTTCTTCAAGTCCGGATGAGCCAAAAGCATGGCATACATTGTTGGCGCGCCACAAAACACCGTTACACGATAATTTTGAATAGCCTTGAAAGTGCTTACAGGGTCAAAGCGTGGAAGCAAGACCATTTTTCCAGCTAAGTAAATCGGCGCATTCATGCCAGTTGTCATTCCGTAAATGTGAAAAAGCGGCAAAACAGCAAGAAAAGTCTCACCGCCTTCATCGCCTTGAAGCCACTCTGCGCACATGACAGCGTTCGAAACCAAATTCATATGCGTCAGCATTGCGCCTTTCGAAGTGCCCGTTGTGCCGCCAGTGTACTGAAGCGCCACCAAATCCTCTTTTGGGTTAATCTCCACTTGTGGTGGTTTTGCTTCATACTTGTTTATTAGTTCTGTGAAGAAGTAAACGTTGGGTTTGCGTTCAACTTTTTGTTGAGGTATCTTCTTAAGCAAAGAGCCTAACACTGCCGTAGCCTTTGGCATGTAATCCTTTAAGCCCGTCACTATAACATGCTTCAGTTTGGTTTTGCTCCAAACCTTCTCCACAACCGGATAAAGCAAGTCCAAGACAACTATAGTTTCGGCTTCCGAATCGTTCAGTTGATGCTCCACTTCGCGCTCTTTATATAGCGGGCTTATCGCCGTCGCAATCGCGCCAGTTTTAATTGCGCCATAATAGGCTATTATGAACTGAGGAACATTAGGTAAGAAAATAGCCACTTTGTCACCTTTTTTCACGCCCAAACTGGCAATGGCTGTTGCAAACTTGTCTGTCAGTAAATCTAATTCTTTGTAGGTGATTTCCTTGTGAAAGTAAATTAACGCAGTTTTGAAAGGATATTTTTCCGCGGTTTTCCGGAGGAACTCGAAAAGGGGAATCTCGGGATAATCTATGTGTTTACGGACTTTCTCTGGCCAAAATCTAAACCAAGGTTTTTCCAGTTTTTCCGGCTCTTCTACTTTCTTAGCTTTTTTTCTAGGCATAAGAAACCCTATTTTTAAATATAAACGAAATAAGGAAGTAATAACATTTTTCCACAGATGACCCTTCAGTGAAAACCGAAACAACATGGATAGAGTGCGACGAGGCGAAACTCTACGGCAACCTTTACATTCCAGACGCCTTGCCAGCGCCAGCCTTGCTCATTTGCCACGGCATGAACGCTCAGGGTTCTCACGGTTTGAGGCTTTACTCAAGATTGGCGGAAACCGCTTGCAAAGAAGGATTTGTTGTTTTAGTTTTTGATTTTCGTGGAGTTGGAAAGAGCACGGGACAATTTGATTACGGCATAGGTGAGCAACAAGACGTTAAATGCGCATTAAACTATTTGGCTACGAGACAAGAAGTTGCTCCAAACAATATTTTTGTTGTTGGACACAGTTTGGGCGGCGCTGTCTCTATTTATGCATTGCAAAACGAAACTAGGGTTAAGGGGCTAGTGCTGTGGTCAACGCCCAAAAATCACAACTACAATGTTAGGAAATTCATCAGACGCACACGAGGAAAACTGGGTTTGTACGCCTTTCTGATTCTTTCGCGGATAGACAAGTTTTTAGACATTTCAAGGTTGCTGAAGCTGGAGGTTTATGGAGTTAAACTACGTCCAAGAGATGTCCGAGAAAAGCTCATGAAATTGAACGAGTGTGAAGCCGCTTCAAAGCTCCGTAATATTCCGTTGCTCGTGGTAATAGGCGAAAAAGACATTATTGTAGGCGTGGATGAAGCAGAAGAAATTTACCGTTCAGCCAGCGAACCAAAAAGCTTGTTGGTAATAAATGGTGCAGACCACATTTACAAAGGAAAAGAGCAAGAATTAATCTCTAAAACAGTTGATTGGATAAAGAAAATTGGGCAATAAAGGGTTTATTCTGCTTAGAGCGGAACAAACTCGTATGTTGGATTTCCTTCTTGCGAAATCTTCGCCACAAGTTTGACTTTCATGCCAACTTTAATCTGCGAGAGCTTAAACCCAGTAAGCCACGCGAGCACTCGGACGCCTTCTTTCAGTTTTCCAATAGCCACAGTGTAAGGCTTGTACTCGCAGAAAGATGTGGGTCTAAACACTATATGCGTGAAAGTTTCTATTTCAGCTTCGCTACTCAGCTCAATCCAGTCCATATCAGAACATAAGCATTCTGAACAATCCGCGGAAGGCGGAAAATACAATCTTCCACATTTACGACATTTGGTTGCGTAAACTTTTCCTTCTTTCAAACTTTCCCAAAACTTCAAAGTTTTGCTTATGGGCATTTCTTGCACAATTTTGATTTCTCTTGATTTTATCGAAGGCATGGACGCCATACAATTCATCTCCTCAAAATCGTCACGTAACAGTAATGTCCCGTTCCGCCCACGTTATGAGCTAAAGCAACGTAATTTTTCAGTGGAACCTGTCTTGACTTCTCGATGGCTTCTTCTCTAAGCTGCCTTGTTATCTCGTAAATCATTGAGCAACCAGTCGTGCCGATTGGGTGTCCCTTGGCTTTTAAGCCTCCGTCAACGTTCACTGGGATTTTTCCGCCTATTTCGGTTTGTCCTTCGCGAATTAGCTTGGCACCTTCGCCTTTGTTGCATAATCCAATGTCTTCGTAGGCGAGTATTTCAGCTATGGTAAAGCAATCGTGAACTTCTGCTACGTCAATCTGGTTTGGCGTTACTTTTGCGATTTTGTATGCCATTTGAGAAGCTAAAACGCTGGCTTCAAGCCCCACGTAATCTTTTCTTTTGCTCATATTCGCTGTTCCAGAAGCATAGCCTATGCCAGCAACCCAAACTGGCGTGTCAATTTTTAGTTCCTTAACTTTTTCTTCAGACGCCACAATAACAGAAGCAGAACCGTCCGTCATGGGACAGCAATCAAATAGTTTCAGCGGCGAAGCTATAACCATGGAAGAGAGCACATCGTCAACCGATATTTTGTTTTGCAAATGCGCAATCGGGTTCATCGCCGCGTATTTGTGATTTTTAACAGCTACAAGTGCCAAATCTTCCTCTGTTGTGCCATACTTAGCCATATGCGCATTCGCGTACAACGCATAATAAGCGGGAAAAGTTAAGCCGAAATTATGGAACTCCCAAAGGTAATAGCCAGCCCTTCCAATCCACTCCATAGCCGTTGGAGAATCGATTTCCCTCATTTTCTCAACTCCAAGAACCATGGCAATTTCAGCTTGACCACTTGCTACTGCTGCGTAAGCAGTGAAAAATGCGGCGCTGCCGCTTGCGCATGCTGCTTCGCAACGGGTTAAGCCAGCCTTTGTCAATCCGCAGTATTCAGCGGAAACGACCGCTGGAAGAAGTTCCTCGTACCATGCTCCTGCGCCTGTAGAGCCTAAAGCGACGAATTCAATGTCTTTTGCGGTTATTCCCGCGTCTTCAAGTGAGGGCTTAACGGCTTCAAAGGCTAATTCTGCAATGTTTACGTCATTTCTTACTCCAAATTTTGAGTTGCCCACGCCGATTATTGCTACTTTTCTCACAGCTCTCACACCTTTGTTATTTTAATGTAGAAAAGAGAAGGAAGAGAAAAAGCTACTGTGTTATTTGCCTTTGAACTCTGCCTTTCTTCTGGACATGAAAGCTTCTACGCCTTCTTTGAGGTCTTCTGTTGAAAATGAAAGCCCCATAAGTCCAGATTCAAGTCGCAATCCTACGTCCAATGGCACTTGTGTTCCAAAGTTCAGTGCGTGTTTTGCATATTTCATTGCTACCGGTGGTCCTTCAGCAAGTTTTTGCGCCATTGCGCGTACTTCGTCCTTTAGCTTTTCATAATGAACTATCTTGTGAACCAAGCCCGCCTTTAATGCCTCATCAGCCTTTAATCTCACGCCGAGCATCACCATTTCCTTTGCTTTCGCCAAACCAACAATTCTCACAAGTCGTTGGGTTCCACCCCAGCCTGGAATTAAGCCTAACATTATTTCTGGGCTTCCAAGCTCTGCGTGTTCAGCGGCGATTCTGAAGTCGCATGCTAGGGCTAATTCTAACCCGCCGCCGAGTGCGAATCCGTTTATTGCTGCTATGACTGGTTTTGACATTTCCTCGATTTTGCCAAACGTTTTTTGTCCGAACCTTGAGAATTCTTCGGCTTTGGCTGGTGTCGCTTTAGGAAACATTGTCACGTCTGCGCCTGCGCTGAAGGCTCTGTCGCCTTCGCCGGTTACCACGATACATCTTATTGAAGGGTCTTTTTCGGCTGTGTCTAAAGCGTCTGCCAACTCTTCTAGTAGAACGTCGTTGAAGGCGTTCAGTCTATGCGGTCTGTTCAGTATAATCCACAGTACGCTTTGCTCTCTTTCTATTTTCACGGTTTCATACGCTTTACTCAACTTTTATCACCTTTCGCTTATGTTTACCATTTATGTGCCTATATCACTTTTCATGACGTGTTCTAGAATTTTCTGAGGAGATACTTGAGCACCGTCAGCTTTTGAATTTCGCTTGTTCCCTCGTAGATTTCGGTTATTTTGGCGTCTCGATGGTATCTTTCAACGCGGTAATCGCCCAAGTAACCGTATCCGCCTAAAACTTGTATGGCGAAGTCCGTGACTTCCATAGCTACTCTGCTTGCATACTGTTTTGCCATCGCAGTGGCCATTGGGTCCATTTTTCCAGCGTCAACAAGCCACGCAGCACGGTAGGTTAAGCCTCTTGCAGCTTCGATTTTTGTCATTGCTTCTGCTAATCCGCAGCCTATTAATTCGTGCTGCAGTATTGGTTGTCCAAAGGCTTCGCGTTGTTTGGAGTATTTGAAGGCGATTTCCCATGCTCCTTGTGCCATTCCTAAGGCTTGGGCTGCGACGCCTACGCGTGTTTTGTCGAAGAATTCCATTGAATAGTAGAATCCTTTGTTGAGTTCGCCGATTATGTTCCAGTCTGTGACTTTCACGTTATCAAATTTGACTTCGCCTGTTACTGAACAGCGAATTCCCATTTTGTTATGCAGTTTTGTTGTTTCGAGCCCAGGCGTGCCTTTGTCGACTACGAATAGGGTTTCGCCTCTGTATGTTGGTCTGACTTTAGTGTCAGTTTGTGTTAGAACAACTACGAAGTCGGCTAGTGTGGCGTTTGTTATGAAAGTTTTTGTGCCGTTTATCCACCACTCGTTGCCGTATTTTGTGGCTGTGGTTTCCATTTTTGTTATGTCGCTTCCGCTGACATTTGGCTCTGTGAAGCACGCGGCGGAAATGAAGTCGCCTTTACAGATTGGCGGTAGATATTTCTCTTTCTGCTCTTTAGTGCCATGGACAAGGATGAATTCGCTGCCGAAGTTTGCGCTGGATATGGCTACGCCTAAGGAAGAGTCCGCTCGGCACATTTCCTCAATGACCAAGCATGTTTCAAGCAGTCCGCATCCTTGTCCGCCGTATTCTTGCGGGAAGAACATGCTTGTAAAGCCGAGTTTGGCGGCTTTCTTGTAAAGTTCCATTGGATATTCTTCTTTCTTGTCAAGTTCTAAGGCGAGTTCTGGTTTGAACTCTTTCTGGCAGAATTCTCTAACGGCGTTCAGAATTGCACATTGTTCGGGTGTCAGTTCAAAATTCATTTAGTAAAACCCCCTTCCAGTTTTCTTTCCCAGTCTTCCACTGTTCACGTACTCTTCAAGCAGCGGACACGGCTTATACATTTCCATGTTATACTTGGCGTATAATTCCTTAAGCTTATTGAGCACAATGTCCAAGCCTGTTCTGTCTGCATATTCGCATGGTCCCGAAGGCCAGTAAGTGCCAAGTTTCATTCCCGTGTCAATGTCTGCAGGGTTTGCTGCGTCGTCGTGGATGAGCCATGCGGCTTCGTTTACGGCTACAGCCCATGACCTTTCAACGTCGTATTCGTCAAGCAGATTGAACGGTATGCGTGGTCTGCCTTTTGTCCAGTCGTAAAAGCCAACGCCCGTTTTTTGCCCAAACTTCTTTTCGTTAATGAGCGGGTCGATTACTTCGGCACACGGTTTCATCCGTTCTCCATATGCCTCATAAAGTATTTTTCCAACCTCGTAGGCAATATCCAGCCCAACAAAATCCGCCAGTTCAAACCAGCCCATTGGAAAGCCGCCCGTGTACTTTACCGAAGCATCTATGCCTTCTTTTGTTGCTTCGCCGCGCTTAAAAGCCCAGAAGGCTTCGTTGAAAACTGCGCCTAATATGCGGTTTACTATGAAGCCTCTTACGTCTTTGCGGACGATTACGGGTGTTTTTCCGAGTTTTCTAGCGAGGTCTGCGAGTGTGCTGATTGTTTCCTGGTTTGTGTTTTCGCCTTTGATTACTTCGACAAGCGCCATTGAATGTGGGGGGTTGAAGAAGTGCATTCCTGCGACCTTGTCTGGGCGTTTTGTGGCTTTGCCCATTTCCGTGATGCTTAGGGTTGAAGTGTTTGAGGCTAGTATGGCGTGTGGTGGAGCAAGAGAATCGAGAGTTGTGAACACTTTCTTTTTTAATTCCATGTTTTCGGGCACGGCTTCTATGGCTAAGTCTATGTCTTTTGCTGCTTGTTCGTAACTGGTTGTTGTGTGTATTCGCGCTAGTGTTGCGTCGGCGTCTTCGCGTCTGATTCGCTTTTTCTCCACGAATTTGTCGAGGCTCCACTTGATTTTTTCCATCGCTTTCGTTAGGAATTCGTCGCTGATGTCTATCATTGTGACTTCGTATCCAGCCAGGGCTAGAAGCTCGGCGATTCCGTGACCCATCGTTCCAGAACCGACAACTGCTGCTTTTTTCAATTTTTCAGCAACCAAAATGTTCACTTCCATCTTACGAAATAATGAAAGAAGTAGGGAATAGTAATAAAAGTTTTGAATATACAGTCTTTATTTTGGTTTGCCAAAAAAAGGAAAAGAATTTGGGTTAGGGTTGTTTTTGTAGGTAGTTGGTTATTGTTAGTTTTTGGATTTCGCTTGTTCCTTCGTAGATTTCCGTGATTTTTGCGCACCGATGAAAGCGTTCAACGTGATAGTCTGCTAAGTAGCCGTATCCGCCGAAAATTTGTATGGCGTCGTCTGTGACTTCCATTGCCACTCGGCTTGTGTACGCTTTAGCCATGCTTGTTGCAACTGGATTCGGCTTTTCCTTGTCATACAGCCACGCAGCCTTATACGTCATCAGCCTCGCCGCTTCAACTTTGATTGCCATCTCCGCCAGCTTGAACGAAACTCCTTGAAAGTTGAATATTGGCTGTCCAAACTGTTTTCGCGTTTTCGCGTAAGCCAACGCTTTCTCGAAAGCCCCTTGTGCCATTCCAACCGCTTGCGCTGCAACCGTTATGCGGGTTCCGTCGAAAAGCTCCAGCGTGTAATAGAAGCCTTTGTTCAGCTCGCCAACAAGATTTGCCTCAGGCACTTTCAAGTCACTCATCGATAATGAGCCAGTCACTGCGGGTTTTATGCCCATCTTTCCATGCAGTTTAGTGGCTTCCAGCCCTGGCATGCCTTTCTCGGCTAGGAATAGGCTTTGTCCACGATGCGAAGGCTGCGCGTTGGGGTCCGTTTGGCATAGGAGTATGAAGTAGTCGGCGATTGGAGCGTTGGTTATGAATTCTTTTGCGCCGTTGATTACCCATTCGCTTCCGGCTTTGACGGCTGTTGAGTCCATGCGTGTGATGTCGCTTCCGTGTTCTGGCTCGGTGAACGCTGCAGCGGCGATTTTGTCGCCTCTCGCCAAAGGCGGAATAACCTTCGCCTTTTGCTCTTCGCTACCATGCTTTAGCAGCACGTCGGGTATCATGAGGTTTCCAAGCGATATTGCGACGCCCAAGCCTGGGTCAACGCGGCATAGTTCCTCAACTACGATGCAGTCTTCTAGTACGCCGTAGCCTTGTCCGTCATATTGTGTTGGTATGCGCATGCTCGTGAAGCCTAACTGTGCGGCTTTCTTGTAAAGAGCCATTGGAAACTCTTCTTTCTGGTCAAATTCCAAGGCGAGTTCTGGCGTGAGTTCTTTTTCTGCAAACTCGCGAGCCGCTCGCTTGATTTCTAACTGTTCCTCGTTTAGTTTGAATTCCATTTCGCTCTTTTTCTCCTTCAGAGTTAAGTCTTCTGCGCTTTAACCTCATTAATCTTGTTTTTCAAAGAAGGCACAATTTTGAACAGGTCTTCTACTATGCCGTAGTCTGCGAAGCTGAAAATGGGCGCTTTGGGGTCCTTGTTCACTGCGATTATCAAGTCGGAGCTTTTCATGCCGAGAACGTGCTGGAAAGCGCCGCTTATGCCGAGGGCAAGGTAAAGTTTTGGTTTGACTGTTTTTCCTGAACTGCCCACTTGTCTGTCGTTTGGAAGCCAGCCTTTATCCACGATTGGGCGTGAACAAGCGAGAACAGCGCCTAATGTTTTTGCGAGGTCTTCCATGAGGGGCATGTTTGCTTGGTCTTTTATGCCGCGTCCTATTCCTACGAGTTTTTCAGCTGCGGTTATGTCTACTCTGCCTGGCGGTGGCAAAACGTATTGTAGGAAGCGTTTTTCAGTGATTTCCTCTGTGAGCGGTGACGGCACGGTTATTATTTGCCCGTTTGCTGGTGGCTCTGGCTTTTGTGGTGTGAAGGTTGCTTGGCGAACAGTGACCATGTACGTTTCTGCTTTGCGTAGGGTTGCTTTGACGTTGACTTTGCCGCCGTACATTTGGCGTGTTACCGCTAGCGTGTCGCCTTCGAATGCTATGTCTATGCAGTCTGTTGCAAGTGGCGTGTTTAGTGCTGTGGCTAGGCGTGGGGCAAGTTCTACGCCGTAGCTTGTGTGTCCCAACATGACAAGTGAAGGCTTGTGTTCTGCGATTAGTTTTGTGAGGATTTTTTTGTAGGCTTCAGAGTTGAAGTTTTCGAGTTTTGGGTCTTCAACTATCATGACGGTTTTTGCGTATTCCGCTAATGCTTTAGCGTGTTCCGCTATGCCTTTGCCAAGTATTACAGCGCATAATTCAGCGTTTGTTTTTTCTGCTAGTTCGCGGGCTTTGGTGAGCATTTCAAATGTTATATCTCTTAACTGTCCTTGGCGGTGTTCTGCTAAAACGAAGATTTTTGCCATTTTATATCAGCCCCTTTGACTTGATGATTTCCAAAATTTTAGCTGCGATTTCGTCAGGCGTGCCTTTGAGGAATTCGGCTTGTTTTTCAACCGGTGGCACGTAGAGTTTTTCAATGTTTAGCCATGAGCCTGCCATGCCAACGTCGTTTTCTGTCAAACCTGTGTCTGCTAGCGTCATGACTTTGATTTCTTTTTGCATGGCTTTGCGGATGCCCATTATGCTGACGTAGCGGGGCTCATTTATGCCAGTAGACACGGCGAACAGTGCGGGCAAGCGAATTTCTAACTGTTCTTCTAAGCCACCTTCGAGTTCACGGTTGATTTTGGCTGTGTTTTGTGCGAGTTCGATTTTTTTGACCATGGTTGCGTGTGGAATGCCCAGTAGTTCGGCGAGGATTGGTCCTGTTGCGGCGTTGCCGGTGTCGCTGGCTTGCGCGCCTAAGAGGATTAGGTCGTAGTGTAGGGTTTTTATTACGCTGTGAAGGATTTTGGCTGTGGCGTAGGCGTCTGAGCCTTCGAATTTCTGGTCTGTTAGGCGTATGGCTTTGTCTGCGCCGCGGGCTAGGCATTTTCTTAGTGTGGATTCGCTGTCTTGTGGACCGATGGTTATGGCGGTTACGGTTCCGCCTAGTTTCTCTTTGATGCGCACTGCTTCTTCCAAGGCGTAGTCGTCCCACTCGTTAATGTCAAAAACTAAACCAGCCTTGTCTATTGTCTTGCCGCTAGCGTCGATTTTCAGTTCTGCCTCTGCTGTTTCCGGAACATGCTTAACACAAACAACAATATCCAAAGTATGTCAAACTCCATTTTTGAGAAGAGTTAAACACTCAACATCATAAAACTTTTGCCTTCAGATAGATATTCAGAAAGATAAACTCCTTCTTAACCAAAAATTTCACAGCATCACAAACACAAAACTACTAAGCCCGTAACAAACAACTCATACAATCAACGCCTAAGTCCCTTTGACGAGTTAAAATCTAAGTGGACAATAACATTATTATTACGAGCTAGATTATCTATTCAGTGCTGGTTAGAATGCCCATAAACGTTGACCACCTCAAACAGAGAATAAAGGAAATTCTCGAATCCAAAGGCGAACTAAACCGACTAACCGCAAAATCGTATGCTCAATTAAGTCGCGAAGAAAAATACGCAATCAGATACCACATCATAGTATTAGCTGAATCACTAGGAAGCATATGTGTTCAAATAGCAACGGAAGAGTTCAAACATACCCCACAATCCTATTCAGAATGCTTCAAACTAATGGAAGAAAAAGGCATATGTGACTGCGCCAAAGACTTAACCGCAATAATGCGCCTCCGAAACCTACTAACACACCGCTACTGGACAATAGATGACGCCCAAATCTATGGCTCCATCAAAAACAACTTCAAAGTCATCGACAAATTCCTAAGGAGTGTGAAAGGAAAATATGCAATCAGCCTATGACAAAATACAATTCTACAAAATCAGCCCAAAAGAAAAAGACGAAATAATCAAAAAACTCAAAAAATCATTAGTCAACGAAAAAAGAATCCAACTCGCCATAATCTTCGGAAGCCTAACAACACGAAACAACATAAGAGACATAGACATCTGCATACACTCAAACCCAAAACTGAAATTCCAAGAACTCCTAAACCTCAACGCCCAAATAGAACTCGACTTGGGCATGCCAGCCGACCTTGTAGAATTAACAGACCTAAACCCAACCCTCCAAATTAACATACTAAAAAATGGCACAATAATAAAAGGACAAAAAACCCTCATAAACAAATTCCTCAGCCAAGCAAACACTCAAAAACCCATCGCAATCGACTGACAAAAATTTTCGTACTTGCGACAAATCTACGATTAAACCTATTTATAAGGGGGCTATAGTAACCGCAGAAGCAACAGACACATCCTTTAAATCTCCTAACAAACTCACTTACTCTCCTATGTCAACCAAAAACGCCATCATAAACAAAGCCCTACACTACTTCAACATAGAAGGCTGGAACTGCGCCGAATCCGTCTATATGGCAATCTTCAAAGAATACTACAAAATAGACGTAACACCAAAAACCGTCACCGCTTTCGGCGGCGGCATCGCCAGAACAGGAAGCATCTGCGGCGCAGTAAACGTTGCCATAATGGGCATAAGCCAAAAGTACGGCAGAACCAGCCCAAAACAACCTTTCATCCGCACGCAACGCCCAGTCTTCCAGTTCCTAAATAAAATTCTTGACCAATACGGCTCCTTGAGCTGCGCCAAACTAAAACAGTCCCAACACGATAAGCTGGAAGACAAAGTCCGCGAAAAAGACGCAAAAGAAAACCTCTGCACACCCCTAATAAAAACAGTAATCCAAACCTTCCTATCCATAGCCGAAAACAACAACCAATCACATACATAGCAGACCCCAAATAGACGGCTCTAACACAATCGCACACACAAAATTGTCACGCAAGTAAAAACTTCCAACAAACAACACAAGCATAGCCATAAAACCTTTTATTCACGCACCCAAAAAGATGTTCTGCAAGGTGCCCAAAACATGACGTTAGAAACAGCAAAAATTTTAGGCGGAATAGGCGCAGTACTAATGCTCGTCTCACCCATAGGCATGCACACGGGAATAGTAGGCATAGCAGGCGTAATCCTCGTCCTAATAGCCTTAAGCAAATTTGCATATCACTACAAAGAACCCGGCATATTCAACAATGTCATCTACGGAATAATCACCGCAATAGCAGGAATAGCGATATTCATCAGCGTCCTGGTAGTAGCTGCATTCGACCTAATAAGAACGCTAGGGCTCGACGTCAGCTGGACAGACTGGACAATATTCCAAAGAATCAAATGGCAAGAAATCTTCACATGGGAAACTTTCGCACCATACATCATAGTCATAGTTCTCGACCTAGTCATGCTCTTCGTGCTGTTTGTAGTTGCATCAAGCTTTCTCAGAAGGTCATTCAGCCTTCTCGGCGAAAAAACAGGCATACACGCCTTCAAAACCGCGGGATTCCTAATCTTCTTAGGCGCAATACTAACAATAATAGCAGTAGGCTTGCTCATAATGTGGATAGCCCTAATATTCCTCGCGATAGGCTTCTTCTCCATAAAAACAACCTAAATCAGTCCAGCCTATCTTCCATTTTCTTTTAATGCAACAAAAGCCAGCGACAACGCACGCCAAAATCTCTGCTTCCATGCAATATTTTAACCCTCACCCGCGCAACATACAACATCCCAACAGCTAACAACACGCCCAACAAGACCGCGCCAGCAACAGAAAGGTCATAACCAAACCTACGCTCCCCAACACCATAAGCGTAATACAAACCCAAAAGAAACAAAACAACACCAACCAAAAACAGAAACAAAAGAAACCACCACCAAAAAAACCAATACCAACCCCTACGCATTCGTCTCCACCCTTAATCTAATTAAGAATTCAAGCTATATATAAGGAGGCTATAACTCAACACAAGCCAAAAAAGAACAAACCACAAAGAGCAGAAAATCCTTGATACGCGCAGACCTCCATGTACACACAAACTATTCGGCAGACGCAACAATCAACCTAAAAACCCTCATAGACCAACTAAACGCACACCCAACAATCAAAGCCATAGCAATAACAGACCACAACACAACCGAAGGCTACCATCACGCAAAACAACTAGCATCTGCATATCCCGACATACTCATAATCCCAGCAGCAGAAATAACCACAACACACGGCGACATAATAATCCTCGGCACAGCAGAACTCCCACCCAAACCATGGACGCCGCAAAACATCACAAACCATGCAAAACAAAACAACGCCATAACAATCGCAGCCCACCCATACCGCACATACGGACTCGGCGACACCGCCAAAAACTATGCAATCGACGCCATAGAAACCTTAAATGGCACCTCACCAACAAACATAAACAAAATGGCAGAAAACCTCGCCAAAACACTGAACCTACCAGGCGTTGCGGGAAGCGACGCACACTACACAGACGAACTATGGACGGTGTACACGGAAATCCAAGCACCGCTGGACATTAACGAAATTCTAAAAGTCATAAAAAACGGCAAAGTCAAAACCGCATACGCCCCAAAGTCAATACATTTTTAAAACACCAAACAGAATCAATACTCCATTAGTAGTTGAACACTCATGACACCATTACAAGTAGGATTCCTAGGTGGAACACGCGAAGTAGGCAGAATCGCCATAACAGTGAAAACCGAAAAAACACAAGTTTTGCTAGACTACGGGGTAATGCTAAACCACAAACCCGGATTCCCAATGCATGTGCCACCAAAAGATGTCGACGCAGTAATCCTAACCCACAGCCACCTTGACCACTCAGGCGCAGTCCCGATATTCTACATTCACGAAAGAAAACCGCTATACACAAACAAACTCAACCTAGAACTAACCCAAATACTAATCGCAGACTTCATCCACCTATCAAGTTACTACTTACCATTCGAATACCTAGAACTAAAAACCATGACACGCAGCAACAAACACGTAGACTACAACACCAAAGAACAAATCGGAGACATCAACTTCCAACTCGTAAACGCTGGACACACGCCAGGAAGCGCATCAATACTAATCGAAGCAGAAGGAAAACGAATACTCTACACAGGCGACTTCAACACCACAGACACAAGACTCCTAGAAGGCGCAAAAATGCAATATGACGATTTAGACGCCGTAATAATCGAAAGCACCTACGCAAACGAAGACCACACAGAACGCCTAGAACTTGAAAAACGCTTCGTCGATGAAACCACTGATGTAGTTGAAAAAGGCGGAACAGTCCTCGTCCCAGCCTTCGGCGTCGGCAGATCACAAGAAATCGCATGCGTACTAACAGCTCACCATTTTGAATATCCAATCTTCATGGACGGAATGGCACGAGAAGCAAGCCGCATAATACTCAACTACAAAGAGTTCCTTAGAGACCCCAAACTCTTCAACGACACAATGCACACCATTGAATGGATAGAAGGTTGGAGAGACCGCAGAAAAGCCACAAAAACACCATGCGCAATAATTTCGCCAGCTGGCATGCTTAAAGGCGGACCAGCAGTGTTTTATACGTCAAAAATAGGAAAAAAAGCACATAATGCAATCTTCCTAGTCAGTTATCAAATTCCAGGCACGCCGGGAAAAGAATTGTTAGAGAAAGGTGTGTGTTTGATTGATGGAAAAATGAGAAAGGTGAAGGCGCGAGTTCAACATTTCGACTTTTCATCCCATTGCGGAGCAACTCAGCTTAAAGAAGCAGTTAAAGAACTTGGGGGAAACCCGAAGGTTTTTGTGGTTCATGGTGCAGAAGGAAACTGTGAACTGTTTACAAAATGGATAAAGAACGAGTTAGGATTGGAAGCCACGGCTCCCAGAGTTGGTGACATAGTTAAGCTTTAACGAGTGAAACTATGAAAATTGGAATTCTGCAGATTGGGCAAGTGGATTCTTACATAGTGGATAGAGTTCAAGAAAACTTGAAAATGATTTTTTCAGAAGCAACATGCACGGTCATAGATGAGAAGATTTCAATCCCTAAAGAAGCCTTAGACAAGGCAAGAAACCAATATCGCTCAGACATTATCTTGAACAGAATTCACGTTTATGCTGAAAAAGAAGAAACCTTTGAGAGAATTTTGGGGATTGTGGATGCTGACATCTTCGTTCCACAACTGAACTTCGTTTTCGGAGAAGCAGAATCCCCAGGAAAAGCAGCCTTGATATCATTGTGGAGGTTAAGACCGGAATTTTATGGCAAACCAGCAAACGTAGAGCTTTTTGTGGAGAGAAGCACAAAGGAAGCGGTGCATGAGGTTGGGCACACGTTGGGTTTGCGGCATTGTTCTAATCCGTTTTGTGTTATGTATTTTTCAAATTCCATTTTCGAAACTGACAGAAAACAAAGCTTATTCTGCAATAAATGCTATCTGAAAGCTGAGAAAACCATCAAAGGCATGGGTAAGCATATTGAACGGCAAGTTTAGGGTTAAGCCGGTACATTTGGTGCCTATTTTAGCAAGTCTTCTATTTGGGTTGCTGTGTGCTTTTCTGCTTCTGACGTTTTCCATGGAAATCTATGGGGTTACGCCATTTCCAGAGGGCATTGGGTCTTTGGGTAATGCGCTTTATTTTGTTGTCTTGGTTGGGGTTGGTGCGTTGTTGTTGTATATGCTTGTTAAGAGGAAAAGTCGTAGATTGATTAATTTGATTACTGGTTTTGCTTTGACAGTTGCGGTTTTTATGCTTTCGGTTGTTTATCTTTCGGCTGTATTTTCAAACTTTGCGGTTGTGTATGCTGATGTTTTGATTTTGACGTTATCCTTGCTTGTGACAGTTTCTGCGTATTTTGCAATTTTTCGGGCTAGAAGTGGAATTTGTAATTTTACGGTTCTTTGTCTGGGTGGTGCTTTAGGGACGTTTTTGGGTTTTTCAATTCCAACCTTGAGTGCAATGTTTATTTTGGGTTTTCTGGCGATTTATGACGCTTTTGCCGTTTATTATGGACCTGTTGGAAAAATAGCTCACAGCGGACTTGAGCAATTGCGTGGTTTGAGTTTTTCTTTTAAAGACGCCCAGATGGGTTTGGGTGATTTGACGTTTTATTCCATGTTGACAAGCAGAGTGCTTTTTGATTTTGGTCCAGTTTTCTGTTTTGTTTCTACGGTAGGCGTTTTGGTTGGTGTCTTTTTTGCTTTTAAGATGTTGGAGAAAAAAGGAATGTTTCCCGGATTGCCTTTTCCAATAGCATTAGGTTTAATACCATTGATAATATCGTTTTTTATCTGAAAAAAGCTGAAGATATAAGGCTGAAAAGGATAATTAACTTGATTTATTAATGAGAAGGGAAAGATGTTGAGGGGTTTCAGTAAAAAATTGCTGGTTGTCTTGAGCATTCTGATTGTTGTGTCTGTAACTTTATACTTTTACTTTACTCGTTACATTTCAATTACTGACAACATTGCTCCACAATGGAAAAATCAAAATCAAAGCAAAACATGGGTTTTGCAGGGCGAACGCGTTTCTCTACAAGCTGATGGCAGAGACAACCTTTTACTTCGCAAGGCTGTTCTTTCAACAAACGAAACTGGAGTTTGGAGAAACGAAACGGAATACGCGTTTATGTGGAGACAAAAAGCCGTTTTTGGCTTCGACAATTTTGGCACTGCAACATATGAAGATGGAGTGTTGTATGCGCCTTCAAAAGGAGACAACAAAGTTTACGCGGTGAACGCTTCTAATGGCAATGTTATTTGGAGCACCATGGTCAGACAATGCGATGCTTCTCCATACATAGACAGTGATGTTATTTATGTTGGCGAATGCATGGGTCCTGACCATGAACCTATACCGTTTCCAAAAGCAATGGCGTTAAACAAGACCAATGGTGAAGTAGTTTGGGAGTTTATTGAGCCAAATAATTCTACTTGGGTGGGTTCACCTGTTGTTCATGGGGATTATGTTTATTTTACAACTTACGGTTCTGGAGTTTATGCTCTAAACAAAACTAACGGAACTCCTATTTGGCATCGGAACATCGGAAACATAGTTTGTTCTGTTGCATATCATAATGGAATGGTTTTCGTTTCAGCATATGAACCATCTGGACAATACTGTTTCAATGCGACGACTGGAGATACAATATGGCAAAAAAACTATGGGTCATCTTGGGATTCTTCACCAATAATCTACGAAGGGATAATTATCCAAGTTACACGCAACGCCACTAGTGGATCGTGGTCAACTTACGTGTTGAACGAGACAAACGGAGCTTTTATAAGGAAATTTGAAGGGAAAGGAAGCTGCAGCACTCCTTTGGTGCATGATGGAAAAATATTCATTCCAAGCAATGACTGGCGCATCTGGGCTTTTGATTCCTTGTCTGGAACTGAATTGTGGCACACGATAGAACTTCACGATGGAACTTTTCAAAATCACAGTTATTGCAGCCCAGCTGCGGCTGGTGAAGCAATCTATTATCAAGCTTTGAATGGAACTTTTTACGTGATAGACGAAATAGACGGTAGTGTTCTTTGGTCCTATAATCTAGGAGGATATGGTTTTGGGAGCCCAAGCGTTGGCGATGGATGTGTTTTTATCACGAATGATTCTGCGCTTTACGCTTTTAGGATAGGACCAGGTGTTGGCAATTGGCGCATGTTTTGTGGTAATGATTTGCATCAGAGTGTTTCAGAATATGGCGTAGAGTATGTACGATATCCGTTGACGGAGCCTAAGGATTTCGCTAGTTTATTTAATGTTTGGGTTACTGCGAAGTTTGCTTGGTGCAATAAGACGATTGCTTCGGATGCGATAGCGTGGAGAATCTACTTTTTTGATGACGCTGGAAACACGAATGCTACTGACGTGATGGTTTTCCGTGTTAGATTGCCGGTGCAAGAGGTGGCTATGGTTAATTCGTTGTTCAAAGTAAAAGCGTAATTCTTCTTTTGCCTTAGCTGCTTGAGAGCACCATTCGTGTGGAGTTCACGTCAACTTCCACTATCTTGCAGTTTTTGAATTCTTTTGATTCTCCAAGCACGTTTTTGACGAGAATGCGGTTACTTTCCATTTTTGCGTAAATGACATCTTTGAAAACTGTTTTTCCGTTGAGTATTACAGTGAATTCGCACATTCACACCACAACCGACAACAAATAAAATGCACTAAGTTATAAACGTAATCTTTAGTTCTTTTCTATTTGCGTATCTGAGATAAGTAGTTATAATCCACGAGTATTATAGGTTTTAATTCTTGTATGAATGTTTAAAAAGATGAAAGTCATGCCCAAGAAAAAGAAGTCCGACAAGTCTTCGGATGTCAACATATTTCAAATTCTTACAGAAACGACTGAAAAAGAGAAAAAGAAGCGCAGAGAGGAACTTTTAGCTCCGTTGGGCATAAAAGAGTTTTTTGTTGAAGGAAAAATAACGATTGACAAGCGAACATGCAAGGGTCTCGAATGCAAACTCTGCATAAAAGCTTGCCCAACTAACGCTTTGTTCTGGAAAAGCGGAGAAGTTGGAATAACAGAAGACTTATGCATTTACTGTGGCTCATGCGTCTTAAACTGCATTGTGGATGATTGCATAAAAATTATGAGAAAAAGACAAAATGGACAAACTGAACGCTTCAGCAAACCGAAAGATTTCGTAACTCTACAGCATGGCATCTGCGCAAGAAAACGCTTTGAAAGAATTAACGATGTGTTCCCAAAACCAGAAACCTACCTTGAAAAGTACAAGTCAAAATAATAAATGCTTTACAAACGCGTGATTTTTGAAGTTGTCTACGGGAACTTTATTGGATGCTATGATTTTAATGTCTTCGGTTATGAGCTAGCCCCCTTATATATAGGTTGAAACCCCTCCTCCTCCTCCTCCTCCTCAAGAATCAAATAGAATCAAATCAAATCAAATCAAATTAAATGAAGTGGTAGAGACTACACGCTTCAAAACAAGTTAATAATAAAAAGGTAAGGCAATTCTAGGAATCCAAGTCTCTCTTTCATTCCTCAAGTATTTAGCAAACAGTAAGGATTCCTCGTTAATCAATGTCTCAAGAGATTGACGATAACCGTGCCTTATTCTAGGAATCCTAACCTTCCAATCCAGATAGCCATAGAAAGCTCGTATTAACCTATTAGTCATTGAATCGTTCAAGTATTCCCTCATGCCTCTTCTATTAGGAATGTATTGTTCAGTTTTCACCACAAAGTCTTTAGAAGTAAATTTTTGACAGTGTTTTATTAGAAAATCATCAGCCATGTAACGATACAATTCTACCATATCACAAATGAGAGAAGGCTTCCCAGCCTCTTCAGAATGTAAAAAGCCTAGAAAAGGTTCAAGCTTAGCCTTAAGTAAGGCTATGTGAACCTTCCACTTTAATAGCGAATAGACTAGGTTAAAAGTATTGTTCAGCCCATCATAGGCTCTAAAGGTTCTACGGTTATTAGTTCTCACAATATTTCTAGGGAATAGCTGAACAATCTGTTTGAAATACAAGTCAGAGCAATTACCTTCAATGGGTAAAAGCTTTCTTCTCAAAGCCTTTAGGTTATCAAATTCTATTTGGTCAGTCCCTTTTGAGTCATTCAAAAGGGACTCAATCCTTTCTTTAACGCTAATAAGGTCATGTTGCTTTAAACCGTATTTCTTTAAGACTAAGTTCTGCCCTTCAAGCTTCTTCAATACTATTTGTTTAGCTATATGTATGCCCTTTCCATTGTTCAAAGCCTCGTATTGTGCAATCCTAGTCCTTACGTGGCT
>Ga0078972_1002448_pt1 | contig 61324 bp, 37 predicted proteins | sample YelNatPaOPGAMG01_FD_67568 | JGI IMG/M metagenome (GOLD analysis project Ga0078972, IMG submission 67568) | Hot spring thermophilic microbial communities from Obsidian Pool, Yellowstone National Park, USA - OP-RAMG-01 (SPADES assembly) (version 2) | ecosystem: Environmental > Aquatic > Thermal... | reverse complement strand
CAGAATTTTATAAATATATGCAAAAAGTAAAAATAAAAATTAAAAATTATTTCGTGCTGAACACTAAAGTATAAATTTGAAAAAGGATAAATAGGCATACTTCCATAACAAATTTGTAAAGTTCTGGGGGTAGAACAATGAACAATTGGAAGATGCTAACTTTTCTTGCAGTTGCAATGATTTTGATAAGTTTCTTACCTGGTTGTACAGAGAATACGAACAACAACACGAGCACAAAAAAAACGATAACCATATGGCATACCTTCCCTGAAAACTCGAAAGAAAAAGAGATTTTCGAAAAGAGCATAGAGGCATATAAAGCAAGTCATCCTAAAGTAAATATCAAAGTTGAAGCACAGGTTTATAGTTCTGCAATCGATAAGTTCATAGTACATGCGAAAGCAGGGGATGCTCCAGATATAATAAGGATACCAAACGATAGGCTTGGGGGTGTTGCAGAAATGGGTTATCTTGAAGACCTTACGCCGTACATGACGCCTGCACATCAACAAACCTATGTTCAATTTACTATAACTGCGATGAAATACAAGAACAAACTTTATGGGCTTCCTGCAAGTTACGATTGTATGGCTTTGCTTTACAACAAGAAGATGTTTGATCTTGCTGGAGTGCCTTATCCAACGGAGAATATGTCTATAGAGGAATTTGTCAATATTGCAAAGAGATTAACTAACAGTCAGCAATCAGGCTTCAACATGCCCGTAACAGACCCATATTGGTGGTTCCCATTCCAATACGGTTTTGGGGGGTATATTTTTGATGAAAACATGAAACTTGGAATAAACACAAAAGGTTCGATAGATGCGGTCAATTTTACGATAAACAGATTAGTTAAGGTAGAGAAAATAATTCCTGAAGGAGTGGACAAGACAAAGATGGGTGATAATTTTAAGAAGAACAAGGCGGCTATGATAATAGACGGACCTTGGGAGATTACAAATTATCTCGATGCAGAGATTGATTGCGGGATTGTGCCACTACCAAAAGTGAATGAGACAGGTAGGCGAGTTGCGCCCATGGTCGGCGTAAAAGGATATAGCATGTATTCAGGTTCGAAGTGCAAAGAAGAAGCATTTGAACTTATGAAATACCTGACGAGTCTCGAAGTGGTTCTTGAATTTGCAAGGAATGCCTCAACTATACCTTCAGTAAAAGCTGCATTTAATGACCCATTAGTAAAAAGCAACAAGATAATTGCAGGATATAATGCTCAAGCGGATATTGCAGGGGGTAAAGCAATACTGATGCCTACAGTGCCACAGATGAGTGCAGTTTGGGGACCTGTAACAAGCGCTTTAGAGAGCATAAATACAGGTGGAGACCCTGCAGTGAAACTTGCAGAAGCACAAGCGGATATAGAAAAGCAGATTAACGGATAAATTCGAATATAAAATATCAATTTCAGATATAAATAATACACACAAAATGAACGATGTAAAATGTAGTAAAATATAGGCTGATGTATAGGTTGATGGAACAGGTCGATGGATAATGAAGCGTGGAATAAAATCGGAGGAAGTTTAATGGTACAAACTCGGTCGGGCTTTTCCTTTAGTATATGTGTCGTAACTTTGCTGTCATTCTCTTTATTTTCATTATTTGCAATATTTCCAATAAGTGAAAATGTAAAAGGACTTCCAAGCCCGGTTTCTTCGATTGAGACATATCCAACATACAAATGTGTAAAACTTACTTGGAATACAGTCGAGGGCGTTACAGAATACAAGATATATCAATCAAGTGAAAATGTAACTGATGTATCAGAGATGTCTCTCATTCTTACAATACTTGTAGTGAACAGCACAGAGGGCTTGGATGAAGATACGAGCAACTGGTTATTCTATGAAATCGATGGAAATGAATATCCAGGTTATATAAAAGAGACCATGTTTGAGACTTACCTATGCGTGCCAAAAGATGCGGAAAGGATTTCTTTTAATTCCACTAATTTGGAAGTTGGTGTTAAGTATTATTTTGCAGTAACGACAGTAGATTCGACAGGCGAGAATACAGACTCGCCAATAGTATCTGCAACGCCTACTAAACAAGAAGACCTGCGACCAAAACGCGACCCTACACCTATATTTGTAGCGATAGCAGGAATCGTATGTGGATACATGGCAATCGCTCTCTATTTTGCTAAAAAGGAGAAGAAACATAGGATTGCTTACCTATATACTGCACCTGCAATGATAGGTCTTCTTATCTTGACCTTTTACCCTGTCGCATATGGTTTCTATCTTTCATTTACGAATTTGCAAGGTGATAACGAAAATAGTTATAGATTTGTAGGCTTGGAGATGTATGCTCAAGTGCTCCAAAGTCCTGATTTTGGTATGGTCTGCCTGAACACATTTATATGGACAGTATCATGTGTTGTTGCTCATGTATCCATAGGCTTGGCACTCGCTGTGCTTCTTAACCGTAAGATGAAAGGTAGGATTGTGTATAGAACACTTCTCTTGTTACCTTGGGCAGTACCTTCTTATATATCCTGTCTTGTTTGGCGTGGCATATACGATTACGACGGTCCTATAAACATGGTTCTTGAGGTATTTGGATTTGAAAAAATCAACTGGCTTGGGACTATGCCTTATGCAATGATTGCTGTAATAAGCGTGAATATCTGGCTTGGATTTTCCTTCATGATGATGACCTTTTCGGGCGGATTGCAAAGTATTCCTGAAGAATTATATGAGGCAGCAGAAGTAGATGGTGCTTCAAGGTGGCAGAAATTCAGATACGTTACACTACCACTTTTAAAACCTACGATAGTCCCTGCTGCGCTACTTGGATTTATCTGGACTTTCAACATGTTTAATGTAATCTATCTTGTTACTGGCGGAGGTCCTTCAGGTCAGACAGACATACTAATTACATATGTATATGACCAAGCGTTCGTCTATCCATTCAGATATGGTTTTGCGGCTGCTTATTCTGTTGTGATATTCTTTATGTTAGTTGCCTTTTCGTTATTCTTTAACAGAATCTCGAGAGGGATGGAGCGTGCATATTAGGCTAGTGAGGTTAGGGGAGGTTGAATAAATGCTCAAAAGTTCGTTAAGGAATTCGATAAAAAAGAATGCAAAGCACGCGAAAATGCTCGAAAACCTTGCAGTTCACATTATACTAATCATTGCAGTTCTTATTACAGTATATCCAGTGGCTTGGGTGATTGGTGTTTCTTTTAGAGACGACAATAGTTTAGGAGGAACAAAGATATTCCCTGACGAGCCTACTTTGAAAAACTACAATACGGTAACGAGCGAAAAGTACGACAATGGGAACAGCAAGTTTCTTGTTTGGTTGATGAACTCATTAATAACCTCTATTGGAACTACGATACTCGGCTTGGTTCTTGCAACCACGGCTGCGTATGCATATTCAAGATACGACTTTAAATTAAAGAAACCCTCGATGATGTCTTTCTTAGTTGTGCAGATGTTTCCAGGCGTGATTATACTCGTTCCCTTCTATATCATGATATCTACTCTTGGACTTATGAATTCGTATATAGGTCTTATACTAATGTATTCGGTAACTGTACTTCCTTTGTGTGTATGGATGACAAAAGGGTTCTTTGATACAATTCCGAGAGATTTAGAAGAGGCTGCTTACATAGATGGATGTTCTCAGTTCGGTGCTTTTTGGAAAATTATACTCCCGCTCTCCAAGCCTGCACTTGCAGTTACTGCACTCTTTGCGTTCATGTCGTCCTGGACTGAGTTTATACTTGCATACACATTCATGACTTCAGATGAGATGTATACCCTTGCAGTTGGTATAAATCAGTATGTTACACCTACACATACAGAATGGGGAAATTTTGCTGCCATGGCAGTTCTTGTTTCAATCCCAGTTGTGATAATGTATATTGCATTCCAGAAGTATCTCATCTCGGGACTTACCGCAGGTGGGGTCAAAGGCTAATCAAAGGTCATCAAAGGTTCGGGTAAAAATGATTTTCAGTTTTTCAACACATCCATCAATTTAGTTTTTCTTGTTTTTCTCTTTTTTATTTGGCTTTTATCTGGTTAAATAGTAGAGTAGGATTCCAATATTCACATGCAGATACAATCTTGTGGTCAGAGATTTGGAATATGGTTGCGCCCTTTATTTCGATGTTTTTATTTGTTGGTTGCACGCCCATAAAAAGACCTTTATGAGTGCCAAGAAGTGTCCATTCGACTGCAACGCCATTTTCGTCTGCAATCGTATCTTTTAATTCGAATCTTAAATCGGGAAATCCTTTAAGGAACTCACCGCAAATACCTCTTTCAAGCATATTTTTAATTTCGTTTTTTCCTTGTATCGGAGATATGGTCGAGGCTTCTAAGAAAGATGCGTTTTCTGCGAAGTAATTTGAGGCTCTTTCAGAGTTATGGTCATTCAGAGCATTGTAATATTCCTTTACAAGTTTCAGATTCTCTTGTGGGGTCATCGAGTTTTATAGATTGGAGTGAAGATAAATCGGTTTTCTAAGGAAAACGCAGAAAGGTTTATTCCGATGTATCTGTTTCGTAATATTATCTACCAAAAGAGATTATCTACCTAAAAGAGGATTATCTACCCAACAGAGTGGAAAAAGAGTGAACAACATGGTTGAAAATGAGTATGAGGAGATGAAACGTCATCTTGGAGAAAACGATTCTTTGGAAAAGATTGGGACCAGAGACATCACTTATAAAATCCATGTTCAAAGTAACCTTGGAGACAAATACGAGGAAAGATTGATGGGCACAAGATTAAGATGTGCAAAAGATAAATTTCGTATGGATGTAATTGCACCAAATGAGAAAGGGACTGACCTTGGAAATACAATATCAGGTGTATATTATCCTCAAGAAGTTGTTGTTAAGATGGAAGATAACGAATGGAATGTAGAACCTATGAAATATATAGAAGAGAAAAATACCGCCGCGCCCTTTGTGCAGGCAAAGATGGCTAAAGAGTTTATTATCGAAGAAAAGGATAAAATCAAATTTGAAAGAAGAGATGGTAAACTTCTTGGTCGTAAATGTGTTATTCTAAAAGCCTCTTTTGATGCTAATGAAGTAAACAGGACAAAATTGCAAAAACTTGGGATTTCACTCGAGGGAAGTTCAGAAATGCCGAGTTATATAGAATATTGGTTTGATGAAGAAAGTGGAGTTTTATTGGCTTGGACATTATGCGTTGAAGCAGCCAAGAAAGGGCTTTTTTTTACAAAAAGAGGGAAAATAATACTACGCGAAGAAGCGGTAAAGTATGTTCATGCTCCATCGTTTAGCCGTGATGTATTCGACCCTAAGAAATTTGCAAAGACTATGAGATAATGTGCATTTGGGATTGACAACTGTTCGATATTATGGAATTTATGAAATCAAATTTATAAAATCGCAGTATAGAATCACAATTTAGATTTGCAGAAGAAACACATCTTCCATGACTTATTGACAATCTTCCCGCATGTGGGGCAGGTGGGCGCCACGCGACCTGTAATTATTGCTTTTGTCTGTTTCTGTTGTTCCTTTGAAGCCACCTTCGATTTCAAATCTCGTATAATAATTTCGGCGTCCATTGCAAACATTTTTGCATGTTCATAATCTCGTTCATCGAGTGCTTTTTGCGCTTTTTCCAATTTTTCCTCTGCTTGTTTTGTGTCTAGGTTTGCCTTCTTTGCATTTGTAATTTCCCATTTTGCTGCTGTTATCGCAGCAATTGCCTGATTATGCGCTTCTACTACTTTCTCGACAGATTGGCTTACTTCAGTTGAACCATATTTTTGAATCTCTCTTTCTTTCTTTATTTCGTCTAACCTTTCAGATTCTAAAATTGACCTTGCTTTGTCATCATAGATACAGTGTGTATCTTCGATGGTGAAAATCTTCTCTTCTTTAGTTTCCTCAGAATTCTTAATTAGCTCTGTTACAAATGAACTTTTTTCCATTGACTTGCTTTTTTCTTTCTCTTTTTCTGCTTTCTTTTCATCGATTATTATCTCATGCGTTATCTCCGGCTTGGATTCTTCCTTACTCTCATGTTTAATCTCAGATGCAGGTTTGCGCTTTTTTTCGGGCTCTGATTCTTCTTTTTTAATTATTTTTTCTCCTTTGAGAACTTCATTTGTTAAACTTTCCTCTACTGTTTTTGTAACATCTTTTCTTTCACTTATTTGTGGTTTTGCATCCTTTTCTGTTTTCGTTCTTTCGAAAACAATCGGAGTATGAGATGGTCTTTCGCTCTGTGAAGGTTGTTGAGAGTGTGTGATACTTGGTACTAATGAAAGAGCAACTGAGAATATTCTTGAGTCTTCGGAGGTACCCTCACCTTCTTTACCACTTTCGCTTAATTCATTTTTCTGTGTGCTTTCTTCATCAATTACTTCGAGTTTGAATTTACCAACTTTAAGATACTTATATTTCTGCTCAACTGCAGTCCCCGTCATGGCGAGCACACCGATTTTGCGCACAAGATTATCATTCTCTCGAGTAACTTCAATATCAATCACGCCATCAAATATTTGCTGAAAAGTGGAAATGACCTCAGGTGGATGTGCCTCTTTGTCTATAAAGAAAATAGAGGTTATGTTCGTTTTCTGAAATTTCGCACGGAGTTTTTGGGCAAATTCAAAAACTACATCCTGTGGAAATATATTCATTGCAGCAGAGAGTAAAGTAACAACTGCTCTCTTTACAGGTGTGTTCTCAAGGTCAGAAATCAATTTTGTAAGTGCTATTGATACATTTGTTAAATCACGCGAGGTTTTAAGTCCCATTTCGAATTGTTTTATTCCCACGATTCGTTCAGTTTTCCAGGAATACCAATCAAGTATTCTTAACATTTTATTTGACACATATTCTTTTGTGTCTATGCCAAGATTACTTAGGGCTTTTGAAAATTCCTCGGTAGAAGACATCGACAGAACCATTATAGTTGCATCGCCATTTACCAAACCTTCTTTAATAAATTGATAGCCAAAAAGGTCTTTTTCTGTTCCAGGGGGTGCTTGTAAAAGTACAGATGCGCCTGCTGGGATGCCTCCCCCAACAAGAAAGTTGAATCCTGGGACGCCAGAACTTATTTTTTTAATGTGTGTGGGAACAATTTGAACCAACTCTCGCACCTCTTGATAAAACCTCCATCTATTATTTTAACATTTCGTCAGGCGATACCTCTATCCCAGTATCCATTATAAGGAAGGGTCTTTTATAAGGGTCATGCTGTGTAAAACGCATTTTATAAATTGTTACAGTTCTTCTAAACTCACCTTGCACATTCTCATACCCAAGTGCAATATGGGAATCTGCGATATATTCTTCCACACCGTAACGAGTTGTGCCTGTTCCACGGGGTGATTCCGTGATTAGCAAAGAAGTAAGTTTCTTTTCTGAGAGAAATCTACCAAATTTGAACATCTCTCTTCTTAGAATATTCTCATCTTTGTAGTAGAAGCCAACCGCAGTTAAAGAATCAAGCACAAATCTTTTTGGCTTGGAAAATTGTATATATTTTTCAAGGAATTCTTGGAGTCTCTCGAAACTCACCAAGCCTTCACGAAGTTCTTCTTCCGCAGAACATTCTTTTCTTATTGCGGAAAAATCGAATAACTGGAACTTATTTGCGATTTCGAGAGATTCGTAGTCCATCCCATAACTTTTCATTGCGCGTTCTGTCTTTTCGCGTCCTTCTTCGAGTGTAAGATATAAACCTCTCTCATTGTAATTTTTTGCACCATAATAGATGAAAGAAAGAGCAAAAAGAGTTTTTGCACTTCCTGGTGGACCAGAGATTAGATTTACAGTATTTTCTGCAAAACCACCCTGAATGAGTTCATCGAAACCTGGTATACCTGAGGGTACTCTGCTCATTTATTTGCCTCCAATTTTTCCTCGATTTTTTTCCTGAATTCCAAGCCTGACTTTTTTCCCATAAACTCATCAACTAGCACAGCAAGTTTATTTTTGTACTCTTCAATCTCTTCTAAGGTCATCTCTTCTGGGGATTTTTTGAACCGTTCAAGTTGTTTTTTTGCCATGAACTCGCCTAGAGTTAGAAATTGTTCGACGAATTCCTGCTGGACTGTCTTAAGAATTGTTGGAGGGTCTAGGGGCGTCATAATGCATACTCTCCATAAATCTAGGTAAAAACCTTATTAGCGTCAGTGTATAAATAGATTTGCGATTGGATATTACATTGGATATAACTGGCTATAATCTTCAAAAATCTATATTTTCATCAATCTCTTTAATGGGATTACGTTTTAGGTCGTATGCTAATACCATGCGTGCTCCGTAATATGACAATGCGCTACCAGGAATGAGTAACAAGGAAGCATATAGAAGAGTAATCCCCAAGCCGTAAATTATCGAACCGAGTAGTAAAATCGGCGAAGATACTGGGGGGAGTCTAGAAATAATTGGTGGTAAGGTAAATAAAATAACATGGACTATAACAGTTGTGAAACTTGCAAATACGACCTCAGCGCGTTTTTTGCATCCTATTATATACGCAAAAATTCCTACAAAAAGAGATGCCATTAGAACTGCTGCAAAGGTATATCCTGCATGAGATATAAGAACAAAAGGTAATGCGGCAAAGGACGCAGCGAGCGATTTGTTAATGTTTATCTCTACAGTTTCGATTTCATCTAAATTTGAAAATAGGGCAATCTTAAAACTTTTCATTCTATCGTAAATTTTCCCAATTTTCACACCAAGGCAAGTGAGCATGTCCTGAATTTTTCCTTCCTTGATTACTGAATATGCAGTCATATATGTCCAAAGAATTTGAATAAGGTTGGCAATGAATGTTAAGACTATTATTATGAATATCGTTATAAATGTCAAAATTAACGCAGAAACAACATCATATACGATAATTGCGCCTTCATGATTCCATTCAAGTGTTTTTTTCATAAAATCGTCAGGAAGCAGAACCCAAAATGGAGATGAATATACTTTTATGTTACCGTTGTAAGTTCCCACTTCTTCTGTAGATACAATAGTAATATTCTTACTACTCTTTTCACCAGGCTTAAGAGTATAGATTTGGTCTCCGACATCAACTATCTTTTCAGCATCGCCTTGGCAGAAGCACACGCATTTCAAATTTGAGAAGCCATTGTTTGAGGCATGGTAATTTTTTGTAACAACTTGGTTTACCTTCATATTATCTACTTTGATATTTGCAGGCTCAGCAGGGGAAGATACACCCACAGAGATTGAAATTGAAGAATTTGCAAAAATGAATGTAGAGAGCATGATACAGAGAAAGAGGACTAGCGCTTGGAATAGGATTTTTATAAGTGATTCTTTTTTTGGACCTGCAATAAGGAGTTCAATTTTTTCTCTTTTTGGGTTTTTACTCACTGAGACCAACCAAATCAAGATGAAACCACATGTGATAATTAAAGGTAAAATCGCACTCCCTGCGAACATTCCATTCTTTAAGATGTCATTTTTAAAATCCTGGAGACCAAGCCAGAGAAGTCCGACATGAGGAAATTTGATAGGAAAATTCCCAATCGAAACTACGCGACCAAGAAGATGGTTTGAACGAATATTTGGTTCGACTGCATGAGAACCATATTGGTCCGGGCTTGGGTTATTATCCCCTTTTGTAACGAAAGTGGGTTCATTATTTTGCATCTCAATTTTTATTACCCTATGTGCGATAATCGTTTTTTCGTTCACATAACTTTTGAATACGATTATATCGCCTACTTTTACATCCTCTGCTTTGCAGGGCACCCAGATTATTATATCACCTTTGTATAAGGCAGGCTCCATGCTTGAACTAGATATTACAGAAAGAGGCATAGGCATGCTGCCTTCTATGAATACAAATTTGCTTAAGACAAGTAAGATAATCGAAATGAAAAGCAGATCTCCAATGAGATTTCTAAACTTCAACTTCATATCTACACCAAACTATTCATTGATAAAGTTTTGTGAATATAAACCTTTTTTTGTGAACTTTTAGATAAAACCCTAGCACGAATATCGAACAAAAATTTTCAGTTGAAAGGTCAATTATATATTTGGCAATTTTTTATTCGTTCGATTAGTTGCAATCATAGCAAAATAATGAACAAAATAGTAAGCAAACGCACTCTAACTTGGTAAAATAAATAATCACCATACGAATAGAAAGATTTTTTAAGTATAAAACAAATAAAAGAAACAGAACAGGGTGGTTTGCCCTAGTTCGCGCGAACTTGGAAAAAATCCGCCCGCAGGGCGAGGGGGTGAATAAGAAAATGAAAATATGGAAACCAATAACTGCAGTACTTGTGCTACTTGCAATATTTACGACGATTGCGGCGACCCAATATGCCACTATACAAGTAACATACAGTTACTCGATAGATACGCAGTATTCGAGCATACAACTTATGGCAGGAGATGCCTCTGCTGTTTCAAGTGGCTATGTGCTCACAAATACCAGTGGAATCTATTCTGTGGACCTAGGGAAGTGGGCAATAAATGCAAAGAAGACATACAGCGCCGCGTTTGCAATTGTAAACATGGAAAAGAACGTCGAACTTCGCGTAACCGGGATAGAGATTACAGGGACTAACAGTGGAAAAGATAATATTTCGATAAATCTCCACAAAAATATGACAAAGTCAGGAACAACTATAGCACCTGCAGCTGACCAAGAGCCTGAGGGAGGCTCAATAGCATATGTAACAAATGGTAACTCAGAAGACCATAGTGCCGATGGCTGGGTACTTGCCAAAGCACCAGATAATTATAATACGGGAACACCAGCAATGCCTTATTTATATGATACTGGACAGCAGGCAAGTGCAAGTTGGGATAGCACAAACAATGTCTGGATTCCTGATACCAACTATCCAGATGCTACGGGACTCACAACTGGATCAGGCAGCGAAGCGTCTTTCGTCTGGGTCGAAATTGTAATTGATGCAACAAACGCACCGCTAGGGGACTATAGCGGAACGATTATAATTAAGTTCAAGGCGTTATAATCGTTCTTTTTTTCTTTTATCCATTATTTATTAGTATTTGAATGGAGATGTGTAAAACATGCGTTGCTTTGTGCGCTGCTTTGGCTTGGTTTTCACTGTTATGCTTATACTAGGAACGATGTCGATAAACCTCAGCGGAAGTGAAACTGGAAATTCTAAGTTTACAGATGAAACTTCAGACATTCTTTATTTAGAAAACGAAAACCTCACCTACCTCACAATAGTTAAATCGAGTATTATTTCGAGTGCTATGCTAGAGTTATCTGCAATAAATAATGATGTTAAGAATGTTTCAGTTGATATTTGCGACGATGGAATCTTGGATTGGGCATTTCCAGAAAGATATGGAAAATTCGGAAATGCAAATTCTTTTCAAAATGGCGAAGAGATTATTAACCTTTTATTGGTTCCAAATGAGCCCTCTTTAGTAAATGTGAGCATACCAGAATCTGAAATTAATTCAGGAAACGTGGTTGTTTCTGCTTCAGATGTTGTTTCATATTCTGCATGGCTGAATTTGTCTATTGGCGGAAATGTAATTTCGTGCATACCATTTGATTATGATAACGATGGAAAATTAGAGATTTTCTTATGCAATGGTTCGTTAGTTTTATTGGATATAAATGAAACAGGCGAAGTTTCGCTATCGCAGTTTCAATTTTCAGATGTGAAAACTTTCGAAGTTTGTGATGTAGATTATGATGGATACGAAGAAATAATTGTTTGCAATGAAAGTGGAATACAGATTTTCAAATATTCGAACATTGAATTGTATGCCGGGGCGGGTATTAATTGCATTAATATAAATGACTTAAATAAAGATGGGAAAAAAGATATTTTGGTAGGTTGTGAAAATGGTAGCATTATAAGATTTGATTATCTTGGATATGATGAATTTGGAAATATGCAATTTTCCTCGCCTAATTTTTATAATTTAGGCAGTTCTGTAAAAGCACTTTCTATTTGTGATATTGATAGAAATGGTTCGAATGATATAGTAAGTGCCTGCTCAGAAGGCGTGTTCTTATTGAAAAATACAGAACAGGGCTATTCTATTGAACAAATGACTTCTGGAAATGCTCTCTCTATCGATACAAAAGATATGGATAATGATGGAAAAATTGAGATTGCAGTCGGCTTGGAGAATGGCACAATAATTCTTCTTAACGAAAATGTAACATTTTATAAAATAGGTAACTCTCCAGTTACTGCATTAAAGTTTGCAGATGTTAATTACGATTCCAAGCAAGAAATAATTGCCTCGTGCGATAACCTTATATTCTTTAATATACAAACATATCAAATAGAAAAATCGGAGTATGCAAGCAAGACATTCTGCATTGGCGATTTCAATAAAGACGGCGGATTAGACATGTGCAACTCAAATATCAACTTGCTATCCATTCTAAAAGGTGAACTACCCTCAGCAGTAAGTATCGATTTGGAAATTGGAAATATTCCTACTTGGAATAGTCTTTCTTCTCAAGGCGCATTTAGTAATGGCACGAGTGCAGGAAATGCACAAACTAACTTGTTTAGCATGACCTTCGGCGACATAGATTTAGATGGTAGAACCGACCTAATCGGTGGAGATAGAAATGCAAATTTCTTCATATCCTACAATCGTGAAAATGGATTTGAAGGTTTAACTGTGCCCGGTGCGTCATATATGGATAGAATCATGAATACGGTAGTTGTTTTCGATGCAGATTCAGATGGCGACCTTGATTTGGCGGGAAGCGAAAAATATGGTACAGTTTATTTTTGTAAGAACAACAGAGAGAGTTTCTCAAACTCGAGGGTTATTGGAAATATTGGTAAAAAGTTGTTGTCTTTGAAAGATATCGATATTAATAGCGATGGAAGAAAGGACCTGGCTTGGTGTTCAGACACCCAAATAGGTATTCTGAAAAATCTAGACGGAACGAACTTTACAAAATATGTGTTTCTAAACACGCCTTCTCAGATATCTTCTATGGATATTGCAGATATTGACTTTGATGGAAAAAACGAATTTATACTTGCTTTTTCTAATGGCACAATCTCTATAATTGGTAATGTAAGTGCAGAAGGAGAACCAGAACTATCTTTTAATAATATCACTGGAGTATCTAACCAGAACAAAATTAAGGTTTCAGATATAGATTCTGATGGTGATTTAGACATAGTTATATCTTCAAATGGAATATATTTTGTCGAGAATTTAAGAAGTGCGTTCTCGTCCCCAAGCCTTTTTGCTCAAACTTCATCTCTCACTTCAATATCAACTGCAGATTTGGATTCTGATGGAGTTTTAGATATACTATGTTCTGAGAATAACATCTTTAGAGCGTTCTTACGAGGAAGCCAGAAGAATTTCTCTCTCCCAGGTAATGGACTTTCACTTTACGATGTGGCTCCTCTTGATATCGATTATGATGGCGATTTGGACTTACTAGGTGCAGGCTACTCAGGTTCATTTAGATGTTCAAAGAATAACCTAAAAACCTATGGAGATATGTATGTTAATTTTACAAATTCATTAAGAACATACGTATCAAATTCTACATCTAATAACGATGAATGGGGTAATCCTATCGTTACTATACCTCTAAAACTCTCTTCCCTATACAATGTTAATATCTCACTTTCAAAATTAAATATAACTTACAATTATAATGTTCATTTAAACATTCTTCCACAAATTAACGCATATGTATCAGCACATCCTGCAAACGATACTGGCTTTGTAAAAGTACCGGTACGCATCTCATCAGCCACCTCTGGGAATCTAAAGATATCTGTCTCTATTAATTATATCCAATGTGCGCCCTGGCTTGGAGCCCCCATCCCAGATACTTACAGTTTCGCGGAAGATACTTATGCATATCATTTAATCGACCTTGAGAAATACTTTTTTGACGATAAAGACGATGGGAATCTCAGTTTCTTTGTCTCATATGAAGAAGAACCTTCTGAACTCCATGCAATTGTAGATGGAAGGTATCTTAATTTCCAAGTTAAACCTCATTGGTCAGGTTCGCACAAGTTTGCAGTTAAAGCAATTGATAGAGAAGGACTTGAGTTTATATCAAATATGTTTTCGGTAACCGTCTATGATGTAAACCATCCGCCTGTCTTCTCAAACTTCCCATCAACACTCAGGTTAGTTGAGAATCAATCTTCTTGGTTGAATCTATCTCAATATGTAACAGATATAGACGGAGATACTCTTACTTTTGCAACTTCGGACCCGAATAATGTAACTATACATCCAAATGGTAGTGCAGAGATGCGTTTTTCAGACGCTGGATATGAACAGGATATAGCATTCTCGGTATCTGATGGGAATCACACTACCATCGCATACATCCTTATCAGGGTAATGCCATTCGGGGCTCCCGTCTGGGGCGTTTTTCCTGATTACTGTATTCCAAAAGGTTGCAATATTACCGAGCAGAATGCAAACTACAGCCTGCGAGGATTTGTTTACGATGAAAATACTCCAATAAATAATCTCACATTCTCTATAATTTCAATTGACGGCGCGCCTGCAGGCACAAATGTGAGCATATCTAATAATGGAATGATATTAGTTTCCAAGCCGAAGAATTATGTTGGCACTTTTACTGTAACTTTGCGTGTTTCAGATGGTACTTATTTCGATGATACCGTTCTTAGGATAACTGTATTGAACATACAGTATCCGCCGATTTACCTAGGTGGAATTTCTGACGCAGTGGTTGATGAAGATACAACTTGGTCTATCGACCTTTCACAATATTTTTTGAATCCTGACGCGCCAGGCATGTTATATTATTCTTCGAATTCAAACATGATAACTATTGCAGGTAGTATCGCAAGTTGGACGCCAAAAACAGGCAACATTAACATAACCAACCTTATCTTTTATGCCTACGACATGGAAAACACAACTTATTCTGCAAATTCTACGCCTATTAAATTAACTTCTAGAGAAGTTAACGACCGACCGATATACCTTGGCGGGTTACAAAGCGCAATAATCTACGAAGGTATGAATTGGAGCATAAATCTTACAAGATACTTTTCAGACGAAGAGATGCCTTCAGGATTGAGATTCATTTGTAACAATCAAAACATTACAATTACCCCTGATGGTTTTGCAAAATGGTCTCCAAAGGTGGGTGATAAGAATATAACAAATCTGATTTTTACTGCTGTTGATGCTCTTAACGATTCACTCTCCATATCTTCAAATCCAATAAATCTAATATTCGTGCCAAAGAACAAACCACCAACTGCTCAAATTATTAAGATATACCCTGCAAATCCAACCACCTCTACCTTAATACATTTTGAGGGTACGGGTTTTGATGAAGATGGACATATTATAGGATGGGAATGGCGCTCAGATACAGGTTGGCTTGAACATTCGGCTAACTTCTCATGCAAATTGTGGGCAGGAACACATAAGTTCTCATTCCGTGTTGAAGACGACAAAGGACTTTGGTCCGCGCCCGTTTACTCGAATATTACTGTCTTAAATGATGTAACATCCAAGCCTATCAAACAGATGCCTTATCTCGTTATAGCCTTATTATCTGTTGCAGCGATACTTATTTTCTCGGGGCTGCTTCTAAATATTCGAGGAAGGAAAAGGCTGAAAAGAATAAGATATAATAAGTAATCTCAAATGCCAGAAAGTCTTTATTTTTTAGATAAAGATACCTTAAGCAACTCGCCTACTATGATTATAGATAAAGATATGAGTATTATTAGAAACAAATCAAAAGGTGCCAAAGGGACGGTATCAAATGCAGTGTTCAAGAATGGAATGTAAATCACGACAAGTTGAAGAGCAAAGGAAATGAACATTGCAAGAACCACATATTTATTCGAAAAGATACCTAATTTTAATATCGACGTGCTTAACGACCGCATGTTTAACACGTTAAAAATCTGGAATACTGACATGGTAACGAACGCCATGCTCCTTGCATACTCGATAGACGATTGCGAATTGAGAGCATTGTAAAATAATGCAATTACACCAAGGGTCATTAGAGATGCTACCATTACAATCCAAATTTTTACTTCTCTATTAATTATCTCTTCTTTTGGGTCTCTAGGTGGTTTATGCAAAACATCAGCATGTTTAGGTTCTAAACTAAGCGGAATCACAGATACGCCATCTGTAACAAGATTTACCCAAAGAATCTGCAACGCAGTAAGTGGTAACGGAAGACCTATTAATATAGAGGTAACGAGCGTTAAACCTTCTCCAAAATTCGTAGAAATAAGATATGTTATTGTCCTTTTTATGTTTGAATAAGACACTCTTCCTTCTTCGATTGCAGCCACAATCGTGGAAAAGTTATCGTCTGCAAGTATCATATCAGAGGCTTCTTTTGCAACATCTGTTCCCACAATACCCATAGAAATGCCAATGTCAGCCAACTTTAGCGCGGGTGCATCGTTTACTCCATCGCCTGTCATTGCAACTACTTCTCCTTTCTTCTTAAGCGATTTTATAATCCTCAACTTATGCTGTGGACTCACCCTTGCAAATACTGTTGCATGCTCTATATTCTTGTCCAATTCCTCATCAGACATATTGTCTAATTCCAAGCCTGAATATGCAATGTCTTCTTTTTCCATTATACCAAGTTCTCGTGCAATAGATTCTGCAGTCGATTTATGGTCTCCAGTTATCATAACAACACGAATTTTAGCACCCTTTGCTGCCTTTATCGCATCAAGAACATCCTTTCTTGGCGGGTCTATTATCCCAATAAGCCCAAGAAAAACCAGGTCTGATATGTCTCCATCGTCAATCTTTTTCTGCTCTGGTTTCTGAATTTCCTTATAACCCAAGCCTAGGACTCTTAGTCCCTTGTGCGCCATGCGCATGTTCTCATCAAAAATTATCTTTCTTTTTTCCTCGTCTAAGTCAATGCACCCATCATTCGTCAATATCTTTGTTGTAAAATTTAAGATTACTTCAGGTGCTCCTTTTACATGGATATGATAAGATTTTCCATCTTTTTTCTCATTTAAAGTAGCCATGTATTTCTTTTCTGCATCGAAAGGGATTTCAAATATCCTTTTATATTTACTCGATATTTCACTTTTCTCCAAGCCGCATTTCGCAGTCGCAACGACGATTGCACCCTCGGTTGGGTCTCCTATAACTTTCCATTCTTCCTTATCTTTTAACCCCTTATCTTTTAATAGTCTAGAATCGTTGCAAAGAATACCCGAGATTAACAACATCTCAAGCGTTTTCTCTTTTGTCAAATCAACTTTCATACCTCTGTATGTAACTTCTCCTTTTGGTTCGTATCCAATTCCAGATACTTCATATTCTTTAAGACCTGCATATATCTCTCTTACAGTCATCTTATTCTCTGTTAAAGTCCCTGTCTTATCTGTGCATATTACAGTCGTGGAACCTAGTGTTTCGACCGCTGCAAGTTTTCTTATTATCGCATTCCTTTTTGCCATTCTCTGAACACCGATCGCAAGCACTACCGAAAGGACAGCAGGTAATCCTTCAGGTATCATCGACACCGCGGCTGCTACAGAAATAAAAAATAATTCGTATAGACTAAAACCTCGAATGAAACCAAGCGCAACTATCGTTGCAGAAAGACCTATGGCAACAATACCTAAATCAGCCCCAAGCCGACCCACTCTCTTTTGCAACGGCGTTTCGGTAGTTTCTACTTCTTCCAAACTCTTCTGGATTTTTCCAATTTCATTTTCTATTCCGGTTGCTGTTACAACAGCCCTGCCACGACCAAATTCTACAAGTGTGGAAGCATATACCATGTTAATTCTGTCTGCAATCGATAGAGCATGTTCAAGTTTTCTCGAAGTCTTTTCTACAGGTGTAGATTCGCCTGTAAGCGCACTTTCTGAAATCTTCAAACTTCGTTCTTCGATAATTCTACCATCAGATGGGACAATATAACCTGCTTCAAGTTCTAAAATATCGCCTGGCACAACATCTCGAGCATCTATAAGTTCGATTTTACTGTTTCGAACAACTTTTGCTCTCGGCGCAGCAAGTCTTTTTAAACCTTCGATTGCCTTCTGTGCACGAATTTCTTGGCTATATCCTATTATCGCATTTACGACCAAAACTATGGAGATTACAATTGTATCTAATTCTTCACCTGCAACAAAAGCAATTATCGCAGCAATGAGTAAAATCCATATCAATGGACTTTCAAACTGTCGAATAAAGATAATGTATTTTGGCGTAGGTTTCTTTGTAGTTAATTCATTTGGACCGTATTTTTTCAACCTTCTTGCTGCTTCTTCGTTAGATAAACCATGAGGAGTAGTATCGAGTATTTTTAAAACATCATTTACATCCATAGAATGCCAAGCCAAAGAATGCCGAGTCAAATGACTGTCTCCAGACATATCCACCATAGCGTCCTATCCCATACCAGGTGGTGTTATCGCACTCCAAAAACTTGCCCCACATTTTTTGCACTTTTTCTCATTTTTGCCAACGATATTACCGCATTCGGGACAAAATGCATCTTTTTCTGTTTTTTTGGTTTTTGGACTGTCGGGCTCTTTCGTCTCCTCATCGAAAAGAGAATCTTCGCTGAGTTCTGAGCCACTCTTTTTTGATTCTAACTTTATTTTCGTATGCTCAATTGGTTGTGAAAAAAGGAGCCCGCATTTGCACTTAGCGTCTTCTAGGCTTACTTCGCATCCACATGCAGGACATTCATATCTTTGAGAAAGAACACTTTTGCATGAATTACATCTGTTCTGATAAGAATTTACAGGTGCAAAACATTCGGCACACCTTAATTGAGCGTCTGGCAGATTGTCGAATTTCCAAGCGTGTGATGTTTTTAAGTTTACATTTTTGCATTTCTTGTAAGAATTATAAAGAACATAAATTGCTACCACCAGAAACAAGAAAGATAATATGAAAGATAGTATGAAATCGAACATGTATATGGATAACGCAATTTATAATTAATGCTTTGTGGTTGAGTGGTTGACATAATGAAAAAAATGAAAACAAAAAAATGATAATCGATATCTCAAAATGCATGTAGCATCTGCGACGCAAACTATTAATGGAACGAATTAAATATACAACTGCAGGGAAAGCATGAAAGTGAGTTTTGGGCTAAGACATCGTATGCTCCTCCTTACGTTTATGGGAACATTAATTTTAATTATCTCACTCTCTGCAACCCAATATCCAATATTCTCTGGAAACTATAACTACTCAGTCTCTTCTCAATATGCAAAAATCCAATTCATGGCATACGATTATGCACCCCTTGAACCATCCTCATACGTAATTTCAAATGCTGGCTTAACATGCTCTATTTCACTCGGAAAAATAACAGAATACGATTCTAAGACATATCCGGCTGCTTTTGCAATCGTAAATTGCGAACAAAAACATTTAAGGCTTACAAAAATCGAAATCACAGGGAGCGGGGCTTCTCAAATATCAGTGTATGCGCACAAAGACCCTAGAAAACCATGTAACTCGCATGCAAATACCTATGGTTCTATGACGATGGAAAATCTAGGCAGCGATGAGGGGATATTCGAATCTGGAGATTCTGCATTGCGATATGTTTCTGCAGGTAGCAGTGATGATAATTATAACGACGGCTTGGTGCTTGGAAAAGGCTTGGATTACACCACTTCTTTGAGATATACGGTAGATAATTCAGTTACTTACGATGAAGGCACATGGGATTCGAGTAAAAACATATGGGTACATGACGCCACACCATCAAATACATACGATATTGCTTCTACATTAACAAACGATGAAACATCACAATCAAACTTTCTTTGGATTGAAATCGATATTTATGTTCCTCAAAATTCCGGAACTTTGACTTTTTCTGATATTAAACTATACTTCTATTTCAGGGAGGTATCTTCATGAGAAGATACAATTTGCAAAGGATGCGAAATCTCATTTCAACTCTCTTTACAATAATTTTAATCATTCTTCCAGAACTTGTAATTTCAACCCAATACTCAACTCTGACGCAAAGCGCAGAATACGTTGAAGAACGTAACTCACAGAACATAGTTCAGTTTTTAAGAACGCCAGGGACGCCTACATATTATACAAGTTCCAGTAGGGGCTCTTCACAGCAATCAGAAATGATAAATGTAGGAGGTTCGCAAACTTGGACCATGGATGCGGATTTGAGTTCGGATACTGTTGTAGACGATATTTATTCAAGAGTTTATCTGCAAGGACCTATGCCTACTCCGATAAGAATCGATGGTACAGACAGCGACCAAGCCGGCTTTAACATATCTGCTGACGACATCAACAACGACGGAATTTCTGATATAATCGTAGGTGCACCATACGAAGAATATGGCACAAAGACAAATTGCGGAGCCGCAAATATCTTTTTTGGCTCAAGTACTTTTGCTCATACACCACCAGACCCAAAGATTACAAAAAACGATGCAGATGCTGTAATTTTCGGCGAAAACGATAATGATAATTTCGGTTGGAGTGTTTCGGGTGCAAATGATATAAACGGAGATGACTACAACGATATCATAGTGGGCGCACCTCATTATTCGACTGGACTACCAACCAACTGGGCAACCCATCTTGTTATTTCAGAAGTGCAACTAAGTGGAGTTGTACCAAATGACGAATTTATCGAACTTTACAATCCTACAAATACACAGATCAATCTTGTAGCCTTGGGATTGTGTCTACACATATGCGACCAAAATGGTGTTGATAATAACAAACCACTTTCGTTTATTAGAACAACAATTGATGCTTATGGATATTACCTTATTGGCTCGCTTGAATCTTACTCAGGAACGGAATCACTCGATGCAACATACTCAACAGCAGTTGGGAATACACTCGTGCCAAATGGCGGTTGTTATGTGAGTACCAGTCCTGATGTTAATGTGGGCGTAATAGATAAAGTCGGTTTCGGTAGTCAACCAAGTTGTTTTGAAGGCACACCAGTTCCCACAAATCCGCCTGCTTCTGCGTCTGTAGAGCGATTACCTGCAACCACATCATCTGGGAATGGCTTGGATATTAATGTAAATACAGTCGATTTTATTCAAAAGGCGCCTTCAGAACCTCAAAATACACTTTCAGCCACAGAACCTCCCTCCTCGGGTCCATCGATAGGTCGAGCCTATGTATTTTATGGCGGCACAGTTATTGGTGTAGGAGGCACGACTACAGCAAACAACCCTGAGATAGTTTCAAGTTCAAGAATGCTTGCACAATCATTTATACCTCGTGCTGACATGACTTCTTCATCTGGTGCCCTACTTGATAAAGTACGAGTTTATCTTGCAGAAGGTTCGCAAGACCCCGGTGAGGGTGTTAGATTCTCTATTTATGCAGATTCAAACGGTGCGCCTTCAGAACCACCTCTTGTGGTCTCAGACCCTATAGACCCATTTACAAATCCATCAGAAATAGAGCAATCTTGGGTATATTGGGACCTCTCTCCAGACATCGAGTTGGCAAAGGATACGAAATATTGGATTGTCCTTTCAACTAACGATGTAACTGGATTTTTATGGTTTTCTTGGGATGTTGATAAATATCCTGACGGAGGAGCAAACACAAATATGGGCAGTTGGGGCGTAGAAGATGAATATGACAGACTGTTCTCAATCATACCTCTTCCAGGAGTTGTTATTAACGGTGAAAGAGCAGAAGATTGTTTCGGGTCTGCAGTATGTGGTGTTGGAGAGATGGGTAATGGTGGAAGTATATTTAATGATGGATTTGAAAGAGGGACTACAAGTTGGACCTCAAGTAGTGTATCAGAAGGAAACTCACTATCTACAGTTTCGAATGTTTATTGGTATGGAAAATATTCGCTAAAATCGACGCTTGGAGGCTCTTCTTCAAATGCGTATCTTGAGAAAAATTATGAGACATCAAACTTTCCCACGCACTATTTGAGGTTTTATTTTATGCTCCCTGAGGGATTTACCATTTCTGAAGGTAAATATTGGAATCTTGCATCGGTGGTTGATTCCGCAGGAAATACTAGATTTGTTTTTTATATCGTAAACATAGGCAACGAATTAAAAATTAAAGGAAATTCTTATGATAATTTAAATCAAGCACATGATATTGGACTGCATTATCCAACCACGGGAAGTTTATCGTTGGAAAGATGGTACTGTGTTGAGAATAAAATTAAAGTATCGTCGAGTGCGGGAGAAGTTTCGGCTTGGGTAGAGGGCAATTTAGAATCTTCGAATACAATAACAAATACGGGCACAACGGGAATAAATATAAAATATATCCGTCTGGGGTCTGTAGGTTCGACATCCTCGATTTCGGGAAGCGTATATTTTGACCATATAGGAAGTTCGACACTTCCAATAGGCTTGGGTTATCTTGATTTTTCTGTTGGGGCGCCGTTTAACGACAATAGCAATAAGACAAACAACGGTAGAGTATATGTCTTTCTTGGTAATTCGACATCATCTTGGAAAGCAAAAACACCAATGCTGGCATCTAGCGCAGATGTGATTTGGAATGGAGAGATGAAAAATGGATACTTTGGTTTTTCACTTGGGTATGCGGGTAATGTAAACGGCGATGCGTTCGATGAGGCGATAGCAGGTGCGCCTGGATGCGACCGCGCGTATGTCTATTATGGGTCCGCGGGTCTTTCAAGCGACCAAGGGAGTTACACACATACCACATACGAAGATTTCTTTGCACAAACAAGGCTTAATATTGAAGCACTTACTTCAGTCCAAGATGCTCCTGACGGTGGCGCGTGCCTTGAAGACCTTGGAGGAACAAAATACAAGCCAAACAATGTTGAAAATCCAGATGTTGATGGCGTACCAGATTACTATTTGCAAAATTCAGGAAGTAGGGCAAATACACAAGAGACCTGGCCTGCAGATAGTCAAACTTGGGATATTTCTGAGAGCAACGTACCTACGAATTCGCATGCATTGACAGACATCCCCGTTGTTGGAACAGTTGAGGGAAGTTATCTAAATACGCATAATTCAGACGATTCTTATGAGAGCATAACCGAGAATTTGAGTCCTACGTATGTATTAATCTGGTCAGATGGTTTTGAAACTGATAAGGGTTGGACTGGATATGGTGGAACAGGAGAATGGCAGAGAGGCACGCCCTCATCAACGCCATCAACGCCGACATATGGGCGCGCAGACCCATCAAGTGCATATTCAGGTTCAAAGATACTTGGCGTGGATATCGGGGTAACGACTGCTGATAATGGTACCTCAAATGGAGATGGGCTATATCCAAACAGTATTACCACACCTGTGTATATTACCAGTCCTGCAATCAATTGTTCTGGAAGGACGGGTATTGCACTTACATTCTGGAGATGGCTAAATATTGAAGGCAGCACATTCGATTATCCCTATGTTGAAGTGAGCAAAGATGGGTCCTCATGGACCGTATTATATCCGCTTGCTTCTAATCCAAGAGTTACAGATGGGGCTTGGTCTCTTGAGGTTTACAATATCTCCTCAGTCGCAGACAACCAAGGTACTGTTTACATAAGGTTTGGATATAAATCAGATGGTAGTTATCAATTTACAGGATGGAACATAGATGAAGTTGCAATCTATGGCGAGTGTAAAGCAGATACATACACTACCTCATTAGGAGGAACAGCAGCATGGCAGTATTATGGAACTTCTGCAACAGACCCGCCGAGCACAGGTCCTGAAATCGGTACACAAGATACAACATACACTGCAACATCTGCATCGGATGATACAAGATGGAATCCAAATTCTGTGAAAAATACATATTTATATCGTAGATTCAAGTTTACAATAAACGATACTTCAGATAATGTTGTGGCGCTCACATTCTCCATAGAGAATTATGGAAGTGCATATGTTTCGAAGGTATATATCTGGAATTATACTTCAAGTGCATGGAACATGATTGGTTTACAAAGTATGTATCCGGCAGATACGGATATGCATGGAAGCGTAACCAATGTTGCACATTACATAAGTTCAACGAGAAATGTAAATCTACTTGTTACTTCCTATTCAGACAATAGTGCAGATAATTTGTTTGTTGATTATGTTTATCTACGTGTTCTTGGTAAGAAACCCTCTGTTAGGATGCTTGAACACAAATGGACTTTTTCAGTTACTTGGGGGACTACTGTTTCATTTTATCTTGAAGCGTACCATACCTCGGGTGAGAATTTTAAATTCTATTATTCGACTACAGGAAGTGGAAATGTGGGTGGCGCAGGATGGACTTTGATGGTTACTGTAACTGCAACCTCAGACCCAAATTCATATCAGAACTATGCATTACCTGCTGGAACAAGCGGGACGATTTATATTGGAGTAATCGATGAAGATAGAACTTCGAGTGATACGACATCGAATACATTATACATAGACCACATGTACATCGCATCATCCTCAAACCCATATTATGAAGTAGAATTTCAGATTACGGGCCTCGTTATATCATATACTTCTGTAAACATAGTCTTCGTAGGAAGGTATTATGGTAGCGAATCGCCGCAGGTATTCTATCGAAGCGGAGCATCTTGGACCCAAGACACGGGCATATCCATTGGCACAAGTGAGAATACATACGAAAGTACTACGAATGTAAAAGATTACATTTCAAGTGATACTTTATCTATAAAATTACGTTGTCCGGGCGCAGATGCTAATTATGATTCGGGAGTAGTAATCAACTGGCTTGGAGTTAAAACAAGTGCACCAAATCAATATGCATCTTATGGATATATTCTACAATCCGAGGGCTTGGTTACTGTAAATCCAATCTTGCATGCAACCGCAACTTGGGACGCTTCTGGAGTTACCACACAGTCCTCGACATCGCGTGAAATTGGGAATCAGGGCACTGCTTACAATGACCCATTCAGAACAGATGTTACTGCATATCGAATACAGAACCTTTATCTAAGTTCCGAACTTACCCCAGGCTATTTTGATAAAATATACTTTAGAACTGCAAATACCAACACAGGGACATTTGGTACTACCTCATTCCGCATCTGGTTGTGTAATGTAGGCGATAAAACTACATTGACGACGGACATGACAAATACAGGGAATTATAACGGATATTATGCTAATCGTGTGCTTGTTTTGGATACCACAAGCCTAGCATTTACAGGGATAACCAATGGCTGGGGTATAACAATTGACATTTCAAATGATTTTTATTACACTGGTACTGGGAGTGTATTAATGGACATAGAATGGATTGGATGTTCCGGTTCTTCAGTTTCTACTTGGGTATCCAATACTTTAGCAAGTAGGCAAGCGTACGATATCGGAAACAATGGCGGTGGTACCGCTGATGGCATCGATTATGTATCTTATGTAAAATTTGATATACTTACCACGATAAACAACTTTAAGGTATATCTATCTCGTTCAAATGGTGCGAGTTGGGTAGAAGTTCAATCTGGAGTGGCATGTGCTTTTTCACAGAGCGATACTATTAAGAACAATCTTTTATACAAAGTTGAGATGTTTTCATTTGGAGGAACAAATACACCTACTTTGCATTCGATTACAATCTCGTACGAAACCGAAATACCTTATAGAACGCCCACACCCTTATTTGGTGATTCAGGGACAAGTTTCGGTTGGGCGGTCTCAGGTGTTGGAAACACAGATAATGCTTTAACAGACGACGTATTTGTTGGTGCGCCCGGTTATGGTAGCGATAAAGGTAGAGTATATTGTTACTTAGGTGGAAAAATAATATATTCAGATTATGCCTGGAACGATACTTCACAAAGCGATTTTACATCTTATGGAAGCAACCTATATTCAGAAAACCCGAATACGTCAGATAATGTGTATGCAACGCTTCATGGCGAACTTACTTTAAGAGAGAACCTAATTGCAAACGACGACTTTGAATCATATACAGTGGGAGGCGAACCTACACCATACTGGACCGTAACCGACACCGAAGACCAAGCCGATATCGATATTGCAAATGATATACCTATGATTTCTGGAACTAAAGGAGTTAAAATAAGCGACACTGTAACAAATCGAGATGCAAAAATGACAAGAACCCTATCACCTGCTCTAACTTCGGGGGTTGTGGAACTTTATGTGAACGCATCATCGGGATGGATGAATGTGCTTATCATAAGGTCTGGAGGTGCATTTAGAGCACAAATTTATGTCAATAATAACTACATGAGATATTATAATGGTGCAGACCATGACCTTGCCACGAATGTTTATGGAAGATGGTTTTGGTTAAGGCTTGTATTTCATACAAGTACGAATACAGTTGATATTTATGTTGATGGTAACCTTACCTATTCGGGAAGTCTTGCAAACTCAGGAAGTATAGATACGGTCGAGATTTCATCAGACAGTACAGGAACTGGAGTGGCATATATCGATGATGCAAAAGTGTATACCTATTATACATCGGGGACATACCTATCGCGCACATTGTCAGGGAGTGATTACATAGCCTGTGCAAAGATTACATGGTATGCAGACCTTCAGGGTCAATCTGTTAGTTTCTATCTATCTCGAGATAATGGAGTTACATGGTCAAATGCTCTTCAGAACAATACAGAGTACTGGTTTACAAATTCAGAGCCAAATGGAAAAGAGTTGAGATACAAAGTTGTGATGAGCACTACCGATAATGCGTATTCTCCTATGATATATAATGTTTCTGTTTCGTATCGTTACATCAAAGTTGGTTTTACTATCGATGGCGAAAATACGGGTGATAAATTTGGTTTTTCAGTATCAGGTGGAGGGAATAACGTTAAGGATTCATATTCAGACGCGCTTATAGGTGCGCCGAATTTCAATGGATATGGTGCTGCATATCTTTTCGCAGGTCGAGCATATACTCAAGGATATGCATATGATGCAGAAACCCATTCTTCAGGTAAAATCGAAGGTGAGCATTTGCGAGATATGTTTGGTTGGTCAGTCTATGCAGGAAGTGTTGATGCTACAAACAACGGCGGAGAGGAACTGCTAATAGGCGCTGCGCTGTATGATAGTGATGACCATGGACAAGTTCGCATTTACGAATCACTCTCGCCAGGTCAAATCGAGATTAAATTTACTTACGACACCTATCCTTCCTCAGACCCACAATTGATTGGTGTAACAACTCATATATTCGATGCGAATAGATGGTATCTTGATTTTCTCAATTCACTATATGGTATTTCATCATCTTCCGATGATAATTTTGTTGCAGTGGGGCGTTGTGGGATTATCTACAGATACTCAGGTTCGCCTGCAAAATGGGATTCTATAAGTAGAGTAGTAAATAAAGACCTATATGGTGTTTCGCTTATCAACGTATATGGCGTTGCAGTCGGAGATGGAGTAATACTTTACACAAGCACCTCAGGGGCATCTTGGAGCGTTTCCACAGACACAGATGTCGATTCAGCCAAATGTTATTATGGTGTATCTACGGTAGATTTTGGTGGGACTAAGCAGGCTTGGGCTGTTGCTAGCCAGGGTCAAATTCTATACAATGGAGATATAACCGCAGCAGGGGGTGGAGATTGGGTATTGCAAACTGCAACAGGGAGTGAGTTGAGAGACGTGGAATTCTACGCTAACGCCCCATCTTTGAGAGGGATTTGCGTCGGGACTGGTGCGATTTATTATTATTCATCTGGGAGTTGGAATCTTGCATCAGGTTTTGATGTTTCAAAGACCTATTATGGGGTATCTACATACTACGATGCCTCGACTACCACATACTATGCTTGGGCTGTGGGTTCGAATGGTGCGATTTACAAATCATCAGATGGAGGGGCAACATGGACTTTACAATCAAGCGGAACAAATAATTTTCTGCGTTCAGTATCATTCTATGATTCAAATAATGGCGTAGCAGTCGGTGATAAGGGCACAGTTATTCGCACTACTGACGGAGGTTCAAATTGGATAGATGAGAGGTACGGCTTGGATATTTCAAACAACTTGTATGCTGTTAAGATTAACTCAGCGTCTTGTGGATTTTTAGTTGGTAGTGGTTCCTGGATTTCCAAAACTACGGACAATGGAGATACCTGGAGTAAGAGAGTTGTGCCTAGTGGAAAAAGAATTTCGATGGAGATAAAAGCGTTGAATTCTTGGATTTGCGTTATTTACAATGGTGTCTCAGGAGGGGCGGATTCCTCGTTTGAAATAAAGAGATGCGGCGATGCAAGAACTCGCTGGGTGCAAACATACGCAAAAAAAGGCTCGGGTGAAGATTTTGAGCAGACGAAAAGTTGGACAGCACTTTACTATCCTGGTATCACGGGTTACGACGACCAAGTAAAGGTGCGTGCACGAATAGGGATTGAAAGTCCCTGGTCTGTCTCATCTATCGGGGGTGCAAAAATAACTGTTAAACGTTGGGATGATACAGTTATGATTAACGAAGTAGATATGGGAGATGCTGTTTCGATAGGCACCGATTACAAAGAATACGAATATACATTTTCTGTATCTACATGGAGCCCGGGTTTATACCGTGCAGTTGTAAGTGGGTATGAGACTGCGGGCTTGGCAGGAGATAATATTGGTGGCTTGGATGACTCTGTAAGAGGAGAAGTAAACGAACGAACAGTCTTATTTAGAGTAGTTTCAAGTAGTTACGAAACAAGAATAGATACAAGTTACGACGATTTTACAGCACAAGGGAGTATATGTAGTAATACCGAAGTTCTTACTACGGGCACAGTAACTTTGCTTAGGAACAATATTGCATATTATACTTTCAATTCAGATGTAAGTGGAGGAAATCCTGCAGGATGGACAATTGAAGGAACTGAGGGAGCAAATAATTATATTGAGGTTACTACTGAGAGATATTATGGTTCAAGTGGCAAGAGTGTAAAGATAGTAGATACAACAACCTCAAATTCAATTGGAATGTATACTACCTTCTCAGGGGTAACTAAAGGGAGCATAGTGGTATGCGTGTATATGAATGCTTTCGGAAGGATAGATATATTACCCACAAATACCGCGCAAGCCCCAGACTATCCTGCAATGCAAATATACTTTGAAAATGACGGAAAGATATATTTCTACAATGGAGTAACTAATCTTGTACAAAGTTATTCTACTGGAACATGGTATATGATTGAGGTAAAATTTGATACGACTACACGCAAGGCAGATGTTTTTGTAGATGGAGTGCTGAAACTCGATGATGTTAATTTCCTTAACAGTGTGGCAAATATAAATAAAATTTCGATAAATACAGATGGAAATTCTGCAACAACTTCGGCTACCTACATCGATGAGGTGAAAGTTTATACCTATCCTACGTCAGGCACAAATACATATACTTCAGCCCCTACAACGATATCAGGAAATATAGGTGCGGTTGCTGTTTCCTTTACTACAAGTGAGCTCTCGGGTCAGCCTTCAGGTCTTGTATCGACAGTTGTGCAAGTATCTCGAGATGGAGGTGTTACTTGGTCGCCTGCATTGACTAATGGAGAAACATACATGTTCAGAAACGGTGAACCTTTTGGAGATACCCTTGTATACAGATTCACAATGTCAACTACTGATGAGAGATACTCACCTAGGGTAGATGATATTTCGTTAACATACTATTTCTCATGAGAAGCATAGATTCATATCTTATAAAATTTTTATAAAATTTTTCTTTTTTTTGTATATTTAATAACAAAAACACAAAACTCTCAAATAGTTTACATGATTGTATAGTTAATTAATAAACGATAAACCGAGAGGTAAACTGCATGGTTTATGGATAGATATATAAATTAGTAAGACTATTAAATAAGTGGGATTATGCATAGCAGGCTAACTCTCATGCTTGGATTAGCATTAATGCTATCTCCTTTAGTCTTTGTTAGCATGCATGCTGATTCTCAATCTTATGGTCTTTTGACTTTACAAGGTTATGAAAATGTTCACATTCAGAATATCGATTTTAAACATACGGGTTCTGTGTTAATAAGAGGAAATGCAACTCTTGTAATCGAAAATTCCACATTCGAATTAATACAGAATTTTGATTATCAATATGATATATCTGTGATAGAGCATGGCACTCTTATATTAAGAAATGCGAACATGCAGAGTGTTAAATCATTTAATATCAACATAGGCGAGGAAGCCACAATAGTATTTGAATCTTCGATGCTAAAAACTTCTGGTACTTTAAGAATAGATGGAAAGAATGCATTTATTATAGAATCGAAAATCAACTCTGGCATTTTAGTCCTTACTGCAGATACAATTTTTGCATCATCGACGACATTTGAATCTGCTAATGCAGCATCTATAGGTTCTGGAGATGTTGAAATTACAAATTGCACCTTTTCCAAGCCGATAACTATCACAGAAGCACACGAATATACATTTACAAATCTTACTGCTCCCTCGATATCTATACTGTCAGGTAAAGTAACCTTAAAACGATGGGTTGTATTTACTTTAGAGGATTCTTTTGGAGTACCCTTGAGTAATGGAAAAATAGAAATCTATCCCTATTTAGGTGGTGGAGAGAAAGTAACTGTATATACTTCTGAAAGTGGATATGCAATAGTTTCTCTTCCAAGCGATATTCTCAATAATTCAGGCGGGGGGCAATATCATAACTATGTGGGCAATTATAGAGCGGTTGCTTATGCAGGGGGCTCCTATGGAGAAGTTAATTTTTCTTTACCATATTATAGAGAGGGAGGACAAATAATAAAAACAACTTATGTTAGCATATCCATAAATGCCATGCTGCCACGAGAAATCTATTTCACACCTACCCCACATGACCTTCTTATAAGGGACCATCAGAGGTATGTCATAGAAGGGGGTAATGGTTCTGAAGTTGCATATCTTCAAGAAGGTAATATCAGGATTTTCGAAGATGGAGTCCTGGAGGTCAATAATGGAATGCTTTCGATTATGGAAAGAGACAAAAGGTTTTGTATTATCGTAGAAGATAACGGTAGTTTAATACTCAATAATGCTACGGTATGCGGATATGACGGAGGTAAGTTGGAAATATACTTGTTTGACAATGCAAAGATAACGATGAAAGATTCGAAATTGTTAGTCGAAGTTCTGGAAATGCAAGACAATTCTATGTTATATTCAAGTGGAAAAGATAATCTTATAGATGGCAGGCTTGGAGCATCATGTCGAATGATAAATATTGAGGGGATAAGCCTGTCGAAGGAAGTAAATGTAATTTCAGGCGATGTTAGAGCATGTAATGCCACATTCTTTTCGAATTCCACATTTCGCTCAAATGCTACATTTACAGATGTAATATTCAAAAGTAATCTATTTCTCGATGGAGCTTCTGACTTATCCAATGTAAGTGTGAATTCTATCACCTTTGGGAAAAATGCAACATGTGAGAGAAAATGGTGGTTGAACGTAAAGGTCATTAACGGAGGGGACAGACCTGTTGAAGGAGCACGCGTTATTTTGCAGAAGATTGACAATCTTACAGAAACAGACCTTGCCGAAGGGATTACAGATGCGAAAGGGAGTGTAAGATTCTTGGTATTAGGCGAAATATATGCTTATGGAGAGAGAATCTTTGCAGGGAATTATCGTGTTACAGCAGAGATTGAAAGGGAAAACAAACTTCTGCATACAAATGCGGTAGTTACAGCCGCAAACCAAAATAAAATTGTTATATTAAAATTCGAAGAACATGTTGTTCCTCCATTCTATTTAACAGTGTTTATTTCGAATCGCAGACCTATTACCGCGGAACAAAACTCAAATGTAACTCTACATGGGAAGGTTACATATAATGGAGGAAATACACCTGCTGAAAACGTAACAATAAAAGCAACAATTCTTGGTTACGAAGGGGCATGGTATGCAATAACTGACAAGAACGGCATGTTTAGCATTACCATACTTGCACCAGTAGAGAAGAAGAAATATACAATCAATGTAACTGCTATAGATTCTACGCTAAATATTCAAGGATGTGCAGAACCTGAGATTGCGTTAAATGTCGTGGAAAAGAAAGAGAATAATTCATTCTTGCCATATTCGGAAGAGCAAATTAAGTTCATTCTAATTGGGCTATTAATCGGCATTGCAGCAATTGTGATAATAGTTCGACATTTGTCTCTAAGACGATATAAAACTGTATATTCTAAAAAGAAAATGATAAGCGAAGAAGAAGCATTAAGTTGGATCGCCGAACAGATTAGAACGAGAGGCGAGAAGTAATGAAACTTAAAAAGATAAAGAAACTTAAAAATGAAACTTCTGATACCTCATTGCCAGAAAAAAAAGATGGCGAAAATATTGCTGCAGAAGAAACTAAAAAGGTTGAGGTTGAAAAGAAAGATGCAGGTGAGATTAAGAAGGGGGATATCGCAGAGACAATTTCAGATGATATTCTTGAGATGATTGAAAGTTCAGATGCCCCTGCAAAAGAGCCTGAAGAGACGCATAGTGAAGATGAAATCGAATGTCCTGAATGTGGGGAAAAATTACCTTTGGGCACAAAGAGTTGTTTAAATTGCGGAACTCTCATAGAAATCGAAGAGATTGAAATACCAATTGAGGAGGCAAAAACTAAACCAAGTGTTGCAGACGAGGAACATATAGATATCAGTGTGCCCGTTCAGCAACTTTTACCGCCTACTTCCCAAAAGAGTAGTGAAGATGATAAAGATAAAAAAAGTAGAGAAAAATTAAAATGGATGATTGAAGAGTGCAAAAAAAGAGGGTATGATGTTAGTTCTATCGAACCAAGCCTGGATAGTCAGGAATTAATAAGTTTATCAAAACGTGTAGTTTCATTTTTAAATTCAGTTCGTCTTTTAGGCGAGATAGAAGCAGATATAGATGTCAATATTGCAACAGGAAAATTTGACGAGAATGACCCTAAAGTGAAAAGTCTACGTGCCAAGTTGAAAAAACCTGATTTAATTGATGAAGTCAAAGGTGAATATTCTGCAATTCTTTCTGCATCGAATACATCCAAGGTGCAACTTTCCAAGGTACAAATGGCAGAGGTGCCAATAAAACCAGAAGTAGAAAAGATAAAATTAGTAGAGATGGAGGAGATTCAGAAAGAAAAAATCGAAAAAGCAGTTGAAAAGGAGATACTCAAAATAAGAGAACCGCAAACTGGGGCGTCTATGGAAAAAATAGAGAAAAAAGAAGTAAAAGAAGTCAAACCAGATATCAGACCAACGAAAACGATACCAACGCCTACAAAAAAGGAAAAAGAGATAGTGAAACCCAAGCCAATTGAGGTAGTAAGCGCACGAAAAAGAACAGAGTCAGGAGAGGTTTTGGTTGAGGAAGAGCAATTTGCATGTCCATTTTGCGGTACAATCGTGGGGAGTAATGAAGTAAAATGCACTCATTGCCATGCTGAGTTTGAAGAGGAAATGTATCAGTGTGGTTTCTGTGGGGCTATTATCGAAAAAGATGCTGTTGAGTGTGATGCGTGCGGGAGTTATCTTGGGAATGATGAAACTGTATGTCCAGTATGTGATTTGGTTACTAATCCCACAACACCGAGGTGTCCAAGATGTGGTACGGAATTCGTAAGTGATGCAATCTTATGTGCATCATGTGGTATAAAACTCACTGAAACGAATGTACCCAAGTGTCCGAATTGTGGTGCAGTTCTTAAAGAAGAAATAACTGTAAGACATGAGGGGACTGTTATTTTTAAAGCAGAAGAGAAAAAAGAAAAAGAAGAAATTGAACCTACTAATGAGCAAAGAGTAAAGAGGGTGCTGTTTCCATTCTCTGCGATAGTTTCACAAGAGAACATGAAAATGGCACTGTTGCTAAATGCAGTAAATCCTGAGATTGGTGGTGTTCTTATAGAGGGGGAAAAGGGTACTGCAAAGTCAGTTACCGTAAGAGGACTTGCGGAAGTATTACCACCAATAAAGGTAGTAAAAGGATGTAGATTTAGTTGCGACCCTGATGAACCTGAAAAGTTTTGTTGGGAATGCAGAGTAAAATATAAAGATAAAGGGGTAGAGCCACCCGTGGATACCCGGCCCATAAAGGTAGTTGACCTTCCGTTGAATGCAACAGAAGACAGAGTTGTGGGCACGATAGATTTAGAAAAGATATTGACGCATGGGCTTAGAGCATTTGAACATGGAATACTTGCAGAGGCAAACCGAGGAATATTATACATAGATGAAATAAATCTTCTCGATGATTACGTTGTGGATGTTTTGTTAGATGCGGCTGCTATGGGTGTGTGTACGGTAGAAAGAGAATCTGTAAGTGTAAGTTATCCTGCGAAATTTATTATTGTTGGCTCGATGAATCCAGAAGAGGGAGCATTAAGACCACAGTTGCTTGACAGAATAGCACTTCAAGTAAAGATTAAGGGTGTGCAAAATGTAGAAGATAGAATTGAGATTGTCAAAAGAAGAGAAGAGTTTAATAGAGACCCAGAAGGATTTAGGAAGAAGTTTGATGCGCAACAGGAAGAGATTAGGCAAAAGATTATAAAAGCGCGAGCGCTTTTGCCACAGGTGAGCATAAGCCGTGAAATCCTTCAGACTATTGCAAAGGTGAGCGTAGCCTTTGGAGTAGATGGACATAGAGCAGATATAATAATGGAACGAGCAGCAAAAGCACATGCGGCCTTGAATGGTCGCCTTAGTGTAAATTTGGATGATGTCATGAAGGCTGCCGAATTTACGCTTCCACATAGGATGAGAAAGAGACCATTTGAAGAAGAAGAATTTAGCCTTGATAAATTAAAGAGGGTTATAGAACAGAACCGATAAACTTCGTTCAATTAAGGACCACTGTTTGTGCTTAAGGAGGATAATAACTTAAAGATTTTAATTTCAAGGGGTGGGGAAATGGTAAATAATAACCAAGAAGGGAAAAAAAGCGTTGAGGATAAGGAAGTTGAGGAAACAAAGGATACGGATGAGTTTGTAAGCGACCTTGAGACAGGCATAAAGATGATGATTGAGAACGAACTTAGGAAACGAGAGAATGAGATTAGAAAGAGACTTCAAAAAGAAATTGATGAGAAAGAAGTAAAGATGCGCGAACGTGTGGATGCAGATATGAAACGACTTGAGGATGAGTTAAGAAGGAAAGCAGACTCAGAATTAAGAGGGCGCGAAGATGAGCTTAAGCGAGATATGGAGATGGAATTACGTAAAAGGGAAGCAGATATAAAGGCGTATTGGGAAAATGAGATGAAAAAGCGTGAAGAGGAACGGGCAAAATATATGGATGGTGAGTTAAAAAAACTTCAAGCAGACCTTACAAGACGATTGGAAGATGAATATCGTAAGAAAGAAGAAGACCTTTCGGAAAGTTTTTCAAATGAAGTAAAGAGGCTGGAAGAAGAAAGGTATAAAATAATAGAGAATGAAGTAAAGAAACGAGAAGATGCGCTCATTGTGAAGTATGAGATGGAGTTGCGAAAGAAAGAAGAAGAGATAAAGAATAAACTTGAGTTAGAGTATAGGAAGAAAGAGGATGACCTTACAAAGAAGATGGATTCAGAACTTAAGAAAGAAGCGGAAGCAATAAGATATAGGCTTGAATTAGAATATAAGAAAAGAGAAGATGATGCAAAGACCCGTGCGGAGATTGAGTTCAGAAGAAGAGAAGAGGAATTGTTAAAAAGGATGGAATTGGAAATAAAGAAAGTAGAAGAAGACGTTAAGAATCGGATTGAATTGCAATATAGAAAGAGAGTGTCAGAGGCAGGAAAGGATTCACTAGTTGCATCGAAGAATCGTGTTCCATATCCATTTACTGCAATAGTAGGGCAAGAAAGGATGAAGAGAGCATTAATATTAGAAGCAATAAATCCGGCAATTAATGGTGTTCTTTTATGGGGGAATAAGGGAGTAGGCAAATATACTGCAATAATAGGCTTGGCTGAGCTTCTTTCAGAAGAGGGGAATATGCCGAAACATGCAATTGAAGGGTATAAACCTTGGTATGATGATGATAGATATCTTATGGGAACATTAGTTGCAGAGCCCCACTCATGTGAGTATATAGTAGATATAGTCCTTAACACCTCTGCACTAGGCTTTATGGGTACGGATTCAAGCACGCGTGGACCGATATTAATGAAGAATCAGCGAACAGAGGATGAGGATGCGGCGTTGCAAATAATATCAAGGATGGCATTACATGTTGAAGTAAAAGGGCTTGATGATATCGAACAAAGGATAGAGATAGTAAAGAGGATGAAAGATTTTTCGAATGACCCTGATAAATTTAGGATGAAATTTAAAGCAGAAGAGGATAAATTGAGAGAGAGGATATTCAATGCTCAGGACATCTTACCAAGGGTAACGATTTCGAATCAACTTATTGAAAATATAACTAGGATGTGTATGTTTAATAAAGAAGGGCACAAGACAGACATATTGATAGAAGAACTTGCGAGGACGAATGCTGCTTATGACAATCGAGACCATGTAACGATAGAAGATGTGATGGAAGCTTCAGATATGGTTCTATCGCATAGATTCGATAAGACCGCGTTAGCTAAAGGGCAGAGTAAGAAGGGGGCAGACAAGGGCTTGGACGAAAAAGAGTTTGTAAGGGCAAGGTAAATGAAAGGAGGATTGCATGGTTGGCGAAGAGGAGAGCATTGTAGAGAGCATAAAGTATAAACTTGATAGGTCGTATGGGATGCGACTGTTCGAGCAGGAACTAGTCTTCGCTATTCGCATGCCAAAATCATATGTTCAGGACTTTTCGAAAGATGACTTAAACAAGATTGTTGAGAAGATAAAATCGTACAATACAGAGGAGTTAAAAAGAAAGGCGACTTCTATATTTTTGATATGCGAAGAAAACGATGTGGAGTTGGAATCGGAGATATTTTTTGACATGCTTCGTGAGATGGATGTGGGTCCAATAAGGAAAGCGATACTTGAAAGGAAATCGACAGTTAGCCAAGCGAGTGGAGACCCTAAGATAAAAAAGATAATAGATGATATTTCCACGATAGCCTCAAAGAGTATATTAGAGAATCCTTTAAAAGGTGGGAGGGTGCAAGGGATGCGTTCGACTGCGCGTTCAAGGGGACGAGCAGTTGGTTATAAACCTATGAGAAGTGAAGATATGAGTGAACTTGCCATTCTTCCTACGATAAGAAGTGCAGCGATGAGCAAGAAGATAAAAAGAGATCCTGAAACGAAAAGAATCCAGATACCGAGAGAATCATTTATGGAGAAGGTGAAGAAATCACGTATTCCAGTGTTTGTATGTATAGTAGTAGATGCTAGCGGCTCTCTACCTATAGAAATTAGAGAAAGTCGAACAATTCCTATAGTTCTCACAATACTTAAAGCGGCATATGAGAGGCGTGATTCTGTATCTGTAGTAACGTTTTCAGGCGATAAAGCAAATACTCTTCTTTCGTTTACTACAGATGTTGAGTATGCAAATCAGCTTGTACGTTCCATACATTTTGGAGGATTAACCCCATTGGCGTCGGGGATAATGACGGGTCTAACGTTATTACGAAAGAAGATAGGAGACCGTGCTACGGCAGTTCCGATTATGATAGTTCTGACAAATGGTAAAACGAATGTACCATTAGAACATGGAGGGAATATCCGTCGTGAACTTACTACCGTATGTAGAATGGTACGTGTTTATAACATAAAGTCGTTATTTATAGATACAAGTATCCATGGTTCTATACGAGTTCGTGAACTTGCGATGCTATGCGGCGGGAAATACTATCATCCGTTATTTGCAGGATATGAGGAATCAAAGAAATGTCATTCGTGTGGAAGGAATGTATCGGATAAATGGGTTAGATGCATGTATTGCGGTGCTAGGTTAGAATTAAATGCATGATTTTTGCTACAATTTTTTTGAATTTACATTTTAGACCTGCACATAGGGCATACGGTAACAAAAACGTCGGTTGTTTGAAAACCACAAGTCATGCATGCTTTTGTCTGTTTTTTTGGGATGGCTTGGGTAGGATACTGTTGAGGGACTTGAGTAGGATATTGTTGAGGGACTTGAGTAGGATATTGTTGAGGGACTTGAGTAGGATATTGTTGAGGGACTTGGGTAGGATATTGTTGGGGAACTTGAGTAGGATATTGTTGGGGAACTTGAGTAGGATATTGTTGGGGAACTTGAGTAGGATATTGTTGAGGGACTTGAGCAGGATACTGTTGAGGGAGTTGAGCAGGATGCTGTTGAGGGAGTTGAGCAGGATACTGTTGAGGGACTTGAGTAGGATATTGTTGAGGAACTTGAGCAGGATATTGTTGAACTGCTGATGGACGGGCTGATTTTATTGCATTTTCTGCGGCTTTTGCATGGCTCTTTGCTGCTTCGAAATTGTATGCTTTCAGATTATCGCGTGCTTTTGCAATTTCAATTTCGGCTTGGGTAAGGTCAATTCCCAAATCCTTTGCATCGATTAGTTTCTGTTCCGCAGCCATAACAACCGATTTTGCCTCGCAGTATTTGCATTCTTTCCCCAACTCGAGTGGTTGACCACAGTCCGGGCATTTTTGTTCAAGGACAAAACCGCATGATGGGCATGAGGTCCAGTTTGATTTCACAACTGCTTTGCAATTTGGACAGTTAGCAGCATCTTGAGCATGGATTTTTGGTTTTTTAGGTTTCAAATCTTCGTTTTTAACTACTCCCACGCCTACAACTATGCTTTGCTCAACATTTATTTTTGATTGCGCAGAGGGGTCAAGAGACTCGCCACAGAATGGACAACTTGTCCAGTCTCGTTCTACTCTATTTTGACATTTTCTGCAAATTATTCCTTTTTGAGGCTCAAGGTCCTTTTGAGAGATTGGGGTATATTGTGTAGTTGGAGGAGATGACGTAGTTGGTTGTGTAGTTGATTGTTTTGACTTTAGAGGGGTTTCACAGAAAGGACAAGTTAGCCAATCAGGCTCAACTTCGTTACCGCATGAATTGCATTTGTGCACCTCTTCAGGCTTGGGGACCTGCAGTGTGCCATCGCGAATCTGCCCTGCTATTTTTTCCGCATCCTTTGAATATTTTTTTGCCTCTATGTATTTCTTAGAAAGAATGAGTTGTTCAGCCTTGTTCAACTTTTCGAGTGCAGGGCTAACATCGAACCCTTGAGATTTTATTTCCTCAACTTTATTCTTTGCAGCGTCGTAAGCATCTGTTGCGATACATCTTGGACAGTGCGCAAATGCGTTTTCTCTATGAGTGCCACATTTTGGACAAGGGTATACTTCGCCTGGCTGTTCAAAAGTTGAAGTATCTACTTTCTTCTTACTTATTCCAAGAACAGTTGTGCCATCGCTTGACATTCCTACTGGTTTAAGGATTGCATCCCGTTCTCTTTTCCATTCCCAATAATCCTTTGGTACAGCAGTTGTAGGCCCAGAAACAGGCGGTGGTACATGCACTTTCTGCATTTCGCGTTTTTTTCTCTCTTCTTCTTCTCGTTTCTTTTTTTGTTTTATAAGGAAAATTATCAATACAACTACAATTACTACGGCAACTATTCCTCCGACTAACATAATGATAGTGCCCACATCAATACCACTTTCTTTTGGCTTGGAGGTTGCTTTTATCTCAGGGCTATCGGATAGATTCGATTCTGTTTCGTAAATGCCATTTATCTTTGCTACTGCTTTAATATGCCAAGTTCCAGCTTTTTCGACTTTCCAAGTGAATTGTGCGCTGCCTGAAGAGCCGCCAGGGAGGTCGTTTATAGATGATGTGCCTATTAGTGTATTTCCATAACTAGTTTCAAAAACTTTCACGTCTACTGAGATGCCTGTAACCGTGATTGTGCGGATATTCTGAATAGATACCTCGATGGTGATGGTATCTCCAACATGAACAGAAGTATCAGATGCTCCAATGCTTTTTACCGCAAGTTTAGATGATGTCTGGGCATACGAAATCCCCATGCAATTGAGAATGAAGAGTATTATGCAGGCAATCGACAAAGCCTTCGAAATCTTCATCATTCCTATCACTTTATGTGAATGTATATTGGTATATATGTGCTTGTTGATTGAAAACAACCGATGTAGAACACAGAAAATATTTCGTGGAGCATCCTTTGCATAAATAATATAAGGACTAAGAGTTAATTCAGGTTCATGGATGTATCTTCATTAAAGATATACATTTTAATTGCCATACTTGCAATAGGAATAATAGGAGCCGCGGTTGCGTATATTATGAGAAGTAAGTTGGACCGCGAAATAATTGAACTCGAAATTGAATTAAAGAAACTTTTAAAAAAGGAGAGATTGGATAGATTGCGCCATGCAGATTTTGAAAAATTCTGCGAAGAAGTAAATGCTATTAGACTAAAAAACGGAAGAGAACCTATTCCCCAAGCCTACCTTAAAAAGGTGCAATATAATCTAATGTATAGCATAGATGATTAAGATACGATTAATATATAACTCATGGGGTTTGTTCGTCTGGCTCATATACTGCATATGATATTTCTTCGTAAGAATCGTCTTTTAATCTAAATCCTTTCATTTCCATGCGTACTGGGTCGCATACAACCGCGATCTGATGTGGGTTCTTGAACATCCTTTTTTGCGTATTTATATCGGTATCTGATAGATAGCACGAATAGTCAGGGTGTGAGTGATACCATCCCACAAGAAGATAATCATAATTCTTTCCAATAGAATCCATCTGTTCGAATAATTTATCCCATCCTTCTCTAGAAAACTTAACAGAAATCGCAGTCGCATCTAGATCAGTGGTTACAACATCCCTTACCACCGTATATCTCTTCCCATTATATATGTACATATCACCGAGCATGAATCCCATGCATTCCAATTTTTGCTCGCCGAACGCATATTGTACACAGTGGTTTACAATCTTTCTTACCACAACTGAAGAGATGTACATGTCCAATTCGGCATGAAGCGCTTCAAGATTGAAATCTTCAGGAAGCATTTTAGGAACAGGTTCATGAGCAACTGCTAGTGCATCCTCAATTACCGGCTTGGCTTCTATTGGCTTGGCTTCCAAGGCCTGTCCTACATTTTTATCCTCTTCCCAGAGCGATTTAAGCAACATATCAGAATCTGCAGCCTGCGCAGGTTGAGCAACCGGAGTTTCGTATTCGATACCATGCGATTTTAGTATAGAATCTGCTTCCTTTACCGCGTCTTTGGCGTATTTCATTATCATCGAAACATTACCTTCTTGGATTGAAATTTTTGCAGTTTCGAGTAATTCTTCTGCAGTTCCCGGCGATATCCCTTTTTGTTTCAACTGCTCAATTTTTGTTTGTGCCTCAAGAAGTGTATCGATTGCCTCATCATACTCTTTCTTTGTTTTTTCTGTTTCTTCAATGCACATTTGGATAGTCTCAAGAGCACGCTTTGACCGTCTCATTCTGTACGCTTCTTCGGCTGATGCAAGAAGTTGTTTTGCACGTGTATTATCCCCAATTCGGGACAGTTTTGATATCTTTTCTTTTGCTACATTGATAAGCCTACCTGCTTCCTCATACATCTTATTTTCATTTAAGGTATATTCCAGGCATTTAGTCAAATCTGCAAGAGCATGCTCGTAATCATCATTTCTAATAAGCATCTCTGCCTCTTTTACTGTATCAACAATCCCCGAAATGTCTCCTCCTGAGGCGTCCAGTCTTGCAAGTCTATCTTTAACAACCTTTAGCGTCTCATTTAAGAAATCTAAATATGCATTTTTTCCTACATCTATTGCACGTTTTGCAAGTTCCACGCATTCTTTATATCTCTTAGCATTTCGTTCTTCCTCTGCTTTAGATAGTAGGTTTTCTGCCTCTGAGGTTTCAGCTCCTGCCTTTGCTGCTCTTTCTACGATATCTCTTGCCTGTTGGATTGTATTATCAACAATATCAGCAAGTGTTTTGTCGATTAATGAAAATCCTTTATCAAGTGCAGAATAGACCTTTTCCTTCTCCCCTTTTTTATAATACCTTTTTGATGCAATATACGAAATCTGAATCTTACCAATTGCTCGTTTATCTGCACCTAGAGATTTTAACTCGACGACTGTATTATCAATGATGTCTAGAGTCTTTGCGAGCATCTCTTCAGTAAGGTCATTTGCATTTATGCCCGTCTCACGAGTTACTCTTTCCATGACTACCTTAGTATCCACATTCGTAGACATCTACACACCTTTTGATACTTACCACTACCTATTCTCCTTATGTCTTTAAAAGACTTAAGTTTTTCCCAGATAACATCAACATATATCACACTTTATATCACACTTTCAGGTTTCATGGCTTAAAAAATCAAAAATAAAATAATAAATAAAATAATAAAGCAAAAATGTAAAAATTACTTTGGAATTTTCTCTCCCTCTGATATGTCCATCATGGTAAATCCAGAGAGCATCTTTGGATAGAAATCTGTCGATTTTTCTGGCATTCTTTCATGATTCTTTGCAACCTTGAGCACCTGTTCAGGTCTTGTTGCATTTAACAAGAATGCGACCTTTGCCTTGCCTGCATCTACTTTACTTATCGCTTCATCTATCCACCTCGAGTAATCTATGTCCACATCTATCTTAAGCTCCTTTGCATCCATTATTCCTTCGAATATAACATCTCTGAGAATTACAACATCCAAACGCTTGTATTCCTCGCTGTATTCGGGCTTAAAGAATTTCGATACGCACTCAAGGTTCTTCAATACCAAGCCGGTATATTTCTTCCCATCGTAAATTACAAAGCAGAGTTTATCTCTATTTGTCGAAAGGAAATCCTCTACTTTCTTCCTTTCCAATTCTGAGACATCAAAATATTTTTTAATCTCATTCATGTGCGCATCTGTAATTCCCTTTTTAAGAAGTAGTCTATGTCCGGGAAGTATCACGAGCCCTGGGTCATCAACGCAAACCATATAGGTCATTCTGAAATTAAAAGCATCGTCTTCAGTCCAATTCTTTACTTTTTCTCGCATCTCATCTCTGAAGGTTACAGCGGTCTCGTACCTATGATGCCCATCTGCAATTACCACTTGCTCATTTCTTAGAACATCCTGTATCTTTTTTATCTTCTTCGGGTCTTCAAGCATCCATATTCTATTTCGCACGCCCAAATCATCAACTACATCGAATAACGGCTTTCCTTTCGCAACCTCGTCGAATATTGCAACTGTTTCTTTCTTTGCATCAGGGTAGAGCATAAAACCAGGTTCCAAATTCTTCAAAGTCGCCCGAAGCATGTTCAACCTGTCAATTTTTGGTCCTTTATGTGTCTTTTCATGTGGTAAAACCACGCCCTCTTCGAATGGATAGAGTTTGCATGCACAAACAAACCCTTTTCTTTGATACTTCTTCCCAAGTACCTCAAAGTCCTGGAAGTAAACATAAAGCGCAGGCTTCTTTTTCTTCTCGAATATCTTATCATTTAACCATTTTGCCAATCTTTCTTTTGCAATCTCGTATCTATTTTCTTCAATAGGAAGAATCAGCCTGCAATAGTTATATGGGCTCTTTTCATAATACTTTTTTTGCATTTCAGGGCTTATCTTGTCGTATGGCTGTGTAATTAAATTCTTCAAATCCCCTGCTTTCTCTGTGTAGGTTATGGCATTAAATGCTCTAATCTCGACCATTCCCTCATCTCCTTCTAATTTCACAAATTTATTTTGCTATAAGTGCTTTCAACTCTGCAATAACGCACTCTGCAATCTGTACGCCTGCACGAAGTTGTCCTTCTTCTGTAGATGCCCCGATATGTGGTGTTACTGACACATTAGGCAAAGTAGCGAGTTTGTGTATCCCAAGAGGGGGTTCTTGTTCAAATACATCGATACCTGCTGCACGAACCTTACCAGATTTCAAAGCCTCGTACAATGCTTCTTCGTTTACGGTCCCTCCACGGGCACAGTTTACTATGATTACACCGTTCTTGCATTTCTCGAGGTCTGCTTTATCTATGATGTATCTTGTCTCTTTAGTATATGGCAAATGTAGCGAGATAAAATCTGACTTTGCAAGCAGTTCATCCTTTGATACAAGTTTCACTCCATCTACTGATTCTTCCTTGATGTAGGGGTCGTAAGCAATTGGTTTCATGCCAAGAGCCTTCCCAAGCCTTGCAGTTTCTCGTCCTATTCTGCCAAATCCTATAAGACCTAGCGTCTTACCTGCCAACTCAACGCCTTCCATCACTTTCTTTTCCCATTTGCCGTATTTCATGGTTGCTGTGCCGTATCCAATCCATCTTGCAGCAGCGAGCATGTGTCCTATCGCAAGTTCAGCAACTGAAATCGAAGTTGCTGCAGGCGTGTTTACTACCTTTATCCCTTTCGCTTTCGCGGTTTCGACATCAACGTTATCCAAGCCAACTCCTGCACGACCTATAACTTTTAGTTTTGGTGCTGCATTTATAAGTTCTTTAGTAACCTTAGTTGCAGAACGAACGATAATTGCCTCGCAATCTTTTATAAGGCTTGGAAGTTCTTCTTTCGATGCATTCCAACCTTCAACTACAGTATATCCTTCTGCTTTAAGTTTTGCAATTCCCTCATCAGCAATCTTATCTGCGATTAGAACCTTCATTCTACAGCCCCCAAATATCTTCAATATGCCAGAGCAAGCCTTTTATCTCCTCAGGAGTCCACTCGCCCATATGCCCAATTCTAAATGTCTTGTCTTTTAGGTCTCCATACCCATTTGAAATTTCGTATCCTCTTGTTTTCAGTGCCTTATTTAAGTCGCCTACATTCTTGTTCTTCGTGTTCTTTATCGTGGTAACAGTAACTGATTCGTAACCTTTCTCAGGGAACATCTCAAAGTGTTTATTTGCCCATTCTATACACATCTTTTGCATTGCAAGATGCCTCTCGTATCTCTTTTGTGCAGTCTCCTTAAGCATTCTGTCTAGCTGGTAATCGAGCGCATACATAAGCGATACGTTCGGCGTTGTGGGATTCTGCTTTTTCTTTAAATAGTAATCGTGATGTGCAAGTAAATCGGTGTAATGCCCTCTACCTGGCACTGTCTTTGCTCTCTCAACTGCTGCATTCGAATATACACCGATTGTCAAACCTGGTGGAAGTGCAAAACATTTCTGTGATGAGGTGAAGCAAATGTCTGTATTCCAAGCATCAGGCTCTACAAGGTCTCCCCCCGCCGACGATACAGTATCCACAACATACATAATATCTGGATACTCTTTCTTTACAGCCTTTCCAATCTCTGCTGCTGGGCTCCTTACCCCTGTTGAGGTCTCATTCTGTGTTACTGCGAGTGTATCATAATCTCCTTGTCCGAGTGCCTTAAGCACCATTTCAGGTTTTACTGCTTTTCCCCATTCTACAATAAGTGGGTCAACTTCTTTCCCTGCATCTTTGATTGTCAGATACATTCTTTCAGAAAACGCGCCGTTCACGCATGCAAGCGCTTTCTTTTTAACCATGTTTCTTGCAGCCATGTCCATCCAAATAGTCCCTGAGGCTGTCAGCACGGTTACATTCTGTTTCGTGTTGAAATATTTTGTCAATTTGTCTATAATTCCAGTATATAACGCGGTGTATTCAGAACTTCTATGCCCTATCAGCGGTTTTGCCATCTGCAACAAAATATCCTGTGGCACATCCGTTGGTCCTGGTATCAACAATCTTTTTACTACCATATACATCCCCCGTGGAGTTTTTCCTCCACATGCGGGGGTACCAAAATGGATAATATTAAACCTTTTGAGATTGCCTGATTATACTGACGGATACAATACTTACTATTAAGGGATGTGCAATTAAAAATAAATACCTCCATACCAATTATTCTTAATATGAAACACAGAACTTATACTGATTTCAGATGTCTAATTGTGATTTTTGCAATTTTTCTTTCATCTGTCCTCCAATTTTACATGCATGACAATTCGAATAACAACCAAAACAATTTCTCTGAATTTAACTCGGAATTTGAAAACGAGAAAAAAGAAGATTCCCAACAGATGCATATCAAAACTGAAAGACAAGAGAACGGGAAAGAATATGCATGGTCATACATCCTCTCCTTACCTCCAAATTCGATTGATGTTTCTTCAGATGGAAGTTTAATTCTTGTAAGCGAAAGAAAAACTCAAGATAAGCAAAATACTAAACTGTATCTAATTAAGAATGACGGCACACTAGTCTGGGAACAAACCTTTCCAGAGAGCGAGGGAACAATTCAGAAAGTAGTTCTTTCAGACGATGGAAATTATGCATGCGCAATGACAAGCAATAAGATATATCTATTTTCGAGGAATGAACCCACTCCTTTGCGAAATATTACTGCGAGTCCAACGAGTACAATCACCTCCATGGATATGTCTGGAGATGGTAGATTTGTTGCGGTTGGTTTCTTAGGCGCAGAGCCTAAAATTGCAATATATAACACAGAAGATTTTTCAAACTATCTTTGGTATTACAACCCTTCCGAGCCCAATGAATATTTCCTTGATTTAGAGTTGTCGTGCAATGGCGATTACCTCGTGGGAATTACCAACTTGGGATACGACTTATACCTATTCAATAGAAATTTTGGTGCAAGCCCTATAATTTGGAAAACCTCACTTGGAAACCCACCAAAAAATGTGGAGATTGATGCTAATGCAAGTGTGATTGCAGTTGCTTCAAATAATGTAACTATATTCTCAAGTTCATCTTCTCAACCCATATACAATTATGGTTCTGAAGGTACTTCTCAGGGTGTATCAGCAATTGTGGTTTCAAGTGATGGAAGTAGAGTTGCTGCTGCACCATACGATGCAACATACGATAATTATATTCTGCTCGTAAATACTTCAAATAAGAATTCACCAACAGAGATATACGTAGCACAACACCCGAGCAAGATTAGGGCACTATCTCTCGATTCTAAAGGTAAGGGTCTTCTTGTTGGCTTGGAATTTATTGCAAATGGCGAACCCACAATTCAGTTTTTCGAGAATGATAGCCCAGAGGCATCTTGGTCAAGTTCGCAAAATTTGGATTGTGTATGTGCTGCACTTTCAGATGATGGATATGTCTCATATGTTGGGCTTGGAAATGAAACTTCCACTTGCAAGATTGCTTGCTTTAACAGTATTGACACCAAAATAGCAACCATTTCCAAGCCTTCTGTGTATCCCGATACGGGCGATGTGGATACCCTATTTAACTTCTCTGTTACGCTTACAGACCCCACAGGGGCAACTCCGATAAATGTACAAATAAACATCGATGGAAATTGGTATGAGATGACGCCTGGCGAAGGCTCAATTCTATTTGGCAAAAACTACTACTTTATCACAACTCTTTCCGAGGGAACTCATAATTATTCGTTCATATTCACAACAGCCACTACAAAAATATTCCTTCCTGCAATTGGATTTTATCAGATACAAAATGTCCTGCCAGTTATAATGAGTGTAGTAGATTTAGGCTGCACGCCCAGGCTTGGAACTTCTAATACTCCATTTACATTCACAGCCCTTTACACACATAGCAAAGGGTTTGCACCTACCAAGCATAACATTACAATTGATGGATATTCGTATGAGATGACCCATGTATCTGGCGATTTCTATTCTGGTGCGACATACACATACACGACAACATTTACCTCTTCTCGTGGCGAACATGAATACTTTTTCGAATTTTCAGATGGAAAAAGAACGATAAAGAAACCGGAAATAGGGACTTTTGCAGGTCCGAGTATATATCCAAGAATGCAGTATCCTCCTTCTATAATTAATGTCCTTCATCCAAAAAGTGCATATCCAGGTCAAGAGGTAAATGTAATTGCAATCGTGAACGATTCTGACGATACTCCAGTTGCCCATGTTTATCTTCAATTTAACAACAAAACGAATTTAGAGATGTTTCCAATCGAATATATAAAAGATGGCTATTCATGTAAATTTGTGATGGAAGATACATTCAATTTTACGATTTGGGCAGAAGATACCGCAGGACAGATTTCCTGGAGCAACGATTCAATTGGTTATGGAACTAAGGGGGAAGCAAATACTATAAACGTTTCCACAACGCCGAATCAACAACCAATTCTTACAAAAATAAAGGTGAAACGTCTCGGGGATACTTTTGAACATCTTTTTTCGGTTACTTATCTAGACCCTGACGGAGATGAGCCGTACTACTGCGACCTAATCCTTAATGGAAAAACTACGATAAAAATGGACTATTCAGAAGGGGATTCGCCAAGTTCCGGCTTGGTATATATTGCATCTTTCCCATTAGGTCAAGGCGTGCATAGAATATACATAAAAACGACAGATGGGATAAATAATGTAACTTCAGAAATGAAGAAAGTTGAAGTAAAAGAGCCACCTTCTGTACCTCTTATTCAGTTACTTGTTGGTCTATCTGTAACAGTTGCTTGTGCATGTCTGGTTGGCTATTGGTTTTGGATTAAGGCAAATAGTTACACTGTTGACCAAATACTTCTATTATATAACGATGGTAGGCTGCTATGGCATAAAGCAAGAGGCGAAACTGTAGTTGACCAGGATATCCTAGGTTCTATGCTCTCTGCAGTTCAAGAATTCATGAGAGATTCTTTTTCAGTAAAAGGCGGACAACTCGACGAATTAAAATACGGGTCTCTAAGACTTGTTATGGAACGAGATAGCAAAACGATATTGGTAGTCGCGCTATCAGCAGGGAAAGCATCATCAAGACTTAAGAAAAGAATGAGAGATGCGCTTCAACAGATTTCGAAAGAATACGGAGGGTATCTCCAAGCCTGGGACGGTCTTACAGCAAAATTTGACGGCGTGGGAAAATATCTTACACCTATGTTTGAAGAAAAGGCAAAATAAGAAAAAAAATTAATCATAAAATCTATATAATCTTGAATAATAGGCTTGAATTTGCAGATAAGCAGAGAAGATTTATCAATTCGTTATTATATTTCACATTATGCGTTTTGTAGTGCACGAGCATCATGCGAGCCATCTACATTGGGATTTTAGGCTTGAAATGGATGGTGTATTGAAATCTTGGGCTGTGCCTAAGGGTCTGCCTGAAGAAAGGGGTATCAAAAGGCTTGGGATACAGGTTGAAGACCATCCACTCGAATACATTACCTTCGAAGGAGAAATCGAAGAAGGATACGGGGCAGGTAAGGTATTAATCTGGGATTTTGGGGATTATGAACTTCTCGAACGAGAGAAGGGGAAGATTGTTGTTAAACTATCCGGAGAGAAAGGAAAGGCGGTTGGAATCTATAACCTAATCCATTGGAAAGATAAGAACTGGCTTATTTCTAAAAGATGATTAAGACTGGATAAAATGTATATAAGAAATAGACAATACGGAACGATTGAGGGGATTGAAGTTGGGAATGTTCGATAAACTTGCAGATTTCATTATAAAGAAACACAAGGCAATACTCGTAATTTGGATTTTTATTCTTGCTCTTTCGACTCCTTTTATTACAAGAATGGGTGAAATCATAACCTATGAAGACAAAAACGACCTTCCAAAAGATGCAGAATCAGAAAGAGCAAGGGTGCTAATTTCAGAAAGGTTCTCAGATTCTGTTTCTAACAGTTCTATAATTGTGGTAATCAAATCAGATAATGTAACTGACGAAAAAAGTAGAGATTTTGCTCTTATCCTTAAGGAAAGGAGTGAAAATTTAGAAGGTATTTTGGAATATACCTCAATATACGATGCGTACGAACAAGCAATTAACTATTCTGCATCGCTGATACATCCTAATTTGTATTCGACAGAAAAAAATGCCTTGGAACTTGCACAGTTGATGTATGCCTCGCCGTATGCATATACCCAAGCCTATATGTATATTCGACCTAATGTAAATTCAACAGCAAGTGCAATCTTTGGAGTTCCCTCAGCCTATCTTGGGGCTTGGTCTGCAATATACCAACAGATGCCTACAATGCCTATTGAAATGATAAACGAAATGGCGTATCAAAATGCATATGATACCATGACAAATGGCACGAACGAAACAGAAAAGATGTTTATCTCTGCGTATCTAAATGCATTTAATTCGACATGGACACAGACATTTAATTATTCGAACGTTCTCTTTTTACCTAACGAGACAAGCCCGATCGACAGAGCCTCTTTTGTTACCAATATAACTGCGCCCATGATATTTGGTTTTGAGCCTGCTGATTCTGAAGAAAAAGAGTTTTTAAAAACTGTATTCTTAAATTTCACAATTACCACATGGACGAACGACACAGAGCAGGAATTGCTTGCATGCAGACTTGCAAATTCTACAAGTTGGAGTCAGATTGTTTCGAATATGGCAAATCTACCGCAAGAGCAAATTCAAGTTATTTCTGCATATCATAATTCATTCAATAATTGTTATCTTGGAAGTTTAACACAAATATCAGAAATTCCATCAACAGGTATCACACCCGAAGAAAGAGCAAAACATTGCATAGATTCGATTGCGCCTATCTTTTTCGGGTTCGACGCCTCAAAACCAGAACAGAGCACGAGAGAATCGCAATTTGCTTATGAGGTATGGAAAAGTTTTGAGATTGAAGATTTTGCGAATAAAAGCAAAGCGCATACGATTGCAATAAACACTATAGCAAAGTCGAGCAATCTAGATGTAAATTTCCTCGAAAAGATATACGACCTTGGCGAAAATCCTAAAGATGATACATATTCTCAATTCTCGCATTCGATTATAGAAAATGGCACTATTTGGACCTATCCTGTGCAAATCCCAAAAAGATATGTCGAAAAGATGGTCTCTAAAGAAAATGACCTGATGATGATTCTTATTGAATTTTCGCTTGATAGTTCTGACGATATTATGAAAGAGAACGTAAAGGAATTAAGAAAAATCGTATCTGAGTTAAAAAATGAGTTGAATAACAACGGAAAGAAAATCCAAGCCTATGTTACTGGAAGTGCTGCCATTTCTGTAGATACAGAAGCAAAATCTATTACAGATATGCTAATTATAGAGCCTGTAACAATTGCCCTTATTTTCCTTTTTATTTCCTTGTTCTTTTTATCGATAGTAACCCCATTCATACCGCTTGTAAATGCAGGTATTGGTCTTTTAGTCTCCCAAGCCGTAATTTTCATCATTGGTTCCACATTTCTTGAAATACATTATCTGATAGTTTTTATTCTATTTGCGATGATACTTGCAGTTGGAAGCGATTATAGCATATTCATAATATCAAGATACAGAGAAGAAAGAGTAAATGGCAAATCAAGAGAAGAAGCAGTGAGAACTTCAATGATATGGGCAGGAGAGAGCATTGCGACTTCTGGAATGACTGTTATAATAGGTGCGGGGGCGCTTGTATTCATGAACTTTTCGATTGCCCGCATGCTAGGTATCGCGTTCATGCTCGGTGTAGGGATTGCGCTTGCAGTTAATCTTACCTTCCTTCCGTCTATGATTCTCCTCCTCGGGAATAGAATATTTTGGCCAAGCCGAGACAAATGGAAAGGAGGCTCTAAATTCGCAGAGGAATACAAAAAGAAGAAGGCAAGACACGAAGGCTATTTCTCGAAATCAGCAAGATTTTCAATTAAACATTCTAAGGCGATAGTGCTTGCATGCCTACTCGTTACAGTTCCTTCCATGTATGCAATAAGTTCGTTTGAAATCAGTTTTGATTTTATCAGCCTCATGCCAAAATCAGAGAGCAAAGCAGGTATGAATGCGATGAGCGAAGGTTTTGGAGCTGGAAACATAATGCCTACTTATGTGGTAATTGAATTGCAAAACGAAATAAGATACAAAGTTGGGAATGATACAGAATACAATCTTACCCTGATAGACACCTTGGAAAGATTCTCATACGAACTTGAGGACATTGATAATGTTGCAAGCGTATCTGGTCCTTCAAGACCAAACGGATATGCCCTTAATTTTTCGAATAAAAACGAAATTGAACAATATCAAGCAGACATAGACAGAACTATAGGTATAGACAACAAAACAGTAATTTTGACTGTGGTCTTGAACAAAGAGCCGATGGAGAAGAAGTCTGTAGATACAATTCCCTTATTAAGAGAAAAAATATCATCTCTAAAATCAAAAGAGAGCGAACTTAAAGATGCAAAAATTCTCGTAGGTGGTGAGACTGCAAACATGAAAGATTTGCAGGACATGACAATGAAAGACTTCTCGGCGGTTGTTGTTTTTGTCATGGTTGGAATCTTCATTGTTCTTGTAGTTGTGTTAAGAAGTATAATGATTCCTTTAAGGCTGATTTTAACCATACTTCTTTCGATTTCATGGAGTTTAGCCCTGACCATGTTTATATTCCAAACAATTCTTGGTTATCCGATTATTTGGTTACTTCCAATCATACTATTCTCTATCCTCATGGGTTTAGGGATGGATTATGACATATACCTGTGCACGAGGATACGCGAAGAATATCTAAAAAGTGGAGATGATGAGAAATCGATAGTTACTGCAGTTGAAGAGACAGGGGGCATAATAACAATCTGCGGCGCGATAATGGTGGGAGCAGTAGGCTCTTTGGTGCTTTCCGGCTTGGGTCTTTTGCAAGAGTTCGGGTTTGCAATTGGATTTGCAATTCTTGTAGATGCAACTATAGTGAGGATATATCTTGTGCCTGCGATAATGGTTCTGTTAAAGAAATGGAATTGGTGGATGCCAGGCGGTATTCAAAGAGTAAAAACAGATGTAAAAACAGGAACTATTACTGAACCTAAACCCATCGATGAAAATGACTCTGAAAAAAAGACTGAGCCGAATGTACAACCGAGCATACAACCCGAAACAAAATCTTCTCAATGTGAGAATAAAGAGATAAACAAATAAATAAACAAATAAAACGAATATCTATTCGTCTGACTTCCAGTCTGTTGCGAACAATCCCAGAACAAATACCACAAATGCAAATGTCCCAATTACTGCCGCATCGAATGCAGATGCCGTGTAATCAAGGAAGAACATGGAATTGCGCAATCCCTCATTCACATAATACAATGGAAGAATTTTGGCAATTAAAGCAAGAAAATCAGGCATGGTCTCTAAAGGAAAGAAAGTCCCTGCAAGGAACATCATTGGGAACATAATCGCATTAGCAGCTGCAGATGCGCTCTCGGCTTCCTTTGCAAATCTTGTAAGAAGCATTCCCAAGCCAGCAAATGCAAACACATTAAGTATAACAAACACACCAAGCCAAAGATTTATCGTGAGGCTCACATCAAAAACAGCAAAACTTACAATTAGGATTAGAGCAGTGGAGATAAAGGAAAGAAGAATTTGGTATGATATATTCGACAAAATCCATTCTGCTCTTGTAATTGGTGTAGTAGCAAGTTTTCTTATTATCCCTTTTTGTCTCAATTCTGCATTCATGGATACAGTCCCAAACAAACTCATTGACATGCTTGCCATTGCAATTATTCCCGGCACGAAAAAGTCGATGTACTTATATTTTTTAACGAGAACAGATTTGCTTGTGATTGATATAATTGGAGGTGCGCCCGATAGGTTCTGGTTCATTTGCATAAATACAGAATTGAGAATCTGCATCTTGGTTGTTGCAGAAGATGAACTCGGGTCGTAGACGTAGGTAACATTCACAGAGGCATTCATATCGTTAAGGACCATTCTTTTGAAGAAGGCTTCTTCGTATCCTTTTGGAATAATCAAAACAAGATTTACTTTGTTTTCCTTAGCATACTCAACTGCATCCTTCGAAGAATTTATCTTTGTAATGGTAAAGGTGCCGTTTAGTTCTAACATCTTGACCAGTTTTGCAGAAGTATTTGTAGCATCCAAATCTTGCACTACAAGGTCAAAATGCACATCGTCCTCATTTTGAAAGATTGCTCCAAAGAGTAGAACAAGAAGAATTGGAAATAAGAGTGTAAAGAACACAGCCTCTTTTGCACGAATGAAACCTTTTACATGTATGACTATATTTGCAAAGATTATGCGAGCGTTCATGCCTTTGCCTCCTCGTGTAGTATCTCGCCCGTAAGATTCAGAAATACTTCTTCCAAATTCGGTTTTCGCACATCCAAGCCGTTATAATTGATATTCTCCTCTTTCAGTTTATTTAATATAGTCAATATTTCCTCATTTCTCTCGACTTTAATCTTAACGTCCCTATTCGAGTTTTCGAACTCACAACCCATTTTACATAACATTTCCGGGATTTTTTTATCTGGATTCTTTAAAGTAACTATCATGTACTTTGTATTTTTATCGATTAATTCGTTTGGCGAGCCCGCGGCTATTATCTTTCCTTTTGATATTATTGCAACTGTATCTGCAAGAAGTTCTGCTTCTTCCATATAATGTGTTGTTAAAAATATAGTCTTACCTTCTTTTTTTAATCCATGAAGGACAGACCAAACTTCTCTTCGTGCACGTGGGTCCAAGCCGGTAGTTGGTTCGTCAAGGAAAACAACTTCAGGGTCGTTTACAAGAGATATTGCAATCCCAAGCCGCTGTTTCAGTCCTCCTGAAAGATTCTTATACCTTTCATTTCGCTTATCAGATAGGTTAACTAATTCTATAAGTTTATCAACATCTGCCTTCATGCCAAAAAGTTTAGAATAATAATTTACAGTTTCCCATACAGTTATGTTATCGAACGAGGAAAATTCTTGAGGAAGAACACCTATTTTGCGCACGATTTCAATCTTATTTTTCATAACGTCCAAGCCAAGCACACGCACTAACCCTGATGTAGGCTTTCTAATTGTTTCTATGATTTCTACAGTTGTTGTTTTTCCTGCCCCATTAGGACCTAAAAATGCAAACAATTCTCCTTTCTTGACTTTGAATGATATGTTATCAACCGCAGTTACAGACTTGTATCTCTTGACTAAATTCTCAACTTCTATTGCGTACTCTGGCATAGAACCGAAATCAACAAAGGGATATTTAGAATTGTTCAAAGTTACCTTTCAAGGTAACATCCTATATTCCTAACATCCTATATCCAAAAATCACCTTTCTAAATTACCATTTTTCTAAATCACATTTTCTAAATCACCATTCTAGGTATATCTCTTCGTCGAATTTTATCTATTACAAAGGTTTATCTTTGCATATTATGTTATAGGCATGCCAACCAAATTGGGGGGTGTGGGAATGTTTGAAGTAAGGTTCCATGGAAGAGGAGGACAAGGGGGGCAGATGGCTGCTCAAGCCCTTGCAGATGCAGCGTTTGTAGAAGGGTATTATGCAGTTGCATTCCCTTTCTTTGGTGCAGAAAGAAGAGGTGCGCCAGTTGCTGCTTTTGCAAGAGTCGATAAAAAGAAAATACGTGCAAGAACTGAGGTATATGAGCCTGACTATGTGGTTGTCTTAGACGATAGTCTCATAGAAACAGTAAACGTAACGCAGGGTTTGAAGAACTGCGGTATTGTCGTTATAAATACCACAAAGAAACCAGAAGAGATAGACCTCGGAGTAAAAATGAAAGTCGCAACAGTAGATGCGACAGATATTGCGCTTGAATACGGCTTGGGAACAAAATATGCGCCTGTGGTAAATGGAGTAATACTGGGGGCATTTGCAAAAGCAACTGGGGCGCTAAAATTAGAATCAATACAGAAAGGGATAATGGATATTTTTGGTGGAAGATTAGGCGAAAATGTAGGTAAGAAGAATTCGGAAGCTGCAAAAGTTGCGTTCGAACGCACGACAACACCAGAATTCTGCAAGTTTTCGAAGAAGATAGAAGTAAAGAAAATGTGGATGCCAACAGTGCAGGAGTTACCTTTAGGATGCGCGGCATTTCCAATGAAAACAGACGCAGGCTTGGTGGGGCCAGGTTCGTTTGTTGAGAATAAGACAGGTTCCTGGGCAACTTTCCAGCCTAAAATAGATAAAACAAAATGCATCAATTGCGAATTTTGCTGGTTCTATTGTCCTGAAGGGTGCATATCAAGAAGCCCTGAAGGATTGAAAGTCGATAAAGAATATTGTAAAGGATGCGGAATATGTGCGAATGAATGCCCGAAGAAGGCAATTGAAATGGTGAGGGTATGAGCACGGCCTCGGAGAAGAAAAGAGGAGGTAAAAAGAAAGAAAGAAGTTGGAAGAGTAATTGGCTTGGATTTGACGAAACATTTGATGAGATGAAAAAGAAGTTCGACAACATAGAGGAAAAACTTGTCTCTGACCTTAATATAAAAGGAGAGATAGTAGAATCAAGAATGCAAGTCAAAGAGACAGGAGAAGCGTTCCTTGCACATAAGGGAAAAGACGGCAAAATAGAGCATGTGCATGCAGTTCTTAACGAAGGAAAATGGAAAAAAATTAATGATGATAGCACACCTACAAAACGAAAACTTTCCTTAATGGATGCAAGGAAAGCAACTCTGGAAATGAGAGGCATTAAAGAAAGTCGAACTCAGGATAAAAATAAGAAGAAAGTTACGATTAATAAAAGTGCGAAAAAATCGTCAAAAAGCATCAAAAAGAGTGTATGTAAAAGTGTGGAAAATTAAAGAGGTAGAAGAGGAGGTAAAAGGATGGCAAAAAAAGATAGATATAGGGTAGTATCAGGGAATTATTGCTCTGCGTATGGAGCAAAACTTGCTCAGGTAGATGTGATAGCAGCGTATCCAATCACACCGCAAACGCTCATAGTTGAGCATGCGTCTGAATTTGTAAACAACGGCGAATTAAAGGCTGAATACATAAGAGTAGAATCAGAACATTCTGCAATGTCTGCATGTATAGCGGCAGAAGCCGCAGGCGCAAGATGTTTTACCGCGACTTCATCCCAGGGCTTGGCTTTAATGCATGAGATGCTATTCATCGCAGGCTCTGCAAGGTTACCGATAGTTATGGCTGATGTAAACAGGACAGTTGCAGGACCCATAGGGATATGGTGCGAATTTAACGATACCATGCCACAGAGAGATTGCGGTTGGCTACAATGTTATGTAGAAGACAACCAAGAAGTTCTTGATATGGAACTTATGGCATACAAGATAGGGGAAAATGAAAAAGTTCTCTTGCCTGTCATGGTGAATTTAGATGCGTTCTATCTATCGCATACAGTTCAGCCCGTTGACCTTATGGACGATGAAGAATGCGCAAAGTACGTTGGAAAGTATAAGCCAAAACATTGTTTCATAGACCCAAAGAATCCTATTGCGATTGCATCATTTGCGCCACCTGATTATATACAGGAAACAAGATGGCAGACTGCAAAAGCAATGGACGAATCAAGAGAGGTAATAAGAGAAGTAACAAAAGATTTTGCAAAGAGATTTGGCAGAGATTATCATGGGTTGATTGAAGAATACATGATGGACGACGCAGAAGTTGCGCTTGTTACCTTAGGAACGGTAACTGGGACTGCAAGAGATGTCGTAGATGAATACAGGGCAAAAGGGAAGAAAGTTGGCTTGGTTAAATTAAGATTCTTTAGACCCTATCCGATAGAAGAGATGAGAAAGGCATTATCGAAAGTGAAAGCAATTGGTGTATATGATAGGTCAATCTCATTCGGGCTTGGGGGTCCTGCTTATATCGATACTAAATCGACCCTCTATGGATTCTCTACGCCCATAGTGAATTATCTTGCTGGCTTGGGCGGTAGGGATGTAACCTATGTAGATATTCGAAAGATGTTTGATGACCTTCTTGAAATCGCAAAAACAGGAAAGGTCAAGAGAGATATACAGTGGATAAAAACGAGGGGGGTGGAATTCTGAGTTTGAAGATAAAAGATTTGCCAGATGAAGAATTGTTTACTTGTGGACATACTGCATGTGCAGGTTGTGGCGGTGCAACTGCAGTTCGTATCGCAATGAAGGTGTTTGGTAAGAATACTGCAGTTTATGCGCCTGCATGTTGTTTGCTTGTATTCGGAGGAACGTATCCATGGATTGCTTGGAAGGTGCCATATCTTCATGTAGCATTTGAGAATACAGGTGCATGTATATCAGGGATGAAACACGGATTAAAATCCATAGGAAAGGATGATGTTCTTGTTGTTGGGTTTGCAGGAGACGGTGGGACTGCAGATATTGGATTGCAATCGCTCTCGGGTGCAGTAGAAAGAGGGGAAGATGTGATTTACATAATGTATGACAACGAAGCCTACATGAATACTGGAATACAGAGATCAGGCTCTACGCCGTTCGGCGCTTGGACTACTACCACGCCCGTAGGCAAGGTAAAAGCAGGAAAGGAACAGTTTAAGAAAGACATACCGTCTATAATTATGGCGCATGACCCTGCGTATTTAGCAACGTGTTCTATATCATATCCGATGGATTACTTAAGGAAACTCGAGAAAGCAAAGAATAAGAAAGGGTTCAGGTTCCTTCAGGTATCAGCGCCTTGCCCGACAGGTTGGAAATTCCCAACTGAAAAGACCATAGAAATTGGTAAAATGATGGTAGAATCAGGGATGTGGACCTTGCTTGAATACGAAGATGGAGTTGTGAATATAACAAAGACGCCGAAGATGACGCCAGTTAAAGACTATCTTATGGCGCAGGGCAGGTTTAAGCACATGAAAGAAGAAGAGATTGCGCGTCTCCAGGCTTGGGTAAATCGCAAATGGGAACTTGATTCTGCGAAGGCAGCGGCAACACAGAAGGGAAAAGAGCAGAAGCAAGAAGCATAGGTTTTTTTCCTCTTTTTCCACTTTTCCTATTTTTATTCCCTAAATTTTATTTTTGTTTTTATTTATGTGAATATTTATGTGAAAATTTTTCCAGCAATAGAAACTTATATAACTCTCCTAGTCTTTTTCGGCAGGGCAAAGGATTACCTTCGTAATAAAAGGAAGGTGGAAATATGGTAGAGTTCAAAGCCAACATAAATGAGCCAAAGACAGGAAAAAGTTATCAGACAAAGGTTACAGGGCATCATGCAAATTCGCTCGTGGGTAAGAAGATAGGGGATGAGTTTGATGGTATTTTCGTCGGTTTGCCTGGCTACAAACTTGTAATTACAGGTGGTTCAGATAAGGATGGAGTACCGATGAGAGCAGACCTGCCAGGTGCAAGAAGAAAGAAACTGCTCGTGTCAGAATCTATTGGATTTCATCCTAAACTGAAAGGAATGCGAAAAAGAAGAATGCTAAGAGGAAATACAATCTCACCTGAGACAGTGCAGATAAATATGAAGATAACCCAACATGGCTCAAAACCCATAGAGGACCTGATAAAGAAAGAAGAAAAGAAATAGAAAAATGCTTAATATCTGTTAACCATTTTGTGTGTTAATTCGTATAATTAAGGAGAATTGCAATGAAAGTAAGCAAGCAACCAGAAGTAAATGTAGGAATGGTCGGACATGTTGACCATGGCAAGACTACCCTAACAAAGGCGATTACTGGAGAATGGACTGATAGACATTCCGAAGAAATCAAAAGAGGGATTTCGATTAAACTAGGGTATGCGGATGCTGCGTTTTATAAATGTCCAGTGTGCCCAGAACCAGAAGGATATACAAATGATAAGAAATGTCCGAAATGTGGAGGAAAGACAGAAGTTACGAGGACAGTGTCGTTTGTAGATGCACCTGGACATGAAACTCTCATGGCAACTATGCTATCTGGTGCTGCGCTTATGAATGGTGCTCTTCTTCTTATAGCAGCGAATGAGAAGTGTCCTCAACCACAGACAAAGGAACATCTAATGGCTCTCGATATAACTGGGATTGACAAAATCATCATCGTGCAAAATAAGATTGACCTCGTGGACGATAACACGGCGATGGAAAATTACAATCAGATAAAAGCATTTACGAAAGGGACGGTTGCAGAGAATGCTCCGATAATACCAGTATCTGCTCACCATGATGCGAATATTGATTATCTAATAGCAGCGATTGAACGCATAATACCGACGCCAGAAGTAGACGAAACCAAGCCTGCAAGAATGTATATAGCAAGATCATTCGATGTGAACATGCCTGGTAACGGTCCAAAGGACCTTGTAGGTGGAGTTATAGGCGGTTCGTTGCTACAAGGTACGATAAAAGTAGGGGACCAGATAGAAATCTCGCCTGGGAAGAGGATAGAAGAGCGTGGAAAAGTAAGATGGGAGCCTATAATAACAGAAGTTTCGACATTAATAGCAGGAGGGAAACCATACAAGAAAGTAAGACCTGGAGGACTTATCGGTATAGGAACCTATCTAGACCCTGCGATGACAAAATCAGATGCGTTAGTAGGTAAAGTTGCAGGTGTACCTGGGAGTTTACCACCTGTGTGGGAAAAATTCTCTATGGAACTACATCTTTTAAAGTATGTAGTTGGAACTTCAGAGGATATATCGGTAGAAGAGATAAAGACACGTGAGCCTTTGATGTTGAATGTGGGTGCTGCGACTACCGTGGGTATTGTTTCGAGTGTGCATAAGAATATATGTGATGTTAATCTGAAATTAGCGGTATGTGCAGAGGTAGGACAGCGTATAGCCATAGGTAGGAAGATTGGTGGAAAATGGCGTCTTATCGGATACGGAATACTAAAAGGATAGAAACAGAAAATAAAAATTCTTTTATATCCAAAAAAGAGTGGAATGAATTAAAGAACGAAGAAGATAAAGAAGATAATAAGGTATATCCGAAAAAGTTATATCCAGAACATTTTGAGAAAAAACAGGTGGTTCTACTCGATACGAATGCGTTACTAATGCCATTTCAATGTAAGATTAATTTAGAGCACTCGATTTCGAGAATTATAGGAGAATGTAGTATAGTTGTGCCACGCATGATATTCGAAGAAATTAAAGGACTTGCAGAAAGAGAAGGAGGAAGATTTCATTCTGCATTAAGACTTGCAAAGAAATACAATATTCTCGAATGGAATATTGAGGGCATGAGTGATACTTCAGTAGGTGTTCATAAGAATATAGTTGATAAAGAAATGGTGAATTTAGCAAAGTATCTTAAAAGAATAAATTCAAGGGTTTTTGTAGTAACGAACGACAAAGAGATGCAAAAAGCACTTTTGAGAGTAAAAGTAGGAGTAATTGGGCTTTGTGGAGGGGGCAAGTTATCTATCGTAGAAAGATGATAAAATAGAGTTTATACACATGCAGGCTTGGAGTTGTTTCATTTATTCATCTGAACAAAAATTTAATTAATGCTAAAATGTTATTGCATTCGAATATCAAAAGAATCTCGTAAGCAGATTGAGTCTGATAATAAAATGGTGGAGATATGTCTGATAAAGAAGAGGTAGATAAGAAGGGACCGGAATTTATTGGTGTAGGAGAGAGTATACCTCCAATACCGGTAGTATGTAATAAGTGCAAGTTACAGATAGAGCCTGGGAGTCCAACGCATTTGTGCAATTGTGGTGCTGTGTATCATGAAAAATGCATTTCTGATTTGTTAGAATGTCTGGATTGTAAA
>Ga0078972_1002445_pt1 | contig 61402 bp, 61 predicted proteins | sample YelNatPaOPGAMG01_FD_67568 | JGI IMG/M metagenome (GOLD analysis project Ga0078972, IMG submission 67568) | Hot spring thermophilic microbial communities from Obsidian Pool, Yellowstone National Park, USA - OP-RAMG-01 (SPADES assembly) (version 2) | ecosystem: Environmental > Aquatic > Thermal... | reverse complement strand
CGGGCCCGCTGTTTCGCACAAAGACACCAGGAACACCAAGACACAATTCAAGCGCTGCCGCCGGCCGCTTCGCCCGCAAATTTCGCCGCGATCCTCGCAAAGACGCAAAGACCGCAAAGACGCAAAGAAATTCCGAGGTTTCCCTTTGCGCGAACTTCAACGAACTGCCTGCCCGAAGCCGAACTCCCGAACCGGCGGTGAAACCGGGGCTACTGTCGCCCGCGGGCGCCCGCCGGCGCCGGCCTGGGCGATTCCGCCGCGGGCCCGCTGCCGTTCGTGCCGGCCGTTGCGGGGCGTGCGAGGCCGAGGGCCGTCCGCAGCTCCGCTTCGAGCTTTTCGCGCACGTCGGGATTGTCCTTCAGGAACTGCCGCGCATTTTCCCGGCCCTGGCCGATGCGGTCGCCCTTGTAGCTGTACCACGAGCCGCTCTTCTCGACTATGTTGTGCGCGACGCCGAGGTCGATCAGGTCGCCCTCGCGCGAGATGCCCTGCCCGTAGATGATGTCGAACTCGGCCTCGCGGAACGGCGCCGCCACCTTATTCTTCACGACCTTCACGCGCGTGCGGCTGCCGGTGACCTGCTCGCCTTCCTTGATCGCCGCGATGCGCCGGATGTCCGCGCGCACGGTCGCATAAAACTTCAGCGCGCGCCCGCCGGTGGTGGTTTCCGGGTTGCCGAACATCACGCCGATCTTCTCGCGGATCTGGTTGATGAAGATCAGGCACGTATTCGACTTCGACACGATGCCGGTGAGCTTCCGCAGCGCCTGCGACATCAGCCGCGCCTGCACGCCCACCGAGGCCTCGCCCATCTCGCCGTCGAGCTCGCTCTTGGGCACCAGCGCCGCCACCGAGTCGATCACCAGGACGTCGATCGAGCCGGAGTTGATCAGCGCGCTGGCGATCTCGAGCGCCTGCTCGGCGTAGTCCGGCTGCGACACCAGCAGGTTGTCGACATCGACGCCCAGGTTCGCCGCGTAGATCGGATCGAGCGCGTGCTCGACGTCGATGAACGCCGCCATGCCGCCCGCTTTCTGCGCGTTCGCCACCGCGTGCAGCGCCACCGTCGTCTTGCCCGAGGATTCCGGGCCGAAGATCTCGATGATGCGCCCGCGCGGGAACCCGCCGACGCCGAGCGCCGCGTCGAGCGAAATCGATCCGCTCGGAATTACCGAAACAGCCACCACGGCTTCGTTCGATCCAAGCCGGACGATCGACCCCTTTCCGAATTGCTTTTCAATCTGGCTGAGCGTCGCACTCAGCGCTCGCGCGCGTTCTTTCTCATCGATCATTCAACACTCCCACTTTATGCAAGGAAAGGTCGATTATACAACGCCGGGCCGCTACAGCTTCGGAGCGTAATACCCCTTGCGGGCGCGCACCACCAGGTCCTTGCGGCCCCGCACGCGCACGCTCACCGTCTGGTAGCTGCCGTCGGTCTTCAGGGGGTCCGGGCGGTAGAACAGGTTGTACTGGTGCCGCAGCTCGTTGGCGATATTCTCGAAGGACTGCGAGAGGTCTTCCACCTTGAACGGGAAGAAGGACTGGCCGCCGGTCTCCGAGGCGAGGTACTTCAGCACCTTGTCGCCGTCGGTTTCGATGCGCGTGATGTTTGTGGAGATCGTGTAGATGACCACGTCGGCTTTCTGCGCCATCTCGAGCGCCTGGTCGCGCGAGACCTGGCTCTGGTTGTCGTCGCCGTCGCTCAGGATCACCATGGCGCGGCGGAACTGAAACCGGGGCTGGTCCTTGCTCAGCTTGTCGCGGCACGCGTAGTAGATCGCGTCATAGAGAGAGGTGCCTCCGCCCGGCCGCAGGTCGCGCACCAGATTGTCGAGCTGCTCGGGATCGTCCAGCATGTCGGCCACAAGCTGCGCCTGGGTGTCGAAACTCACGATCAGGGACTTGTCCTGGTGCGGCCGCATCACGCTGTTGATGAACTCGATGGCGGCTTCCTGGATGAACCGGAAACGGTCGCGGATGCTGTTGCTGGTATCGATCAGGATGGCGAGGCGCAGCGGCAAATCGGTCTCCGCCGTGAACCCCAGAATCTTCTGCTGGCGCTTGTCCTCGAATACCTCGAAGTCGTCCCTGTCGAGGTCGGTGATGAACCGGCCCTTCTTATCGGTCACCGTGAACAGCAGGTTCACGTTCGCGACGTCCAGAGTGATGCGCGTTTGCGCGTCTTCCTGAGCGGCCGGTTTCGCGGCCGGCTTCTGCGCGCTCTTTTGCGCCTGAGCGGAAAAGCCGAACGCGACTGCAAGCAGAACCGCGGCGAGCAGCGTTTTCATAATGACCTTCATCCGATTATAAGCGGGTTTTGGGCCGGGAAATCGCCCGTTGTGGCTCGCCCGCAGGTTCGGCGTCCGCCGCCATCACAGCGGCCCGGCCGGCGGCAGGCCTTCCATCCACTCGGTGAGCTCGGCCGGCAGCGGCGCTTCCACGGTGACGGGCTCGCCGGTGGTGGGCTGGAGGAAGCGAACGCGGCGGGCATGCAGGAACAGGCGGTCGAGCGGCGGCCGGCCGGGCGGCTTCGCCGGGGCGCCGTAGAGGCGGTCGCCGGCGACCGGATGGCCCAGGCTCGCGAAATGCGCCCGGATCTGGTGCGTGCGGCCGGTCTTGATCTCGACCTCGAGCAGGGTATAGCCGGCGAAGCGGCGCAGCACGCGGTATTCGGTGATGGCCGCGCGCCCGCGCTCGCCGCGCGCCGTCATGCGCACGCGCCGCGCCGGATCGCGCGAGATCGGCTTCTCGATGCGCCCGCGCTCCGCCTTCACCGTGCCGTGCACCAGCGCCGTGTACACCTTCTGCACCTTGCGCGAGGCGAACTGCGCGGCAAGGTTCCGATGCGCCGCGTCGTTGCGCGCCACCAGCAGCACGCCGCTGGTGCCGCGGTCCAGGCGATGCACGATGCCGGGGCGCTCCTCGCCGCCCACCTGCGACAGCTTCTTGAAGCGGTGGAGCAGCGCGTTCACCAGCGTGCCGCTGCGCACCCCCGCGCCCGCGTGCACCACCATGCCGGCGGCCTTGTTCACCGCGATCACGTCCGCGTCTTCGTAAAGGATGTCGAGCGGCAGTTCCTCGGGCTCCGCCGTGAGCGGCGGCAAACCGGCCGGCTCGACCTCCACCGTTTCGCCGCCCCGCAGCCGGTACGACGCCCGCTCGGCCGCGCCGTTCACTCTTACCCGCCCGCCGCGGATCCAGTCCTGCAGCCGCGACCGGCTGTATTCGGGAAGCTGCTGCTGCAGCAGGACGTCGAGGCGCTTGCCGCGTTCGGATTCCGGGACCGTTAAGATCAACGCCTCATTATAGTTGGCGGGGAACGGGCCGTTCTACGCTAAAATGGTTTCATTCTGGGCACAACTGGGCAGACACAAACCTCGGGCCGCGGCGAGAGATTTTTCAATAACGTCCTCTGGAGCTGGCTGGGCGTTGCCGTCACGATCGTCTCGGGCATTTTCCTTTCGCCATACCTGATTCTCAAACTCGGCAACGAGGGCTACGGGATCTGGGTGCTGGTGTTCGGCCTGATCGACAACTACTGGCTGTTCGACCTGGGCCTGCGCTCGGCCACGGTGAAGTACACGGCGCACTATCGCGCCACGGGCGAGTGGCACAAGATCAATGAGCTGCTGAACACCGGGATGGTTTATTTCTCGGCCGTGGCCGTGCTGCTGCTGTTCGCGGCCGTCTACCTGGCGCGCCACGTCGAGAGCTTCTTCCGGGTTTCGCCGGGCTTTCGGCCCGCCTTCGCATTCCTGGTGGTGCTGACGGGCGCCAGTTGGGCGATCGGGATGGTGTTCAACGTGTTCAACGCGTGCCTGGAGGGATTCCAGTACTTCGACCTCTCGAGCCGGATCTGGATCTCCTCGACCGTGGTGCGCGTCGTGGGGATGGCGGTGCTGCTGTGGCTGGGCTACGGGCTGTACGCGCTGGGCATCCTGGTGGTCGTGTCGCAGTTCCTGGGCTACGCGCTCAGCTTCGCGGCGGTGCGGCGCGTCTTTCCAGCGCACCGGTTCGCGCCGCGTATGGCGAAGTACTCGTCCTTCAAGCTGATGGCCGGCTACGGCATTCACACCATGACGGGCGCCGTCGCCGGCCAGCTCCTGAACCAGAGCGCGCCGCTGCTGATCGGCCACTTCCTGAACGCCTCCTTCGTCGCGTTCTTCAACGTGCCGGTGAGGCTGCTTCAGTACACGGCGGACGCGGTGGACCGCGTCGGGCTGATCACCTCGTCGAACGCCGCCGAGCTTACCGCGCACGGCGACACCGACGCCATCTCGCGCCTGGGCATCTTCGTGAACCGGTATTGCCTGACGCTGTTCCTTCCCGCGGCGGTGTTCCTGTTGTTCTACGGGCGCCAGGTGATCGCGGCCTGGATCCGGAAGCCGGATTTCGTCGCCTTGAGCGCGCCGCTGCTGCCGGCGCTGGTGTTGGGGACCACGTTCGCGATCGCCGCGCAGGTGAATTCGAGCTCGATCCTGTACGGGCTGGCGCGGCACGGCGGTTACGCGCGCGGGCTGCTGGCGGAGGGCATCGCGCTGGGCGTCTCGCTCTATTTCATCGTGCCGAGATTCGGCATCGGCGGCGCGGCGTGGACCGTATCGGCGCTGATGATCGCGGATCGCGGCCTGTTCACGCCATGGCTGCTGTGCCGGCATCTGAAGTTCAGCTTCGCGGTCTACATGCGGTCCATTTACGTTCGCCCCATGTTGACCGCAGTCCCCGCGGCGGCTCTGGCGTTCTGGCTGCGGAGCGGCGTGCTTCCGGGGAACTCGCTGATTCAGGTGCTCGCCGCCGCCTCCGCCGTTGCGGCCGTGCATTTCGCCCTGGCCTACTTCACCTGCCTGGAGCCGCAGCACCGCGCCGTGTTGTGGAGCCGGATCCTGCGGCGGGGCGCCGCCGCCGAGCAGATCGGGGAGGCGGCGTAATCGCCAGCCGCAAGGCCGCGCGCCACGCTCCTGTTCCCGCCGCCTCTTCCCCTTTTCCCGCCCGCGAATAAAAAGGTATCATGGAGTCAGATCGGGCGCCGATCTGGGGTAATCGGCCGACAACATTGCTCACCTGACTGCGCACCGCAGAATTCCCGCTGGTCCGAACGACAGTAGAACTCCGCCCTTCGATCGCAACAGCGCCCACGCAGGCAAAGCAAAAAGGGAGGAGCCAAATGCCGGAAAAAAATCAGCCCGCTGAAACTCAACACGAGCATCCGGCGGCGGAAGGCGAGGCGCCGCCGACGCCGGGTGGCGCGGCTGCCGCCCGAGAGCGAGCGCCGGTGTATACCGCTCCGGTGCGAACCGCCCGGGAACGCGTTATCGAAGCCGTTCATTATGTCCGCACCACGAATTCGGCCCAGTTCTCCGCCGATGCCAAGGAATTCGTGCGGCGGCATCCCGGGACGCTGGCGGGAGCGGTTCTGGCCGGTTACGTCTTCGGACGCATTATGCGCCGGCTGTAAGGCGGAAGGAGCTGAATATGCCGCAACCCAACGAATCCAATCCCCTGCCCGCCGGGCAGCGGCAGCCGTATGAATCGATTCCCGGCGGCGCGGCGCGCGCGCGCGAAGTAGCCGCGGTCCCGGCAGGCGAGCGCTCGACGGCGGACATCGTCAAAGACATCGTCGGCAACCTGCAGGACATCATGCGCTCGGAGATCCAGTTGGCGCGCGCCGAGATGACGCAGAAGGCCGTCTCGGCCGGACGGGCCGCCGCGGTCGCCGTTGCCGGCGGAATCATCGCTTTCTACGCGGTCGCCTTCGTCCTGGTTTGCATCTTCGACGCGATCGCGCTCGCCATACCGTACTGGGCCTCGGCGCTCGTGATTGCCGTACCGCTCCTGGTGGCGTCCGCCGTGATGCTCTCGGCCGGAATCCAGCAACTCAGAAAGATCAGTCCGAAACCGACACAGACGATTCGGAGCATACAGGAGGATGTGCGATGGCTCAAAAACCAGACGCGATAAGGCAGCACATCGAGGCGCAGCGGGCCGAACTGGGAGAGAACCTGCAGTTCCTCGAACACCGGGTGCGGGCCAGGACCGACTGGCGCACCTGGGTTCAGGAGCGGCCGATGGCGATGTTAGGCGCGGCCTTCGGAGTAGGGTTTCTGCTTGCCCGCTTCGTCGGCGGCCGCGAGTAATCTGGCGGCAGGCCGGGGTTGAAGCCGGCCTGCCCGCACCCCTGCGGAGGCGCTGTTGCAACCCGAGACACCCCGAACCGGCAGGACATGGCTGGCGGTCGCCGTCATCTCCGCGATCGTGATCCTGGCATTTCTGCTCTGGTTCCTGTTTGCCCTGATCAGTCCCAGGCGTTCCCAACCGGCGCAGCCGGCGGCTCCCCCGGGCGTCCGGGCGAGCTCCGGCCGCGAGGCATCCGGCCGCGCTTGATACCGCGCGCTTTCCGCGCTGGCGCCGGGCGCGAATCCCGCGCCGCCGCTGCTATTCTAGTCACAAGATGCAGCAGTTCAATGTGGGGATCATCGGGCTGGGCAACGTGGGCATGGGCGCCCTGGCCATTCTGGCGGAAAATGCGGACCAGATCGGCCTGAAGCTGGGCTTCCCGCTTCACGTAAAGGCCGTGTGCAGCCGTTCCGTCCATAGCAAGCCCATACCCGAGGCCCTCGGCCCGGTCCTCAAAACGAAAGACTGGCGCGAGGTCGTCGCGCACCCCGAAATCGACGTCGTCGCCGAGCTTGTCGGAGGCACGACCGTCGCGGCGGAGATCATCGATGCCGCCATCGGCAACCGCAAATCGGTCGTGACCGCGAACAAAGAACTGATGGCGCTCTGCGGGGCGGAGATCTGGGAGCAGGCCATCGCGGCGGGCATCAACCTGGCGATGGAGGCCAGCGTCGCCGGCGGCATCCCGATCCATGCCGTGCTGCGCGAAGGCATCTCCGGAGACCGCGTCGTGGCGCTTGCCGGTATCCTGAACGGCACCAGCAACTACATCCTGACCGAGATGGAGCGCACCGGCGCCGCGCTCGAAACCGTGCTGGCCGAGGCGCAGCGGCTGGGCTACGCCGAGGCGGACCCGAGCGCGGACGTGGACGGCTACGATGCGCGGTCGAAGCTCGCCATCCTCGCGGCCCTGGCGTTCGGCGAAAAGATCACGCCCTCGGATATTCTGACCGGGGGAATCCGGCGGATTCAGCCGGTCGACTTCGAGTACGCGCACACGCTCGGGCACACCATCCGGCTGATCGCGGCGGCGCGCCAGACCAGCGACGGGCTGTTCCTGGCGGTGCGTCCCTCATTGATCCCGAAAACGACGATCCTGGCCGGGGTGCAGGGCGCCTATAACGGCGTGTGGGTGCGCGGGGCATACGGCGGCGACACGTTTTACTACGGCCGCGGCGCCGGGCCGAAGCCGACCGGCGTGGCCGTGGTCAGCGATCTTATGCGCGTCGCCCGGGAAGTTCGCGCCGGCAGCCCGGACCGCGTTTCGCCCTTCGCGCACCAGCGCCTCGGCGAGTACAAGCCCATCCCCGTCACCTGCCAGAAGCGCGCTTACTATCTGCGGTTCCGCGTGGTGGACCGGCCGGGCATCATCGCCGAACTGGCCGGCATTCTTGCCCGCAAACGCATCAGCCTGGACGCCGTTCTACAGTTGCCCAGCGACAACAAGAGCAACTTACCCTTCGTCATTACGCTCGAGCCCGCAACCGAGGACGCCGTCGCGGAAGCGGTCGCTGAGATGTCGAAGTTAAGTTTCCTGGTCGAAGCGCCCCTCGCGCTCCCGATGGAGCCGCCTTTGTAGGTTAGACCTTCATCAGGTACGACCCCAGGTAAGCCCCCACCAACACGGGCATCGCATGGATGCAGGACGGCACCGCGTTCAGGATCAGGTGCTGCGCCACCGTCGCGCCGGACCAGACGAACTGCGGATCCATCATGAATCCCATGATGTCATTGAACATGAAACCCAAAGCCGCGGCGATGCCCCAGCGCCAGCAGCGCGAGGGACGAATACAGCCCACAAGCGCCCCCGTGAACAACAACGCCAGCCCCACGACCAGGGTCTTGGTGCTCGCGCTCGCTTCGAGATTGAGGAGACCGGGCAATCCCAGCGAGCCGAAACTGGCAGAGGCTACAGCCAGCCACCACAACGAATCCGCAGACTGTTCCGCGCGCACATGCACCTTTCTGGGGTCCTCTCTCTGTCAATGAAATCATAAGGTGGTGCTCGACGGCAATCCCGCTAGGGGGTATTGGTTCTAGTACGGTTGTGGAACTCCCATTGGCTAAGTTAGGGGGATGTTTTTCCCCAGTACCGATTGGCTCCGCCGGGATTGGAGGAGGCGGGCAAGGCACGATGAACAATGTGCGCCACGCGGGTTTCGGCCGGATGTATGCTGGGAAACTGTGGATACGCACAACCTGCTGGTGGTGAATCCCGGTTCGACCTCGACGAAAATCGCGCTGTTCCAGAACGACAACCAGTCTTGCGCCGAGGTGTGGCGCCACGACGCCGCGGCGCTGCGCAAGTGCCCGGCGCTCTGGGACCAGTTCGAGCTGCGCTGGAACGACATCCATCCGTGGATCTGCCGCAATGTGCGGGAGCTTTCGGCGGTGGTGGGGATGGGCGGGCTGCTTCGGCCGCTGGCCGGCGGCACCTACCGTGTGAACGAGCGCATGCTGGCCGATGCGCGGGCGAATCTGCAGGGCGAGCACGCGTCGAATCTCGGCTGCGCGATGGCGCAGCGGATTGCGGACGACTACCGCTGCCCCGCCTACGTGGTCGATCCGGTGTCGGTGGACGAATTCGAGCCGCTGGCGCGCTACTCGGGGCATCCGGCGATCGAGCGGCGCGCGCTGTCGCATGCGCTGAACATCCACGCGGCGGCGCGGCGCGCGGCGGAGCAGTTGGGCTTGCGGTTGGAGGAAAGCTCGTTCATCGTGGCGCACCTGGGCGGCGGCATTTCGATCGCGCCGGTGAAGAACGGCCGGATCATCGACGTGAACGACGCCTCCAGCGACGGCCCGTTCTCGCCCGAGCGCACCGGCGGTCTGCCGCTGCAGCCCTTCATCAAGCTCTGCTTCAGCGGCCGCTCGGAGCGGGAAATGCGCGCGCTGGTGATGGGAAAGGGCGGGCTGGTGGCGTATCTGGGGACGAATTCGGCGCTGGAAGTGGAGCAGCGCATCCGCGCGGGCGACGGCAAGGCTCGCGAAGTCTACGAGGCGATGGGATACCAGATCGCGAAAGAGATCGGCGCGATGGCGGCCGTGCTCAGGGGCGACGTTGAGGCCATCGTGCTGACGGGCGGCCTGGCCGCTTCCACCGCGCTGATGAGCTGGATTATCGAGCGCGTCCAGTTCATCGCGCCGCCGCTGGTATTTCCGGGCGAGGATGAGATGAAGGCCATGGCGCAGGGCGCGCTTCGCGTTCTGCGCGGGCAGGCGCCGGCGCTCGAGTACTGAAGGTGCCCGCCATAGGATAACGGTGATGATCGGCAATTTCGACGAAATGCTCGAGGCCGCGGCGAAGCGGGCCGGAAAGCGCGCGGTAGTGATCGCGCCGTCGAACGAGGAGACGTTTCAGGCGATCGAAGAGGCGCGCGAGAAGCTGGGCGTCGCGTTCACGCTGGCGGGCGACCGGGCCGTGATCGAGGCCGGCCTTCGATGCGGCGCCGCCGGTATCGAGATCCTCCACCAGCCCGATGTCCAGGGAGCCGTGCGCGCCGCGATCGATCTGGTCCGGCAGGGCGGCGCCGACATTCTCATGAAAGGCAGCGTCGATACCGCCACCATGATGAAGGCGGTGCTCAATCCCGAGCTTGGGCTGCGGACCGGCCGGCTGCTGAGCGACGTGTTCCTGTTCGAGTACGCGCCGCGCCGGGCAAACCAGTTCGTCATGATCACCGACGGCGGCGTCACCCCGCAGCCGGATTTGAAAGCGAAGATCGAGTTGATCCGCAACGCGGCCGAGGTGGCGCACGCGCTCGGCAATCCGAACCCCAAGGTGGCGCTGCTGGCCGCTACGGAGTTTGTGAACCCGGACATTCCCTCGACGGTGGACGCGGCGCTGCTGTCGAAAATGAACGAGCGCGGCCAGATCAAGGGCTGCGTGGTGGACGGGCCGCTGGCGCTCGACTGCGCGCTGGCGCCGGAAGCCGCGGCCGAGAAGCGCCTGCGAACGGCGGTGGCGGGCGCGGCCGAGGTTCTGGTCTGCCCGAATATCGAGTGCGCCAACAGCCTGGCGAAATCGACGATGTACATCGGCAACCGGCGCCAGGCGCATGTGGTCGTGGGGGCGCGCGTGCCGATCCTGATTCCCTCCCGCGCGGACACGCGCGAAGGCAAGCTGCTGGCGATCGCCCTCGGCATGCTGCAAAGCTGAACGTCCTCTGGTATCTTGAGAGCAGATTCCGGCCTGCCCATCCCGGGGCGTGCCTGCCTGGTTCTCATTTCTTCGTCTCCCGCCGTTGCTTCCGCGTCCTGGCTCCGGGTCCGGCGCCGCTCTGGAGGCAAATCGTGGAACGGCAAAGAAAGCGCGGGCTTCCTGCGTTTGTTCGCCATGGCGCGGCCATCCTGCTCGTCACGGGCATGCTGTTTGTGATCGCGGAGGGAGTCGCGAGCACCTTCTTCGTGGCGGGCCAGGTGCGGTTCGGCGCCATGGCCGAACGCCTGTATACGCAATTCGATCCCGAATTGGGCTGGGTGGCGAAGCCCAACGTGTACCTGAAGGACGTCTACGGCCCTTCGATCTATCTCCGGACCGACGCCCGCGGATTCCGCAGCGGCAAGGAATTCACGGAGCGCGTGCCGGCCGGCAAGTGGCGCGTCATCTGTTCGGGAGATTCCTTCACCCTGGGCTACGGCGTGGACAACGAGCACACCTGGTGCCGTTTGCTCGAGGCCGCGGACCCGCGGCTGGAAACGGTGAATATGGGCCAGGGCGGATACGGCCTCGATCAGGCCTACCTCTGGTATAAACGGGACGGCGAGCGGCTCGAGCACAACCTCCACATCATGGCCGTCATCGGCGACGATTTCCGCCGCATGGAGAGCAGCGATTTTATCGGCTATGCCAAGCCCACACTGGCGGTGCGCGGCGGCCGGCTGGTGGTCGAACACGTGCCGGTGCCGCGTAACCCGGAGTTTGAGCCGTGGCTGCGCAGAAACTCCGGCGCGATCAGCCAGCTCCGCTCGGTCTGGCTGCTGGGCTACCTCGGCCGGCGGATCGAGCCGGGATGGAAGGGCCTCCGGTTCGTTCCCGACGGCGGACCGGCGCCCGATGAGAAGCGGGTGGTGGACAAAATCCTCGAAAGCCTGCAGGCGTCGAACGCGCGCGGGCGCAGCGGGTTCGTTTTCGTCTACCTGCCGACGGAACAGGATATTTACAAGCCGGGGTACCGCGCCGGATGGCGCGCCTTTCTACGGGAGCGCGCCCGCGCCGGCCTGCCGTTCATCGATCTTACGGACGACTTTCTCAATCTGCCGTTCAGCCGGATGAACGCCATGTTCATCCACGATGCGGCTCAAGGCCTGGCGATAGGGCACTACACGGCGGCGGGCAACGAGTTCGTGGCGCAGCGGCTGAGCGAGCGCCTGCGCGCCATAGGCCTGCTGCCGGCGCGGCCATGAGAACGGGCGAAGCCGCCGGAGCATCGAGGCGGGAGCACAACCGGGGAGGAGCGACCGGCTGCGCGCCCTTTCGGGCGCGCAGATCACATGCGGCGAAAATTACTTGCCCTTGGCGGGCTTCTTTGCAGCCTTCTTAGGCGTCTTGCAAGCCATCGCTGATCCTCCTGAACCGGCTTGAGTTGCCGATTTCCTTGAATCTATTCGGACGGCAGCCACGCTGTCAACAAAAAACTGCGCCGGCGGCCTGAAGAGCCGCGCGCGGCCGGGGCCGGTCTCAGGCCACGGGGTTACTCCAGCTTCTTGAGCACCTCGAGCAGCACCTTGCCGACGACGTCGAAGCTCTTCGCGCCGAGCTTATCCATCGTGTCCTTATCGGTGTGCCAGTAGGAATTGTTCGGGCCGTAGTCGAAATCGATCAGGTCGAGCGCGTTCGCGCCGCGCTCCAAAAAAGGCATATGGTCGTCCTCGATCGCCAGCGGCTCTCGCATGAAATACTGGCCGAGGCCGAGGCTGTTTGCCGTGGCCCAGACCAGGTTGCGCAGCGACGAAGACGAGTTGGCTTCGTAGACGATGTTCAGGTCCTTGTCGCCGATCATGTCGACATTGATCAGCGCCTTGAGGCGATCGAGCGTGCCGTCGGCCTGCCACTTCGCCGCCAGATGCCGGCTGCCGTATGTTCCGTCGGTGGATGACCATTGCGCGAAAGCCTCTTCGCCGTCCAGCCATACCAGATCGATCTCATTCTTACGCGGCTGCCTGGCCACCGCGCGCGCCATCTCGAGCAGGAACCCGGTGGACGAGCCGCCGTCGTTCGCTCCGACGAAGTATGTGCCGGGCATCGATTTCGTGTCGTAGTGCCCGCTGATCGCGACGATCTTGCCGGATTTGCCGGGGAATTTCGCGATGATGTTCTTCATGTCGATGGGCCCGAGCGGCGTCTGGCCCTTGAACGGGTCGACGACGATCTCGGCGCCGGTGGCCCTCAACTCCGACAGGATGTACGCCTGGAGCCTGGCGATGGCCGCCGAGCCGGGCGGGCGCGGTCCGAAAGATACGGCCTTGCGCGTGAACTCGAGCGCGGCAGCGCCGCTGAATCCGTTGGCCGCGGGTTGGGTTTTCGTCTGGGCGGCGAGCTGAGTCATGAGAATCGCCGGCAGGAGAAAGGCTATCGCTTTCGTGCGGTGCATATATATCCGAGAGTAAAGCTGCGGTCGCGGTCCAGGAAATCGAGCGCCGGAAGCGCGAGCGCGGGAGGCGCAAGCAGCAGCGCGGCGGGGACGAACCAGATTCCGCGAAAGAACTGGAGCCCGTTCAGCAGCCGGCGCGAGAGCAGGCGGAAATAACCGCCGGCCGGGATCACGTGCGCGTCCGCAAAGCCCGCCTGCTCCAATAAGTGTCGCACACCGTATCGGGTGTAGCGGAAAAAGTCGTGCGGGGCCTGGTGGACTTCCCAGTCCTGCGGCACGGCGAGCAGCAGGCGCCCGCCGGGTTTCAGCACGCGCCCGATTTCGGCGAGCGCGCGCGCCGGTTCGCTGACGTGTTCGAGCGTCACGAGATTGAGGCATGCATCGAAGGCGCCTGAGGGAAACGGGAGATGCAACAGGTCGGCGACGGCGTCCAGGCGGTTGTAATCCCAAGTGTCGTCGCCGATCGCAAGATCGACTCCGCAGTAGCGCTGCCGCTCGAAAAACTTCGCGTATTTGCCTTCGCCCGCGCCGGCATCGAGCACGCGCGCGCCGGAGGGAAGGGTGGCGGCGAAGGCGGCCGCGGCATCTTCAATCCGGGCTTCGAAGTCGAGAATGTAGCGCCGCAGCCCGCGCGGGAGCCGCTTCCCGATCTGCGCGTATCTCATGGCTTCTTCCGCGCTTCCAGCATGATGGTCGAGCCGGAGCGGCAGCACGCCTCGAGCAGGGTGAACGGAACGGCGGCCGCGACCAGCGCGAAGTACGCCAGGTCCTTCAGCAATCGAACGCGCGGCGATTCCGCGCCGCAGCGGATGCGGCGCGCCATCGGATCGAGTCCGGGAGCGAGGCTGGTGGCGAAGCCGGCCGGGTTGTCGCGCAGGGAGAAATGCTTGCGCCGCAGCACCTGGAAGCCGCAGAAATCGAGCAGCGCCTCCAGATCGCGCGCGCGGAAGTTCAGCAGGTGGCGCGGCACGTCGATGCCGCTCCAGTTTTCGCCGAGCAGCAGGAACTGCCAGCACGCCGCGTTCGGCACCTGCACGATCAGGCGGCCGTTGGGCCGCAGCAGCTCGCGCGCGACGGCCAGGTATTCCGCCGGGTTCTCCAGGTGCTCGAGCACGTGGAACATGGTGACCGCCGCGCAGGAATCGGGCGGCAGCGGAACGGCATCGAGGGTGGCGCATGCGGCCGGGACGCCGCGCTTCCAGGCGGTCGCGGCGGCGCGCGGGGACAGGTCCAGGCCGAGCACCTTCGCGCCGCCTTCGCCGAGCATTTTCAGGAACAGCCCGCCGCCGCAGCCCACGTCCACCACGGGGCCGGTTTCGCGCGCCGAGTCGAGCGCGCGGCGCACGAAGTTGATGTGGTCGCGCAGCACGAAGCGGCGGTAGGCCTCTTCGAGGCGGTCGGCCGCGGCAGGCTCGGGCGCGAACCAGTAATTGCCGGGGTAGTAGGAGCGCAGTTCGGCCGGCTGCGGGCGCGGATGCAGGCGGATCAACCCGCATTGGCTGCACTCGACGACGAAGAAGATCTTGGTGGTGGTCTTGTAGAGCCGGTCGGTGGCCTGGAACAGCGTGCGGAAATCGGTCGAGCCGCAGCCGGGGCAGTTTCCCGGCGGCGTCACGCCGCCTGCTGGCTCAGCGCCTTGAGCGAGATCCGGTGGGCGAGGATCAGAGCCCGCACCTCGCGCGGGCCGAGCTTCCGGATTCGCCGCATCTCTGCGCGCTTGCGGAGGATCCGCGGCAGCAGGAGGAGCGCCCACAGGTCCCCCTTCAGCAGGGCCATCGCCATTCGCAGCTTGCCTGCCGCGCCCGGGAAGTGCGACGTCTCGCCGCGCCCCCGGAGCGACGCCCATATTCCCGCGCCGATTCGCGCCGCGTAATACACGGGATTTAGCCACAGCAGGCTCCACGGAAAAAGTTTTGCCGCGAGCAGCACGCGGTTGCGCTCGATGAGCGCGAGGCGCCGGGCCGAGCCGAGGCCCAGCGTCGAACCACGATGGTGCCGCACGACCGCATCGGGCACGTACAGGCAGCGCCACCCGGCGATGCGTGCGCGCAAGCCCAATTCGGCATCATCGGCATAGGCGAAAAAGTCCTCATCGAACCCGCCGATCTGCTCTAACATCTCTCTTTTGTACATGGCGGCGCAACCGTCGGGCCAAAGCGCCTCGCCGGGCGTGTCGTACTGGCCGCGGTCGGGCTCGCCGGAACCGCGGCCGCGGTTCTGCCCGTCGGGATAGATCAGGTGCCCGGCCTTGTCGATGCGGCCGGGATCCTCCCAGACCAGGATCTTGGAGGCGGCCATGCCGACGCCGGGGGCGGAATCGAGGGCGCGGCGGAGCGCGGCCAGCCATCCGCGTTCGGCCTCGGCGTCGTTGTTCAACAAGGCGATATACCTGCCCTGCGCCGCGCGAATGCCCTGATTGTTTGCCGCGCAAAATCCCAGATTTTCTCGATTTGCAATTATTTTCAACGGAAATTCGCGGAATTCCCGCTCGAGCATCTCGCGCGAGCCGTCCCGGGAGCCGTTATCCACCACGATGACCTCGAACGCGGCGCCTGCCTGCGCGAAAAGCGAGGCCAGACATGCGCGCAGCAGCTCGCGGCGATTCCAGTTCACCACGATCACGGAGATCTCGGGATTTCTGATTCGGTCCACGCCGACTCTGGTATTATAACGGTGGGTCCCCCCAAATCAGCATTATGGATTCCATTGGCGAAAGGCTCCGCCAGGAACGCGTCCGGCGGGGTTGGGAAATCGAAGGAATCGCCGAACGGACCAAGATCAGTCCTTCCCTGCTCCAGGCGATTGAAAACAACGACCTCAGCAAACTGCCGGGCACGTTTTTCACGCGCAGCTTCGTCCGGCAGTACGCGCGCGCGCTCGGGCTGGATGAAGCGGAATTCGACTCGGAACTGAACCAGGTGGCGGCTCCGCCTCCGCCGGAGGCTCCGCCGGCGGTGAAGCCGGACTTCGGCGACCGCATCCGGATGCAGGGGTTGGAGCCGAGCCGGCGGATCGGCGGGGGCTTCGCCGGGCCGCTGGTCGCTTTCGTGCTCGTGGTCGCGATTTGCTCGGTGGTGTATACGTTCTGGCAGAGGATGCGGCCGGCCGCGCCCCCGCCCGAGCGGCCGAAGGTCGCAGCGCAGGCGAAGCCGAAGCCGGGGACTCCCACGCCGGCGGCTGCCCCGCAGCAGCCGGCGGCGCAGCAACCGGGAGCGCAGCAGCCATCCGCAACGCCAACGCCCGCCGAACCGGCGGCCCAGGTTTCCGCCGCGCCCACCGCGGCGCCGGTTCCGGCGCAGACGGCGGCCCCCGCGACACCCCAGCTTGCTCCTCCGGCCACGGCTGTCGCGCCGGCCGCCTCCGCGCCGGTGCGCCTGGAACTGCGGGCGGCCGAGGCGGCCTGGGTTCGCGTCACCGCGGACGGCAAAGTGGTGTTCACGGGTACGCTCGAAGCCGGCCAGTCCCGCGTGTTCGGCGGCAACGAAATGATCCGCATCCGGACGGGCAACGCCGGCGGCGTCGAGGCGACCTGGAACGGCAAGCCCGCGGGTCCGCTCGGCCCGGCGGGCCAGGTGCGCGACGTGGAGTTTACGCCATCTGCTTTCCGCATCGTGCCGCCCGCGCCCAAGCCGCCGGCCGAACCCAAGCCGCCGGAAGAGATCAAGCAATAGAGGGCCTTGGTGGGGCGGGCGCTTCCGCCTGCCGACCTGTCCGGTCGCAGAAGATTAGGGGCAGGCGAAAGCGCCTGCCCTACCCGGCCCGCGGGCTCACCCGCTATTCGGCAGCAGCAGGCCGAAGCCGCTGATACAGCTCTCGAACTCGACTGGCGAGAGGCTGGGGTGATCCACGATGCGCGGCAGCAGCAGCGGATTCGCGTCCGGGCCGCACAGAGCCGGCACGCAGGTCGTGGCCGTCGCCACCGACTCTTCGGCGAGCCAGGGAAGGAACTCCGGGCGGTGGACGCCGCTCGGGTAGCAGAAGTGCGCCGCCCGCGCGCCGGTGATTTCGCGCAGGCGCGCGCGGTTGTCGCGGATTTCGCGCAGGAATAGCTCGCGGTCAAGCGGGGTCCGGTGGCGGTGCGTGTGCATTTGAAAATCGACGCCCGCCGCCTGAAGCTCCGCAATCTCGGCCGGCTTCATCAGGCAAAGTATGCGGCGGCGGCACATGGCCTCGTAGTCCACGCCGGCCGCCGCGGCCAGCGCCGCCAGCGCCTCGTCCTTGCGCGCGGCATCCCAGCGCTCGCGCTCGCTCTGTTCCCAAAGCGCCTGCCACGCCTGCGCGCGGCCCGCCTTCCACAGCAGGTAGCGCGCGCCCACGTTGAACACCGGCCGGTTGTAGTCGCAGTAATACGTGGTCTGGTAGACGGTCACCGGGAAGCCGCGCTCGCGGACGAGCGGCCAGGCCTGGCTGTAGAAATCGTAGTTGCCGTCGTCGAAGGTGATGGCGACGCTCCTGGGCGGCAGGTCCCCTGCGTAGAGCCGCTTCACGGCTTCCCCGAGCGGCAGCACGTTATAGCGCTTCCGCTCGAGGATCTCGAGGCGCATGGCGAAATCCCGCGGGCTCATGAACAGGGCCGGATCCCAGTGGTGCTCGTCGTCGAGCGAGATGCCGTGATAGCAGAGGATCGCGAGCCGGCGCGAGCGCCAGCCGCTGCTCTCGAAAAGCCGGAACACTCCCGCGCCCTTCAGAACCGAAAGCGATGTGCGTTTAAATTGCTTCAGCGCCATGGCATTCCGCACCCTCGGCCTCGCCCAGCCAGAGGTCGAAAACCAGCAGCATCCACAGCCAGAGCTGGTTGTCCCTGCGCCCGCTCTGGTGCTCCTCGATCAGCTTCTTCACGAAATCGCCCGAGACGATCCCGCGCTCCAGAAAACGCGCGGAGGTCAGCCGGTCGCGGAGCATTTCCCGCAAAGGCCCGCGCAGCCAGACCGCGAACGGCGGCTCGAAGCCCTGCTTCGGCCGGTCGAGCAGAGCCGCTGGCAGACGGTCGCGCATCGCCCGGACGAGGATATCCTTGCCGCGCCCGTTGCGAATCTTCCAGCCGTGCGGCAGCCGCGCCGCCGCCTCCGCCAGCTCGTGATCGAGAAACGGGCACCGCACTTCAAGCGAGTTCGCCATGGCGGTGCGATCGACTTTCACGAGCATGTCGCCGGTGAGATTCGCCGTGGACTCGAAATACATCGCCTGCGCCAGGGGGCCGGCGCCGTCCGGGAGCAGGCAGCCGGCGAAGGCGCGGGTGAGGAAGCCGGCGTCGGCCGGCAGCATCCACTCCGGCGCCAGCAGCTCGCGGCGCAGAAAGTAGGGAGCGTAGTTCAACTCGAAATAGCGCTCGAGCGCCGAAGGCCTCGCGATCATGCGGAGGTAGTTCTTGCCGTAAGCCGAGTAGGGCAGGACGCCGGCCACCAGCGAGGCGAAGCGCCGCAGCGCCTGCGGCACGCGGTCGTACATCCGCAGTTTCTCCACCTTGCGGAAGCTGTCGTAGCCGCCGAAGATCTCGTCGCCGCCGTCGCCCGAGAGCGCCACCTTCACGTGCTCGACGGCGAAGCGCGAGAGCAGGAAAGTGGGGATCGCGGCGGTGTCGGCGAAAGGCTCGTCGAACCAGCGCGCGAGCCGGCCGACCAGCTCGACCGCATCCGGCCGCAGCACGATTTCGTGATGCTCGGTGCGGTACTGCTTCGCCACCATGGCGGCGTAGGGAAGCTCGCTGTAATCGGACTCCTCGAAACCGATGGAGAAGGTGCGGATCGGGTCGCGCGACTGCAGCGCCATCGAGGCGACGATGGAGCTGGAATCGATGCCGCCGCTGAGGAACGCGCCCAGGGGCACGTCGGCGATCATGCGGAGCCGCACGCTCTCGTCGAACAGATCGCGCACCATGGCGCAGGCTTTGTCTTCCGTGAGGTCCGGGGACGCGGCCTCGGCCGGGGCCGGCACGCGCCAGTAACGGCCCTGGCGCCCGCTGCCCCCGGCATTGTATTCGAGCCACGAACCGGGCGGGAGCTTGCGGACGGCTCGATAGGGGCTCCACGGATCGGGGATGTAGCCGAACTGGAAGTAGAAGCGCAGCGCTTCGCGGTCCAGTTCGAGCGGAATCCCGGCCGCCCGCAGGCATTTCAGTTCGCTCGCGAACCAGAGGCCATCCGGCAGCGCCGCGTAGTAGAGCGGCTTCTTGCCGAAGCGGTCTCGCGCCAGAAAGAGCCTTCGCCGGCGCGCGTCCCAGATCGCGAAGGCGAACATGCCGCGCAGTCTCCTGAGGCCCGCCTCGCCCTCGTCTTCATACAGGTGAACCAGGGTTTCCGTGTCGCTACGCGTGCGGAAGCAGTGGCCGCGCGCTTCCAGATGCCGGCGCAGCTCTTCGAAATTGTAGATCTCGCCGTTGAAGACTACCCAGACCGAGCCGTCTTCGTTGGCGATGGGCTGGTGGCCCGCGCCGAGGTCGATAATGCTCAGCCGCCGCATGCCGATCGCGCAGCCGCCATCGAGGTGATATCCCTCGTCGTCCGGACCACGGTGGCGTATCTGGTCGCACATGGCGCGCACGGCGCCCTCGGTGGCAGGCTTATCGCGCAACACGAATCCGGCTATGCCGCACATTCAAGTAATCCCAGTCCTGTTTCGCGAGGTGACTTACTTACATCGTACCTGATGCGGCGGCCGACCTGTACGGTTCCTCTTTGGGCCTTCATCTGCGCCTCAGCATTCCGCCGATCGACCTCACCAGGACACCAAGATCACAAAGACACAAAGCAATTCACAAAGATTTTCTTTGTGTCTTGGTGGCCTTTGTGTCTTTGTGCGAAATTCAACGTCTCGCCCGCTCGAGGCCTTACGCTTCGAACTTGACGCCAGTGCCGGGGTGTTATAATGGGCTCACACGCATTCTGGGACTGGGACAAGTGAACACGCACGAAGACTTTTCCCGCAAGGAAGACATCCGAGGGCCGTCCGACCGCTCTTTCGGTTGGGTGTTCGTTATCGCTTTCATTCTGATAGGCGCCGCGCCCGCGATTCACGGAAAACCGATACGCGGCTGGGCGCTGGCGACCGGCGTCGTTATTCTTCTGGTAACTCTCGCCAGGCCCGCGCTTCTGCACCCGGCTAACATGGCGTGGATGCGGCTCGGACTGTTACTGAGCCGTATAGTGAATCCGATTGTTACCGCCCTGCTCTTTTACCTGGTGTTTACGCCGGTAGGCTACTTGATGCGCCGCCTGGGAAGGGATTCCATCGGAGCCCGATTCGATCCCTCGGCGGGCAGTTACTGGATCGAGCGTAAGCCGCCCGGTCCGAAACCGGAAAGCATGTCCCAACAATTCTAGGAGGCGCGGATGTCATTCGCAGCCGAGCTGTGGGCGTTTCTGCGGACGCGCAAGAAATTCTGGCTCGTCCCGATCGTCGTTATGATGCTGCTATTCGGAGCTCTGCTGGTGCTGGCGCAGAGCACCGCGGTGGCGCCTTTCATTTACACGATCTTCTGATCGTCAGCAGCCATGCGCATTCTGGGGATCTCCGCGTTTTACCACGACAGCGCGGCGGCGCTGGTCGAAGACGGCATGGTGATTGCGGCCGCGCAGGAAGAGCGTTTCAGCCGCAAGAAGCACGATGCGCGTTTTCCGCGGCACGCCGTCGCCTACTGTCTGGGAGAATACGGGCTGAAACTCGAGGACCTCGAATACATCGTCTTCTACGATAAGCCCTTCCTGAAGTTCGAGCGGCTGCTCGAGACCTACCTCGCCTTCGCGCCGCAGGGCGTGCGCTCGTTCCAGATGGCCATGCCGCTGTGGACGCGCGAAAAACTGTTCCAAAAGGACCTCTTGCGGCGCGAGCTGAAAGAACACGGCGCGAACTTCGACTGGGACAGGCGGCTGCTCTTTACCGAGCATCACGTAAGCCATGCGGCCAGCGCATTCTACCCCTCGCCGTTCGACGAGGCCCTGATCCTTACGATGGACGGCGTCGGCGAGTGGGCCACCACTTCGGTCGCGCTCGGCCGCGGCAACAATCTGGAAGTTATCAAAGAGATACACTTCCCGCACTCGCTCGGCCTGCTCTATTCGGCTTTTACTTACTACACGGGGTTCAAAGTAAACTCCGGAGAGTATAAGTTAATGGGACTCGCTCCTTACGGAGAGCCCAAGTATGCAAGAGAGATCCTGGATAACCTGATCGATCTCAAGCCCGACGGATCGTTCCGCCTGAACCTCGAGTACTTCGAGTATTGCACCGGCTTGACGATGACGAACGGCCGCTTCGACCGCCGCTTCGGCGGCCGCGCGCGCAAGCCGTCCGAGCCGGTCACGCAGCGGCATATGGACCTGGCGGCTTCGGTGCAGGCGGTGCTCGAAGAGGCCGTGCTGCGCATGGCGCGCTCGCTGCGCGCCGAGACCGGGATGCGCAACCTGTGCCTGGCGGGCGGCGTGGCGCTCAACTGCGTCGCGAACGGGAAGGTGCTGAAAGAGGGTATCTTCGACCGCATCTGGATCCAGCCCGCGGCCGGCGACGCCGGCGGCGCTCTCGGCGCGGCGCTCGCCGCGCATTACATGTTCAAGGACCAGCCGCGGAAGGCCGACGGCTGCGACGGCATGCGCGGCTCCTACCTGGGACCGGGTTTCACGCAAGCCGATATCGAGCAGCGCCTGCGCAAAGCCGGCGCCAGCTTCCATGTCATGGGCGACGAGTGCCTGCTCGATACCTGCGTCGAAGCGCTCGCAAACGGCAAGGCGCTCGGCTGGTTCCAGGGGCGCATGGAATTCGGGCCGCGCGCGCTGGGCGCCCGCTCGATTCTGGGCGACGCGCGCTCGCCCAGCATGCAGTCGGTACTGAACCTGAAGGTGAAGTACCGTGAATCGTTCCGCCCGTTCGCGCCTTCGGTGCTGCGCGAGGATGTGGCGGAGTGGTTCGAGCTCGACGGGGACAGCCCGTACATGCTGCTGGTGGCGGGCGTGGCGCCGCACCGGCGCCGCCCGATGTCGGAGCGCGAACAGGCGCTGTTCGGCATCGAGAAGCTGAACGTGCCGCGGTCGGAAATACCCGCCGTCACGCACGTGGATTACTCGGCGCGCATCCAGACGGTCCACCGCGAAACCAATCCGCGGTACCACGCGCTGCTTTCCGCATTCAAAGCGCGCACGGGCTGCCCGGTGCTCGTCAACACCAGCTTCAACGTGCGCGGCGAGCCGATCGTCTGCACGCCGGAAGACGCGTTCCGCTGCTTCATGGGCACGGAGATCGATACGCTGGCCGTGGGCAACTGCTTTCTGCGGAAAGAAGACCAGGATCCCTCGCTCAAGCTCAACTACAAGGATGCGTTCGAACTCGACTAAGGCCGCCGTATGAAGAACCTTGTTGTGCTGCTGGCCGCCGTTGTGGCGGGCCTGTTTCTGGTTGAAATCGGGCTGCGCATTGCCGGCGTCTCGTATCCGGCGTTCTACATGGAAGACCGTTACGTCGGCGATCGCCTGCGCCCGGGCGCCGCCGGAACATGGCCGCGCGAGCAGCGTGAAAACCCCGACCCGGTGCTCATCAGGATCAACAGCGAAGGCATGCACGACGTCGAGCACACGATCGCCAAGCCGCCGAACACGCTTCGCATCGCGGTCCTGGGCGACTCCTTTGCCGAAGCGATGTCGGTGCCGATCGAGGACGCGTTCTGGTCCGTGCTCGAGCGCAGGCTCGACAGTTGCCCGTCATTCGGCGGGAAGAAAGTGGAAGCGCTGAACTTCGGAGTTTCCGGCTACGGCACGGCGCAGGAACTGCTGATGCTGCGCCACTACGCATGGCAGTATCATCCCGACATCGTGCTGCTGGCGTTCTTCACCGGCAACGACGTCCGCAACAACTCGGCTGCGCTGAACGACGATCCGTCGGTCCCCTATTTCATCTACAAGGGCGACCAGCTCGTCCTCGACAATTCGTTTCGCGGCCGCCTGCGCTCGCTGAAGCTCAGCCCCGCCGAGATGGAGGCCAGCAATTTCCTGGCGGCCGTGCGGAACCATTCGCGGCTGGTGCAGTTGTTGAGCGAGGCGCGCACCATGTTCGGCCGGCGCGCGGCGATGAAGAAGGCGGAAGAGGCGAAGGACGACATGGCGGGGCAGGAGAGCGCGGCGGCTGCGGGCGGCGAGCTCGGCCTCGATAATGAAGTCTACTCGCCGCCCAGGGACGCGACCTGGGCCGAGGCGTGGCGCGTCACCGAAGGCCTGATCGTCGAGATGCGCGACGAGGTGCAGGCTCACGGCGCGCAGTTCTGGGTGGTGACCCTCTCAACGGGCATTCAGGTCTATCCCATCGCCGCGACCCGCGAGGCGTTCATGAAGCGCCTCGGCGTGGACAGCCTGTTCTACCCCGACCAGCGCGTTGCCGCGCTGTGCGAGCGCGAGCACATCAACGTGATCACCCTCGCTCCGGAGATGCAGCAGTACGCCGAATCGCACCACGTTTACCTGCACGGCTTCGCGGGCAAGGACCTCGGTTTCGGCCACTGGAACGTGGCGGGCAACCGCGTGGCCGGCGAGATGATCGCGCGGCAAATCTGCGCCCGGAATTTCGGGGACAGGCTACGAAATCCCTAAATTCATGCGCAGCCCTCGGAATTTGGGGATTTCGTAGCCTGTCCCCGAAATTGGCGGAGGAGCTTGCGTGCCGTTATCCGGCCCACGACGGCGGCGATCTCGTGCTCGGGCGCGTTGCGGACGCGCTCGGCGCTGCCGAAGTGCTCGAGCAGCTTGCGCACGGTCGCGGGGCCGACGCCGGGCGCCTGGTCCAGCTCGGAGACCAGCCGCTGCGCGTCGCGGCGCGAGCGGTGGAACGTCACCGCGAAGCGGTGCGCCTCGTCGCGCACGCTCTGGATCAGGTGCAGCACGGGTGAAAAGCGATCGAGCACGACCGGCTCCTCCTCCTGGCCGTAGACGTAGATCCACTCCTCACGCTTGGCGATCGCCGCCAGCGGCTGGTCGGTGATGCCGATCGCCTCGAGGGCCTCCGCCGCGGCATGCAGTTGCCCGAGGCCGCCGTCGACCAGCACCAGCCCGGGCAGCGGCTTCTCCTCCTGCTTCAGCCGCGAATAGCGCCGCGTAATCACCTCGCGCATCGACGCGAAATCGTCGTTGCCCTCCACGTCGCGGATGATGAACTTGCGGTAGTCCGACTTCTTCATGCGCCCGTCTTCCCACACCACCATGCTCGCGACCTTGTCGCTGCCCTGTATGTGGGAGACGTCGAAGCACTCGATGCGCGAGGGCGCTTCCGGCAGGCCCAGGGCGTCCTCGAGCGCCTCCTTGATGGCCGCCGAGGACGGCTTGAGCACGCGGAAGCGTTGCTCGAACAGGTGCTTCGCGTTGGTTTGCGCCAGGTCCATCAGCGCCTTCTTCCGGCCGCGCTGCGGCGTGTGGATCTCCACCCTGCGCTTCCGCTTCTCGGAGAGCACTTCCTCGAGCACCTCGCGGTCCTCGAACTCCACCGGCACGTGCACCAGCCCGGGCACGTATTCCTGGTTCAGATAGAACTGCTTCAGCAGCGCGGAGACGAACTCGGCGGGCTCGAATCGCTCCTGGTCTTCCCAGAAGAACTCGCGGCGGTCCACGATGCGGCCGTTGCGGAGGTGGAAGACGTTGGCGGCCACCAGGGGCGGCTCGGCGTAGACGCCGAAGATGTCGGTGTCGTCGCCCGCGGCGGCGGCCATCTTCTGCTTCTGCTCGATCTCCTCGACAGTCGAGATGGCGTCGCGCAGCACGGCAGCCTGCTCGAACCGCATTTCCGCGGCCGCCTGCTCCATGTGCCCGCGCAGTTCCTTGAGCAGGTCCTGGTGCCTGCCCTCCAGGAACAGCCGGACCTCGCGGACCGCTTGCGCGTACGCTTCCGGGGTGGTGAGTCCCTCGACGCAGGGACCCTGGCAGCGGTGTATGTGGTATTGCAGGCAGGCGTGGCTGTGGCGGCGCGTGAGGTCCACCTTGCAGGAAGGCACGCCGAAGAAGCGGTGGATGAAGTGCACCAGGCGGTGCGCAAGGTTGCCGGGGAAGTAGGGGCCGTAATACGACGAGCCGTCCTTCGTCAGACGGCGCGTAACGAATACGCGCGGATATTCCTCGTTCGTCAGCTTGATATAGGGGTAGGTCTTGTCATCGCGAAGCAGGATATTGAAGCGCGGCTTCCACTGCTTGATCAGGTTGTTTTCGAGCGCCAGCGCTTCCTTTTCGTTATCGACGAGGATGTACTCGATGTCTCGCGCTTCCGAGATGAGGGTGCCGGTTTTCAGATCGGCCAGGTGGTCGTCGGAAAAGTAGCTCCGCACGCGGTTTCTGAGGCTTTTCGCCTTGCCCACGTAGATCACCGTGCCGTGCTCGTCCTTGTACAGGTAGACCCCGGGCAGCAACGGCAGTTGGCTGACCTTTTCGCGGAGATCCATGGGGGAATTCAGAGCTTTATACTAAGATTGTGGCACGCTTCCAGATTACGTTTTTGAGCTGCGCGCTGCTGGGAGCCGCGCTCTGGGGGCAGCAGAAGACCTCGCCTCCCAAACCTGGAGACCTGAAAGAAGAAGACGCGACGCTCGCGACCACGGAGTACGCGTTCAACCCGCTCCAGGCCGAGAAAGAGTTGAAGGTAGGGAACTTCTACTTCAAGAAGGGAAGCTACAAAGCCGCGGCGGGAAGGTTCCGGGAGGCCACGAAGTGGAATCCCACGCTGGCCGAGGCGTTCCTGCGGCTGGGCGAAGCCGAAGAGAAGCTGAAGAACACCAAGGAAGCGAAGGCAGCGTTCTCGAAGTTCGTCGAGCTTGCGCCGGGCGACAAGCGCTGCGAAGAGATCAAGCGTAAGCTAGCCGGCAAGGGCTAGGCTGGGGCGGCCGGCGCGGCTTTGCTTTCGCACGGTCGCCACGATCCGCTCGAATCCCTTTTCCCAGTCGGGGAACAGGTCCACGTACTGGAATTCCTGCGCGATCCGCGACGGCACGGTGCAGTCCTCCAGGCGGACGGGGATGAAAAAGATGTTTTCGAACGGCTGGCGCGCCGCGCAATCGAGCGCGTAGCGCAGCTCGGACTGGAAACGGCCGCGCTTGCCGGTCGAGCGCGTGGAAAAGCAGCCGACGAAGAAATCGCAGGCCGAGATGGCGTGATCGATCGCGCGCGGCCAGTTCTGACCCGGCAGCAGCTTTTTTCGGTCCACCCAGGGATCGAACCCGCGCGCGAGGAAACCCTCATAGAGCCGGTCCACGGCTGCCGAATCCTCCACCACGTAAGCGATGAAGATTTTGGGCCGGGTTTGGGGCGTGAAGGAAAAGCCGCCGCGAGGATCCGGGCGGAACCAGCCGAGGCCGTCGATCTCCACGCTGCCCCCGCGCTCGAGGCAGTTGCGGACAATGCGGGCGATCTGTTCGCTGGAACGGTTGGCGCTCATGCCCGCTTCCTGTTCCTGGGGGATCCGGCGGGCGGCTCGAATTGGAAACCGGTGCGCTTACCGGGGACGAACTTTCCCAGTCCCGGCAAGCTGGCCTCCTGCCCGCGGCGCAGGCTGGCGAGGATATCGTGGATGACTTCGTCGAGGCGGTCGGCCGCGGCTGCCTTCGAGACCCGCGCCTTGCGCGCCAGGCGAGTCGCCAGTTCGTCCTTCTTCATACCGGGTCCATGGTAGCAGGGCGCCTATGGATTACCCACGCAGACGGCGCGCCGGGCGTCCGGGGTGACACGCTTGCAAGTGATTGGTGTCTAATAACTTACAAGGATGTTCGCGCGGCAGGCACTAAAAAATGGCCGGTTGTGACTACGATCCCGTCAAAACGACTTATACTTACACATATATGTCGACACGCGAGTATGTCGTGCCGACCAAAACAAAAGGAGACATTTCAATGAAAAAGCTCATCGCATTGATGATCGGCATGTCGTTCGTGCTCGGCTCGGCCACCCTGTTCGCGCAGGATCAGAAGGAAGAACAGAAGCAGACCGAGAAGAAGGACACCAAGAAGAAAAAGGCCCCGAAGAAGGACGAGAAGACCGAGAAAAAGGAAGAAAAGAAGTAGTTATATCCTTTTTGGGTTGGGCCGCCGGCGCCGCTTCGTGTCCAGGGGCGGGCCAGGGCGGCCCGAGTCCGCGTTCCAGCTCCATCGTCAGGCCGCATCCCCAAGACCGGTCATGAGTAAGGGGGCCGCCGCGGTCTACAAAGCCGGCCGCGGCGACCTGCGGGGGAGCGGGTTCTACTTGGCGGCGTTGGGGGCCGTCTTCGTCGCTTTCGCGTGCGTCTTCTTGACGACGTGCTTTTTCTTCATCACCTTATGCGCCGCCACTTTCTTAGTCGCGGCGTGCGCCTTGGGCGCCGGAGTCTGATTGGCCGCAAATGCGACCGGCAGGCTGAGGGCAGCCGCCAGCAGTGCGACACCGAGCTTCTTCATCGATTCCTCCCAGACGGATGGATTTACAATTCCATCATCCTGCTGCGGGGCGGCCGGGACCATACCTCCGCGCAGGTAGAGCGGGGTCCAAAATCGGGCCAAACCCCTCCCTTTAGCCGCAAATCGGCGCCCGGAGTAGCTGATGTGGGGGACCCCTGGCGTACCCGCAACACACTACACTGGGGAGAGAGTTTCAGAAATGCCGAGGCAGCAGATTACGCACGCGAATATTTTCCGCGTGCTCATTTTCGGCTTCATGCTGGTGATTCTGCTGCTCCTTGCAGCCGCCGGCATCAGCGTCCAGAACATCCGCTCGATCAAAGAAAGCGCGGCCGATCTGGTCAGCCAGGAGCTGGTCGCCAACCGGCTCATCGACGATATCCAGCACGAGCAGGTCGCGCTCAACGCCGTATTCCTGAAGCTCTCGCGGGACCCCGAGTTCGTGGACCGCGAGAAGGTGCTTTCGGAGCTGGACGACGCGGATAGCCGGATGGAGGTGATCGGCGAATCCGTCGCCGGGACGCCCGAGGAGCCGCTCTGGAACGAGCTGAAGAAGGCGTCGGGACAGTTCTCGCAGGAAGCGCGGCGGCTGCTCTCGGATGAGCACGCCTCGACCCTGCTGTCGCGCGACCTCTTCCGCCGCCAGCAGGACTCCCTTTCGATCGTGGCGAAGCTCGCCGCAGCGAACCACAGGAACGCCTCGATCGCGCGGGAGCAGATCGACCGGCGGTCGGCCGAGCTGACGCAGCACTCGGCGATGATCCTGGGAGCCTGTCTGCTGCTGGCCCTGATCTGCGCGGTTCTCACGGTGCGCATGGTGCTCGAGCTGATCCGGAAAATGGACCGCCAGTCGAGCGAGCTCAGCCGCGTTTCCTGGCACATGCTCGAAAACCAGGAAACCACCGCCCGGCGCTTCTCGCACGAGCTGCACGACGAGCTGGGCCAGTCGCTGACCGCGCTCAAGGCCAACATACACGGCCTGGAATCGCATGACGGCGCGGACCGGCGGCGGATCGACGACTGCCTCGGCCTCATCAACGAGGCGATCGGCAACGTGCGCGAACTGTCGCAGCTCCTGCACCCGACGATTCTCGACGACTTCGGGCTGGACGCCGGGATCCGCTGGCTGTCGGAGCGGTTCACGCAGCGCACGGGAATCGAGGTCGATTACAGTTCGGACTTCGATTCACGCCTGCCGGTCGAGACCGAAACGCATCTTTTCCGAATCTGCCAGGAGGCGTTGACGAACGTGGCCCGGCACTCGCAGGCCACCAGCGTCCAGATCAGGCTGCACGAGTCGAGCGGCAAGCTCGAGCTTTCGATCGCCGACAATGGCCGGGGCCTTCGCGATCGCGTCGAGGCGGAGCAGCAGGGCATGGGGCTCATCGGCATGCGAGCCCGGGCGCGCAGCGCCGGCGGCGCGGTGAAGTTCCGCTCGGGCGAGGGCAAGGGGTTTACCATCGATATTGAGGTCCCCATCCGTGGATACAAGCACAGCGAAAAAGATACGAATCTTGTTAGCGGATGACCATGCGATGGTGCGCCAGGGCTTCCGGATGATTCTGGCCGCGCAGCCCGACATGGAAATTGCCGGCGAGGCGGGAAACGGGCGCGAGGCCGTGGAGCTTGCCGAGCAGATCAAGCCGGACGTGGTGGTCATGGATGTCTCGATGCCCGAGCTGAACGGCATCGAAGCCACGCGCCGCATCATGGCCTCACTGCCGCGCACGCGCGTGCTGGCGCTCAGCATGTACAAGGATTCCGTGTATGTGCGCGAGATCCTGCGCGCCGGCGCGCGCGGTTTCCTGCTGAAGGATGCGATCGACCGCGATCTGCTGGCGGCCGTCCGCGCCGTCGCCGCAGGCGAAGGCTACCTCAGCCCCGCCGTCTCCGAGGCCGTGCTGAGCGACTACCGCCGGCATGTGACCGATCCGCTGGACCTGCTCTCGAGCCGGGAGCGCGAGATCCTGCAGATGATCGCCGAGGGGAAGACGAACAAAGACATCGCGGCGGCCCTGAACTTGAGCGTGTACACCGTGGACGCTCACCGCGGCCGCATCATGGAGAAGCTGAACCTGCACAGCGTGGGCGAGCTGGTGCGGTTCGCGGTGCGCAAAGGCCTGGTGGACTGACAAAAAAACCGGTGACAGTATACTCATTCCCCGATTTCCGCGCGTGGAACGAATCCCTTCTGTTCGCGAGCGCTCCGCCGATCGCGGGCGATCGCATGACTGCGGAGGAGGCCGCCGTGCGCGCTGCGGTTTCACCGGGCACGCCGGCCTGCAGTTTCTGCATCCGCGCCAGGTTGTAAGCCGCCGGCGCAAACGTAAGCATCCAGCTCACCTTCACGGGCCCACGAGGCCGCGGCGTCGCGCCGGCCGTGCCGTTAAATGGCGTGTTTTTGACGCGCGGCCCGCCTCAGGCCGGCCGTGAAAAATCGGGGAATGAGTATACTGTCACCGGTTTTTGGGTTTATACGGTGGCGATGCAGTCGATCTCGACCAGCGCGTCTTTCGGCAGGCGCGCGGCCTGCACCGTCGAGCGCGCCGGCTGGTTCTTGGGGAAGTAGCGCGCGTAGACTTCGTTCATTTTGGCGAAGTCGTTCATGTCTTTCAGGAACACGGTGGTCTTCACTACTTCGTCGAGCGACGAGCCGGCGGCTTCGAGCACCGCTTTCAGGTTCTCGAGCACGCGCGCGGTCTGCGCCGCGGCGTCGCCTTCGATGAGCTGGTTGGTGGCGGGGTCCATGGGAGTCTGCCCGCTCAGAAACGCGAGTCCGTTCCAGATGACCGCCTGGGAATAAGGGCCGATGGCTTTCGGGGCTTTATCAGTAGCAACTGTCTGTTTCATGGCTTCCGTTTTCATAGGCTGAGCGTACCTATAATCTCACGAACGTCCGCAACTTTCTCGCCGTCGAGGAATTCATCGAGCTCGCGCGCGATGCGCACGGTCGCCCTGGGGTCCCAGAAGCTCGCCGTGCCCACTTCGACGGCGGTGGCGCCGGCGATGAGGAACTCGGCTGCATCCTCGCCGGTCGCGATGCCGCCGAGGCCGACAACCGGGATCTTCACGGCGTGAGCCGCCTCGTAGACCAGGCGCAGCGCGATCGGTTTGATGGCGGGGCCGGACAGGCCGCCGAAGCCAGCGCCGATGCGCGGCCGCCGCGTGCGCGCATCGATGGCGAGCGCGACGAAGGTGTTCACCAGGGAAATCGCATCCGCTCCCGCCGCCTCGGCCGCCTGCGCCAGCGGCTCGATGCGCGCCACGTTGGGCGAGAGCTTGACGATCACCGGCCGCCGCGCCGCGCGCCGCACCGCGCCAACGACCTCGCCCAGCAGACCGGGGTCGCTCGAAAAATGCATGCCGCCCTGCTTTGTATTCGGGCAGGAGACGTTCAGCTCGTAGCCGGCCACGCCCTCGGCGTCCTCGAGCGCGCGCACCACCTCGGCGTAGTCCTCGACCGCATAGCCGAACACATTCACGAACACCGCGGTGCGGAACCGGCGCAATTCGGGCAGCTTCTCCGCAATGAAGGCGCGCACCCCGATGTTTTGCAGGCCGACGGAGTTGATCATGCCCGCCGCCGCTTCCCACAACCGCGGCGGCGGATTGCCGGCGATCGGCTCGCGCGAGATGCCTTTCACCACCAACCCGCCAAGCGCGTTCAAGTCCAGCAGGCTCGAGAACTCGACTCCGTAGCCAAAAGTGCCGGAAGCCGCGATCACCGGATTTCGCAGCTCTATGCCGCAGAGGTTGGTGGCGAGCCGGCTCATTTGGCGACGGCGCCGCGGATCACCTCCCAGGCCTCGACGACATCCTCGCGGGTCGTGCCCACGTTGCCGATGGCGACCCGCAGGACGTATCGATCATTCAGCACCGTGTGAGAGATGAAGGTTTTGCCGGTGGCGTTCACGCGATCGAGCAGCGCGTGGTTTTCTTCGTTCGTGCCCTTGTAACGGAAGCACACCGTGGACATCGGAGCGGGCGCGACGCGCTCGAAGCGCTCGTCCGCATCCACCCAGCTTGCGAATTCCTGCGCCCAACGCACGTGCCTGCGCAGCATCTCGATGATGCCTTCGCGCCCGAAGTAGCGCAGCACGAACCAGAGCTTGAGCGAGCGGAAGCGGCGGCCCAGCGGCACGCCGTAATCCATCAGGTTGACCGCGCGCGGGTCTTCGACCGTGCGCAGGTACTCGGGCACGAGCGAAAACGCGCGCTGGAGGATCTCGGGCCGGCGCGTATAGAATGCGCTCAGGTCCATCGAGGTGAACAGCCACTTGTGCGCGTTCACGACGATGGAATGCGCGCGCTCGATGCCGTCGAACATGCAGCGCAGTTCGGGCACGATGGCCGCCGCGCCGCCGTATGCCGCGTCCACGTGCATCCAGAGCCCGTATTTCCCGGCCAGATCCGCGATGGCGGGCAGCGGATCGACGCTGGTCGTCGAGGTGGTGCCCGCCGTCGCGACGACGCAGAACGGCCGCTTGCCTTCCGCCAGATCCTTCTTAATGGCCTGTTCCAGCAGGTCGGCGCGCATGCGGAACTCGGCGTCGGTCGGGATCTTGCGCACGTTCTTCTGCCCGATGCCGAGCGCGATCGAGTCCTTCTCGATCGAGGAGTGCGACTGCTCGGAGGTGTAGAGCACCATGCCCGGCCGCATGCCGTTCTCGCGCGCGTCCGGGTCGGCCAGTTCGCGCGCCGCGGCGATCGCGTGCATGCTGCTCACGGATGCCGTGTCGTAGATCAGTCCGAAAAATTCCTCCGGCAAGCCCATCCACTGCCGCAGCCAGCGGAGGCTCACCTGCTCGAGTTCGCTCGAGGCGGGCGAGGTCTTCCAGTGGATCGCGTTGGTGTTCAGCGCCGCCGCCAGCATCTCCGCGAGCACGCCCGGCGCCGACCCGCTCGAGGGAAAGTACGCCAGAAAGCGCGGATGGTTCCAATGCGTCACGGCGGGGACCACCAGGTTTTCGAAGTCTTTGAGAATCGCCTCGTAAGACTCGCCGCGCTCGGGCCCGCTCTTCGGGAGGGCGTCGATCAGGCTGCCCGGCCTGACTTTCGGCAGCACCGGGTAATGCCGCGGATCTTCGAGGTAATCGGCCACCCAGTCCACCGTCTGGTGTCCTGCGCGCCGGAAATCGTCGATGTAGTCACTCATGGAATGTTTACTGCTCCAGTAGCCTTCAGCTTCGCGGCCTCGGGCGCCGGGACTTTCCAGTTTCGGTCGAACCGGCCCTCGGCCACAACGTTCTTCAGCGAACCTTTAAACAGGATGTAGTCGCCGAAGGTGGACAGAATCTCGTAGGGCTTGTCGCCCCGAGCGCCCGGGCGGTTCGCCTGCCCGGCATCGGTCCACCACGGCAGCCCGGAATTGACGAGCACGTAGTGACCGTCCACCGGTGCCACGAAAACCAAACCGTAATCGGCCGCGCTCGGATTCAGCTCGAGCGGCAGCCGGTTCGCGAATCGCGCGATCAGCGTGTTCGTCGTGCGATTGCCGAACAGCACCAGATTCGCGGATTTGAGGTCGGCGTCCGTCACGTCGCGATCCGCCACACTGCGGAACTTCACGAACACCCGGTCTTCCGGAGTGGACCACGACGCCGCTTTCGCCGCCTGCTCCTGTCGCGCCCGGATCTCGGCGGGTCCGGCCGCATCGCCCGTGCCGTAAACGTAAATGTGCCGCGATGCGATCGCCTCCGCGATCGGGCCCTCAAGTCCGGCCCGCTTTTCGCCGGCCGCCGGCGTGTACCGTACAGCTCTCCAGCCGGCGGCGGAGCGTGAAAACGAAACCGAGTTGCGCACCTTCAGCAAATGCGCGTCACCGTCGATGGAAATCCGGAGCTGAGCGCCGGGCTTGAACTTCGAATGCCCCGCCAGGCTCAGCGTGAAGCCGAACACGCTTGCGGTTTGGATCTCAATCTCATTATCGCCCGTAAAGCGCGCATCGATGGAGGCCGGCGTGCCCGGGTCCAGGCCGTCGATGCCGGCCCAGTACGCGGAACCGTACTTGTAGGCTTCGGTCGTGAAGCGCACGCGGGCGGGAAAGCGGTCGCGGCGAAATTTGTCGAACCAGTGGAAGACGGCGGCGTTGCGGTAGGCGAGGTCCCAGGCGTTGTGGCGGACATCCGGATACTCGGTGTACTCGACTTCGGTATCGAGGCCGGAAAGCAGCTTCATCCACGTGCGCGAGATCTCGACGCTGGCGAATGCGTCCTGGTCGCCGTGATAGAGGCGCACCGGCACATCGAGCAGGTTCGGCGCAAGCGGGCCGGGGTTCACCGCGTCGGGGCACACTGCGGCGACGGCGCCCCAGAGGCCGGGCCGGGTCATGGCCAGCCGCAGCGCGCCGGTCGCACCCATTGAAATGCCGGTGAGGTACACGCGGTCTTCGTCGATCGAAAAGTGTTTCTTCACGTCGGCGATCACATCGTAGACATCCTTCTCCGCGATGCCGTCGTACCCCATGCTGCCGCGCGCGTTGGGCGAGACCACGATGTATTGGATCTTCGGCGCGTGCGCCGCCCAGAGCGCGCTGTCGGGCTCGATCATATCCGTCCGGGCGGGAATGCCGAGCACGCGCTTCATGTTGATGATGTGGTTCGACTCGTCCGTGTGCAGGCTGACCACCAGCGGATACTTCCTGGCCGGATCGTAATTCGGCGGCGTCCAGAGCGCATAGGGCTGCGGCGATTGGTCCACGTCGGACCAGTAGGTGAGAATCTGCAGTCCGGCTCCGCGCTGCGGCCGCGCGGCCGGCGCCGAGGACAGAAGTGCTGCGGCAAACATGACGACGATGGCGAGCATTTATGCGCATTCCTTCCGGACGGCGGGGAGCCATCCCCGGAACCACTCGTGAAATTCGGCGAGCTTCGCGCGGCCTTCCGGGCCGAGCGGCGCCGCATGCGGGCCCACGCGCAGTCCCCGGGCCGCGACCGCTTCCCGCAGCAGCATCGGCGGCGGGAAATACTCGGCCCAGGCCAAAAATTCCTGCAGGCGCGCGTCGAGGCGGCGCGTCTTTTCCGTATTCGTGGCGACGATAGCGAGATCGAGCGCGAGCATCAACTCCGGAACCGCGCAGGCGACGCCCGAGATGGCGCCGTCGGCGCCGGCCTGCCGCGCGGGCGCGTAGAGGGTTTCCTGCCCCACGAGCAGGGTGAACCGGGAGTGGTCGCGCGCCGCGCGCAGCCGCGCGAAATTCTCCCAGCGCCCGCTCGAGTCCTTGATGCCCGCGAATTCGCCGCTCTCCATCAGCTCGATCGCGGTTTCCGGCGCGATGGCCGTGGCGGAGGCGGGCGCGTTGTACAGCAGGATCGGCGCCGCGCCAGCCAGCTCGCGGGCGAAGCAGCGGTAGAATTCGCGAATATCTTCCTGCTGGTAGCCGTAGAAGTACGGCGGCATGAGAAGCAGGGCGGCCGCGCCGGCCCCGGCGGCTTCGCGTCCCATCGCCACCGCGCCGTCGAGCGTCGAATGGGCGACGCCGGCGATCACCGGGCGCTTGCTGCGCTTCACCGCGAGCGAAATCACCCGCGACCGGTCTTCGGTAGTGAAATGGACGAACTCGCCCGTCGAGCCAAAAAGCGAGATGCTGGAGACGCCGGAGGAGCCCAGGAAGTCGATGAGTTCGAAGGTGGCGGCGAGGTCGATTTCCGGCCCTTCACGCCTGGGCGTAACCGCGGCGGCAGTAATCCCCCCGATTGCGGCCATTTACCCACAAGGATACGACAACAAATACGGGGACAGGCTACGCTTTCACCAAATTCGTTTCTGCGGCTGGATTGCGGGCCCGCCGAGTGGTTCACGGGGGCGCGCCTGCCTCACTCCTCTTCGAGCAGCCGCCTGGGGTCGAACAGGTGTTTTGGCTGAAACCGGCGCTGCTCCCAGCGGCAACCGGGCTCGAACTGCACGCCCAGGAAATAGCCCGTGTCGCGCCAGGTGCAATAGCGGACGCGCCCTTCGAGCTGGGCCTGCGGGATATCGAACCGCACCAGCGCTTGCTCCGGCACCGGAGTCTCCACCTGCAGGCAGGCGCCCGACGCGGAAATATCTTCGAGGTTGGCCATGACGCTCTTCGCGCGCCCGTGCCGGTCCGTCCACCGGACTTCGATCAGGTCCGCGCAAAGCATCCGCGGTTCTCGACGCCTCTCCTTCATGAGCTTCTCATCGACTTGGACGCGAGAAAGGTTTATCTGGTAATCGCCTTAGACGCGGTCCGCTCGTATTCCTCGCGAGTGCAGTAACTTTCCCGATCGATGGCGCGATCGATGGCAAGAATGCCGTCCTGGTGATCCATCTCGTGCTGGATCAGTTCCGAAAGCGGGCCCGTGGCTTCGAGGGCCCGCGCGCGCCCGTTTTCGTCCTGATACCGGAGCGCCACCGAAAGCGAGCGCTCCAAGTAAACCAGCAGGCCCGGAAAGGAGAAGCAGTCGTCCCACAACCGGAACTTCTCCGGGCTCTGGCGCTCGTAAACCGGATTTACGAGCGAATAGGCCGCGCCCTCGAACTCGATGTAGATGATGCGCCGCGGCTCGCCGATCTGAATCGCGCTGATCCCGCGGCCGAAGCCGTGCACGCGGCGGAACTCGTGGAGCGTGTCCGCAAGGTCGGCCAGGATCGCGCGCGCCTCTCCGAAATCCGCCACCGGACAGGAGACCTCTCGCAGCACCGGATCGCCGAGCTGCAATATTCTGCGGGCTGGCATAGCGTAAGTTTATACCACGCCAAAGCTTCCGGTTGCGCTATGCTAGTGAACAAACGGAGGAGCTTTTCGCATGGCCTATGTAATCGCGGAACCCTGCATCGGCACCAAGGATACGGCCTGTGTGGACGCCTGCCCGGTCGATTGCATTCACCCCAAGAAGGACGAAGTCGATTTCGCCACAGCGAAAATGCTGTACATCGATCCGGTCGAGTGCATCGATTGCGGCGCGTGCGTGCCGGTTTGCCCGGTTTCCGCCATCTTCGCCCTGGACGACCTGCCGGAGAAGTGGGCCAATTACGCCCAGGAAAACGCGAGTTACTACGGGAGGTAAGTCCGAAGGCGGGGCGTGGGCTGCCTGCCAAAAGCGGTGAGAGGCGCCTCTGTCCGCGGGCGAAAGCGTTGGGACAGCCACCAAAACCGGTGACAGGCACCTCTGTCCACGCGCAAAAGGCGCTTGGGACAGAGGAGCCAGTCACCAAAACCTGTGTCCGCGCGTGAAAGGCGCTTGGGACAGCCACCAAACCGGTGACAGGCGCCTGTGTCCACGGGCGAAAGGCGCTTGGGACAGCCACCAAAACCGGTGACAGGCACCTCTGTCCACGCGCAAAAGGCGCTTGGGACAGAGGAGCCAGTCACCAAAACCTCTGTCCGCGCGCGCCGTTTACCGGAACAGGTCTCGCTCGGGCGGGCGGACCAGCGCGCGCGCCAGACCTTCCGCCGGCTGCCATACGAAACCTTTAATCAGGACGGCGGGAACGCCCTCCGCCTTGCGCATGACGAGGCCCGCCGCCGCCGCGAGCTCGTCGGCGGTCGCGATCACGGTGGCTTCGAGCACGCGCCCGTTGCGGTCGCGGCGCCCGCGGCAATCCTCCAACGCTTCGAGGCCGCTCACGCCGATTGCCACGTTGACGAGCCCTTCGCGCCACGGCCGCCCGAAGGTATCCGTGATAATGACCGCGCCGCAGCCGAGCGCCTTGCGCAGGCGGCGCGCCGAAGCGTCGGGATCGGCCGGCAGGATGGTGGCGTGGTCCTCGCCCGGCACGTTCGAGCGGTCCACGCCCGCGTTGGCGCACACCAGGCCGTGACAGGTTTCCGCAATCAGAACGCCGCGATCCATCTTCACGATGCGCCGCGACTGGCGCAGGATCAGCTCGATGAGCCGCGCATCCTTATGCCATTGCGCGGCCCAGTTGCATGCCGCGGGAGAGGGCTCGATTGTGCGCAGATCGACCACCGCGCCCTCACATTTCGAAACCACCTTCTGCGCGACGGCGACAATCGCGCCGCTGTCGAGCGAGGAGCCGGCGGCGTTGCGAATCAGCGCGGCCAGATCGTCGCCCCGGCGCACCTCGGGTATTCCGGACAGCCCTACAATCTCGATCCGCATAGCTCGCCCAGGATGCGCGCGGCGCGGCACTCCGGAGCGCGCCGCAGGAGTTCCGCCGCGTCCTCCGGCGTGTCGATGTCGAAAACCAGGCCCGGCGGCCGCATCACCGCGAGGCCGGCGCCGCGCAGGCGAGCCTCGTCGCAATGCTTGCGGAAGCTGCCCGGGCCGAAGCGGCTCGGGATCACGTCGGGCGGCGTGCGCACGAGCGCGTTGGTGCCGGCGCCGTCGGCCGAGGGGACGACGACTACGCCGGGCCGCGCCGCCGCCGCGAGCGTCTCGAACTCGGCAGTGGTTGCGAGCGGCACGTCGATAGGCACGAGCAGCACGGAACGCGCTCCCAGCTCCATCGCGCGCCGCGCCGCGGCGTCCGCCGATTCGCTGTGCCCGCGCTGCTCGCGCTCCTCGAAGACGAGCGCGCCCGCCTGCCGCGCGCATTGGGCCGCGCGCGCGTCGCTGGTCGCCACCGCGATCCGGTCGATGCCGCGCGCCGCGCACAGCTTCGCGAGCACGTCCTCGAACATCGCCCGCGCCAGCGCTTCGCGACCGGCCGGGGCGAGCAGGCCATTCAGCCGCTGCTTCGCGTTCCGCGGATCCTTTACCGGCAGCACCGCGAAAATCATGCGCATTGCTCCAGCGCCCGCAGCGCGGCGCGCGCCAGCGCTTTCTTCTCGCGAGCGCCCTTCATGATCGTGTTGGTTGCCAGCGCGCGCATGCCGAGCGCCTCGATCTCCGGGATGCTTGCCGCGTCCCGGTTGTCGAGCACAAAGGCATTCACGAAATCGCGGTAAAGCTCCGCCACCTGCGCGGCGGAGGCGCGCATGCCGAGGCTCTCGAGCATGGCGGCGGCGGGCCCCTTCAGCGCGCGGCCGGCGACAATCGGCGTGATGGCGGCCACCGGCGCGCGGCAATCGCGCAGCGCTTCGCGAATTCCGGGCACGGCCAGGATCGGCCCGATGCTGATGATCGGGTTCGACGGGCAGACGATCACGCCCGCGGCGCCGCGAATCGCCTCGAGGACGCCCGGCGCCGGCCGCGCGTGCTCGCGGCCTTCGAAACGCACTCCCAGCACGCGGTCGCGCGCGTGCCGCCGCACGAAGTACGTCTGAAAATCGAGCGCGCCTTCCGCCACTTCGATCCACGTCCGCAAGGGGCCGTCCGTCACCGGCACGATTTTCGCGCGCACGCCGAGCGCCGCCGCGAGCTCCGCCGTCACCGCGCTCAGCGCCGCGCCGCAGCGCAGCCGCCGGGTGCGGTAGATGTGCGTCGCGAGATCGCGGTCGCCAAGCTGGAACCAGTTCTCCGCGCCCAGACGCCCGAGCGCCTCCAGGCACCGGAACGTATCGCCGCGAAGGCCCCAGCCGCGTTTGGGATCGCTCAGGCCGGCGAGCGTGTACATCACCGTGTCGAGATCCGGCGAGACGTGCAGGCCGTGAATCTCGACATCGTCGCCCGTGTTCCCGACGATGAACAGCTCTTCCGGCGCGATGACGCGCGCAAGCCCGTCGAGGAACCGGGCCGCGCCCACGCCTCCCGCAAGCGCAACAATCATGTCAGCCCCGTGATGCGAATGCCCAGGCTTTTCGCCTTGTGGCGGATGTTGAGCGAGATCAGCAGCGCGGCCAGGCTCTCGATCAGCCGCGAGTTTTCGAGCGGGCCCGCATCGATCGCGCGCGCGCCCGGGATCATCGCGACCAGTTCCTGCACGGCGGCCTTGGCGCCGGCATCGTCGCCGCAGATCGGAACGTCGCAATCGACCGGCGCTTCGAGCCGCGCCAGCGCCTCCGCGCCGAGCACGTGAAACGCGGAAACGAGGCGAACGCCCGCGGGAACGTAGCGCGCCGCCTGCGCGGCGGCGGAGCCGGCCCACAGCGCGATTGTGTGCGAGACACGCCCGCCGATCGCAGACTCGACCGGCACCGTCGCGTCCACCAGCACGGCGCCGTCGCGCAAGCTCTCGCGCAGCGATTTGAGCGTCGGGATCTGCGCCGCCAGCGGAACCGTAAGCACGACGACCCCAGCCTGCGCCGCGGCGTCCGCATTCAACCGCCCCTCCACCTGCGCGCGCGGTATCGTCTCCAGGACGCGCCGCGCCGCGTCGTGGGCCCTGCCCGCGTCGCGCGAGCCGATCACCACCCGCGCTCCGGCGCGCGCAAAGCGCAACGCCAGGCCGAACCCCTCCGCGCCCGTGCCTCCGATGATCGCGATGGTCGTCAATCTGTTGCTCATTGTGGCACACTGGCTTTGCGGATGACGAGCCGTTCGGGACTGCTGTGGGTGGCGCTGGGCGCGAGCCTTTGGGGCACGGACACGGTGCTGCGCCGGCCGCTCACCGCGAGCCTCACGAGCGGCCAGATCGTGTTCGCAGAACACCTGATCCTCTCGTTCGCGCTGCTGCCCGTGTTCTGGCGTTCGCGCGCCGAATGGCGCAAGCTCGGGTGGCGGCAATGGGCCGCCGTGACCGGCGTCGCGTGGGGCGGCTCCGCGCTGGGGACGCTATGCTTCACGCAAGCGATCCGCCTGGGCAACCCGACCACGGCCGTCCTGCTGCAGAAGACGCAGCCGGTGTTCGCGGCCCTGCTCGCGGGAGCGCTGCTTGGCGAGCGGCTGGGCGCGCGCTTCTGGGCGTGGCTCGCCGCCGCGGCCGCGGCGGCTTACCTGATCGCGTTCGGAGCCGCGCTGCCCGCGCAACCGGTCGCAGCCGGACCCGGGCTGCTGGCGGCCGCCGCCGCCGCGCTGTGGGGCGCTTCCACCGTGCTCGGCCGGTTCGTGCTCGCGAGCGTTTCCTTCCCGACGTTGACCGCGCTGCGCATCCTGGCCGCGACTCCGCTTCTGGCCGGAATAGCCGGCGCGCGCCTGCCTGCCATTCACGCCGGCGAGGCCGTGTCGCTGTTGCTGCTTGCGCTCGTGCCCGGCCTGCTCGCGCTGCTCATCTATTACCGCGGCCTTGGCCGCACGACCGCCTCGCGCGCCGCGGTCGGCGAGCTCGCCTTCCCGGCTACCGCCGCGCTGCTGAACAGCCTCGCGTTCGGCACGCCGGTCACCTGGACACAGTGGGCCGGCTTCGTTTTGCTCACGGCGCTGGTAACGAGGGGCGCCGGCCTACAGCCAAAACGGGATTTGCGGATCCTGCCCACCGTTCCTACACTATAAGCAGTGTTCCGCGGGATCTGCGTCGTACTCGGGGTGCTCGCCTGCGCGCCGGGCGCGCGCGCTCAACAGGGTGAGTTAGAAAGAGCCGTCGAGCAGTTCAAATCGATTACGCGCGAACTCGGGCTGCGCGAGGACAGCCCCGCGCCGGCGGCGGGCGCGCGACGCAGGGGATTCCCCTGGCACGGCCGGCTGTTCGAGAATTTCCGCAACGACGTGCTCGACGCCGTGCCGCACGAGGTCCGCCAGAACGGCGGCAGCAAGTCGATCCTGCGCCGCAACCAGTTCGGCTTCAACGCCGGCGGGCCGGTGAGGCCGCCGACTTACTTCTCGCTCTCTTACGAAGGCGTGCGCGAAAACGTGGCCCGCTCGAGCCTGCTCACCGTTCCCACGATGGCCGAACGCGAAGGCGATTTCTCGGGCACCGTGGACCAGTCCGGCGCGCCGCTCATCATTTACGATCCCGCGACCACGCGCCCGAATCCGAACTACGATCCCTCCCAGCCGGTCTCGCTCAGCAATCTCCAGTACATCCGCGATCCGTTCCCGGGGAACAAGATTCCCGAAAATCGCCTCGATCCCGTCGCGCAGAAGGCGCTCCAATTCTACCCGGCGCCGAACGTCTCCATCGGCCCGTTCAACCAGAACAACTACTTCGTCAACTCGCCGGAGCAGAACATCGCCAACGGGATGATCGCGAAGGTAGACCACACGGTTCGCGAAATTCACCGCATATCTTTCGGCCTGTCGTTCTCGAACGGCCTGGCGTCCGCGCCGAAGCTGTTCCCCAATGCGGCGGACCCCGGCGCGGGCGACCGCAAATTCCACAGCCGCCGCGGGTCGCTGCAATACGTGTTCACCGCGTCGCCGAAGACCGTGAACTCCGCATCGTTCGAGGCTGCGACCGACGGGTCGGATACCGGCCTCGACGATTCGACCAGCTACCCGCACGCGATCGGCCTCAACGGCATCGCCGGCAACCCGTTCCCGGTCTTCTCCCTCGGCCGCGATCTTCAGATGGGCCGCTCGTCGCCGGTCTCCAACAACGTGCGCAACAGCTTTGTCTGGACGGACACGCTTTCAACGCGCGCGGCAAAACACAGCCTGGACGTCACGGCGCAATACGCGCGCACGCAGGTGAACACGTTCTGGCCGGGCAACCCCTCCGGCAGCTTCGATTTTTCCGCAGGCCTCACCAGCCTGCCCGGCATCGTCAACACGGGCCACGAATTCGCGAGCTTTCTGCTGGGACTCTCCGATTACGCGCAGATGAACGTCGTCGCGAGCCCGTCGTATTTCCGCATGCAGTCGGGCATGCTGGCGCTGCACGACTCCTATGAGGCCAATCCCGGCCTCACCTTCTCGCTGGGGCTGAACTTCCGGGCGGAATCCCCGCGCACGGAAAAATACGGGCGGCAATCGACCGTGGATCTGAGCGCGATCGATCCGGCGAACGGCCGCCCCGGCGCGCTCGTTTTCGGCGATTCGCTGCGGCCCGCGCTTTACTGGGCCGAGCCGAGCGCGAGCCTGGCCTGGAATCCCGGCGGGGATACGAAGACGGTGGTGCGCGCGGGATTCTCGCGGAGCCACTCGGGCATGCCGATGAACTTCGGGCAGTTCGGCACGCAGGGATTCAACGGCACGCCGACGTTCATCTCGCCGAACACGCAACTGGAGCCCGCCGTGACGCTCGCCATGGGCCTGCCCGCCGCCGCGGCGCCCGTGCCGGATCTGAGCCCCGCCGCGGCAAACGACACCGTCGCCGATCTCATCGACAAGAGCGGGCTTCAACCCACCTGGCAATCCGTCTCGCTCTCGCTCGAGCGCGCAGCGCCGGGCTCGGTGCTGGTCTTTGTCGGCGCATCGCACTCGACGGGCAGGGACGTCTACGTCGGCAACGGCGCCGTGAATCCGGACGCCGTTTCGCTTGACGCGCTCTCCTACCGCGATCAGCTCAACGACGACGCGTTCAACCGCTCGCTGCGGCCCTATCCGCAGTTCAAGGGATTCAATGTCGCCGGCCTGTGGCCCGCGGGCCGGTACCAGCGCGACTCGCTTTCCGTGCGTTGGGAGAAGCGCGCCTCGCACGGCCTCACGATGAGCGGCTCTTACGTGTACTCAAAGCAGATGGACGACTATTCGGGCGCCGTCCAGGACTACCTCGACCTGATGAGCAACTGGGCGCTGAGCGCTGGAAATCGCCCGCACAGCCTCTCGCTCAACTACATGTACGAACTGCCGCTCGAATCGCTGCTGAACGCCTCCGGGTGGGCGCGGCGGCTGGTGGACGGCTGGTCCGTGAGCGGCATGAGCAGCGTGGCGAGCGGCGACCCGCTGCGGCTCTATCCCGAGTTCAACAACACCGGCGGCCTGGTGCCGGGGCTCAGGGTGAACGTGGTGCCCGGCGCCGATCCGCGCGTCGCCGACCCCGGCCCGAAGCTCTGGTTCAACCCGGAGGCCTTCGATCAGCCGGCCGATTTCACCATCGGCAACGCGCCGCGCACCAGCCCGGTGCTGCGCAATCCCATCTGGCAGAGCCACGATCTTTCGGTGAACAAGCGCTTCGAGCTTTCCGCCGACCGCGCCCTGGAGTTCAGCGCCGTCGGCCTGAACTTCCTCAACCACGCCAACTGGAACGATCCCGACACCACCATCGGCCCGGAATCGGCGCCGAACGTGAATGCGGGCAGGATCATCGGCTCGCGAGGCGGCCGGGTGGTCCAACTGGGCTTGAGGCTTACGTTCTGATGCTGCGGTACGCCCTCATGCCGCTCATTTGTTCGCTGGCGATTGCCGCGGCGCCGGCCCTGCACGTCCCCGTGCTGGCGAATTCGCAGGGGCTGAGCGCGGAGAACCTGAAGATCAGCCTGGATGGCAAGCCGGGGAGCATCCTGGCGATCCGCGGACCCGAGGCCGGCCTGGTGCTGATCGTGGTGCTTGATCTGACGCAGGACGTCGATCTGGCGGGGATCGCCCGGGAGGCGCTGCTGGCCGGCATTGACAAGCTGCCGGCCAACGCGCGAATCGCCGTAATGCGGGCGCAGGACGGGCTGCACGTCGTCCTGGATCCCACCGGCGACCGCGCCGAACTGGCGGCGGCGATCCGCGGCGCGCCGGTGGCCGGCAAGCCCGGCCTGCTCGATACGATCGAGACGTCGGCGCAGGTGGCCGATTCCATCCTCTCGAAAACGGCCGTGCGCGTTGCCGTTCTTTACGTGACGGACAGCAACATATACAATTACCGCGACGATTATACGAACCCGGTGATCAATTCGAGCGATTCGCACGACATGAGCCGGCGGTTTCCGGAAGGTCTGGTGCGGGAAAAAATATCGAAGCTCGAGTCGAAGCTGGCGCGCTACCAGGCGCCGCTGTTTATCGTGCACCTGGTCTATCGCGACGACCGGCTCAACGAGGCGTACCAGGCGGGTCTCGCCCAACTCGCGGCGGGCGCGGGCGGTTCGAGCGCGTTTTGCCGTTCGCGTGGAGAAATCCCCGGCGCCATAGCGGGCGCCCTGGGCGCCATCGCCTCGCACTACAGCGTCGTGGTGGCGCTGCCCGATCATCGCCGCCGCACCGTCACGGTGCAGTTGCACCAGGACGGGAAGCAGCTTGCGGGGCGGAGCCGGTTCGTGGTCGAGGAAAGCAGAGGGCCACAGTGATGCCTGGCAGGAGAACCGTTCCGCTGATGCCCGCGCTGGCCGCGTTCGCGGTTGTGCTCGCGGCCGGAAGCGTGGTGGTGTACGGGCTGGCGAGCGCGCGCCGCGAGCAGGAGGCGCGGGCGGCGAGCCTGGAGATGGAAAACCGTGCGCTGCGCGACCGCCTTGCGCTCCTGGGCAGGGAAGCCCGATCCGGCCGAGCCGGGGCGGTCCCGCCGGGAGCGCCGCGCCCGGCCTGGCCGGTGCAACGCCCCGACGAGGCCGCGGTCCTCGATCAGACGCGCATGCTCATCGATGTTCGCGAAAAGCTGGCCGCTTCGAGCGCGGCGGCCGTCAAGCTCCAGGCGCGCATCGCCGAATTGGAGGCCGCCGTGACGGCCGCCAGGAATGAAAACGCGAAGCTGGCCGCCTCCGAAGCCGGGTTGCGCGATCAACTGGAGTCGGCCGGCGCTGCCCTGGAATCCGCCCGGGGCGAAGCAAAATCCAACTCGGACAAGGTTGCGCGGCTCGAGGCGGATAACGTGCGCCTGCGCGAGGAGAATCGCGCCGCCGTAGCGAAAGCGAACGTCGCCCCCGCGCTGCTCAAGGATCTCGACGATCTCGACCGCCGCCGCGAAGCGCTGCTGGCCGGCATCCTGCGCCGGTACAAGGACGTGACCGAGCAGTACCGTGCCCTGGGCGAAGACGCGGCGGGAGGCGGCGCCGGGCTCGGCCGCATCCACAACATCATTTCCCTGGCGGAGGAGGACCTGCGCCAGCTCGCCACTCTCGATTCCCAGGCCGAACGCCTCCGCAGCCGGATCGGCGCGAAGTAGGTTTTGGGTCGGGCGGGCGAGGCCGGAAACCCGCCTCACCACCGCGCTCCTGCCGCTCCGGCGCGTTCTGCCCCAAATTTCGGAAACCTATCGGTTCGGAACGAATCCAAATAAACGGGGAGTCCCAGAAAGGGACAGGGAAAATGAAAGCTCGGTGGTCTCGCGTAACCAACTTGTGGTGCCATGTCATGCATCCGGCTCCGATGTGGCCCGTGAATGGCCACTATCAGTGCCCGGTTTGCCTGCGTTCCTATCCCGTGCCGTGGGAAGAGGGAACGCAGATGGAGGCCTCGCTGCGTCCCGCGGCTGAGGCCGTTAACGGTTCGGCAATGGCGACGGCAGCGTCGCATTAACCGGCGTTTTGCGGACCCGCTATTCGCGTTCTGGGGCCGGCGGATCCGAACGTTGTACGATAAAAAAAGTTGGTGATGATGTTCGCACAGAACGATACCGGTTCTGTCGATTACCAGGCTCTGGCCGAACTCCGATATCAGATCCGCCGTTTCCTGCGATCGAGCGAGGATGCTGCGCGTTCTGCGGGGTTGGAGCCGCAGCAGCATCAGCTCCTGCTTGCGATCAAGGGTCTGCCGCCGAACGCGCAGCCCACGGTGGGCGAGCTCGCGGAGCGGCTTCAGATCCGCCACCACAGCGTCGTCGAATTGATCGATCGTCTGGTGCAGCGCGGGTTTGTGAAGCGCCGCCGCTCGGAGACCGATCGCCGCAAGGTGTTCGTGGACATGACGCCGGAGGGCGAAGAGGTCCTGCACAAGCTGACGATGGAGCACCAGGCCGAGCTGCAGACAGCCGGTCCGGCGCTGCTATCGGCCCTCAAGACGGTCGTCGAACACGCGAACGCCGGCACGGAGCGCTAAGCGGCGCTCCGGCCGGAGCTCAACGTGTAATCGGCTGGGAGGAGCAATGCCCTCTGCCCGCGAAACCGCCAGGGAGCTCCGCGATTTCACCGTCACCGCCCGCGTCATCCCGATCTCGTTACTCGCCATAGGCATCGGGGTGCTCGGCGCCTTCGTCGCGCTGGCCCTGATGTGGCTGATCGGCCTGTTCACGAACCTGTTCTTCTTCGAGCGCTGGAGCACGGCCCTGATAGCGCCCGCCGGGAATCACCTGGGCGGGCTGGTGGTGCTGGTCCCGGTTCTGGGCGGTCTGGTTGTCGGCCTGATCGCGCGCTACGGCTCGGAGAAGACGAAGCCTGATCCCGGTGGCGCTGGCGAGCGCGACCGCGGCCGTGGCGCGCCATTACCTGATGGGCAACGGGCCGATGTTCCCCGTCCCCCAGCATGCCGCCGTCTTCGGTCCGGCATCCCTACGGCTTCCGGCGCCTGCCGGTGCACTGGATGTGGTGGCCGGCCCTGGGCGGCATCGTGGTCGGAGCAGGCGGGCTGTTCTGGCGGCGCGCATGGCGGAAACGGAGCGCACGCGTGTGCCCGTCGTCGAGCGCGCCGCGCCCGGAATGCCGCTAGGCTACATTGCCTTCGACGATCTGCTGAAAGCCCGCCTGCGGCGCCTGGATGAAGAGCGCCGCAGGGAGAGATTGCTGGGCCGCAGGCTCCGGCGGCGTCCTACCACTTCAGAATGACTTTCGCCGCATCGCCGGCAAGCATCGCCTGGAAGCCCTGCTCGAAGTCGTCCACCTTCAGCCGGTGCGTGATGACGGGGCTGATGTCGAGTCCGGATTCGATCATGACGGTCATCTTGTACCAGGTCTCGTACATCTCGCGGCCGTAGATGCCTTTGATGGTGAGCATGTTGAAGATGACCGCGTCCCAGTCGATCGCCATCTGCTTGGGCGGGATGCCGAGCATCGCGATCTTGCCGCCGTGGGCCATGTTGGCGACCATGTCGCGAAACGCGTCGGCGTTGCCGGACATCTCCAGGCCGACGTCGAAGCCCTCTTTCATGCCGAGCTCTTTCTGAACGTCGGCGAGCTTCGTTGCCCGCACGTCCACCGCGCGGGTGACGCCGAATTTCTTCGCCAGCTCGAGGCGGCACGGATTGATGTCGGTGATCACGATAAAGCGCGCGCCCGCGAAACGGCAGATCGCCGCGGCCATCATGCCGATGGGGCCGGCGCCGGTGATCAGCACGTCTTCGCCGAGCACGGGGAACTGCAGCGCGGTGTGCACGGCGTTGCCGAACGGGTCGAAGATGGAGGCGATGTCGAGTGGAATCGTCGGGCGGTGGTGCCACACGTTCGACATCGGCAGGGCGATGTATTCGGCGAACGCGCCCGGCCGGTTCACGCCCACGCCCTTCGTGTGCGCGCACAGATGCCGCCGCCCGGCGAGGCAGTTCCGGCACAGGCCGCAGACCACGTGTCCTTCGCCGCTCACCACGTCGCCCGGGAAAAAGTCCTTGACGTTCGAGCCCGTCTTGACGATCTCGCCGACGAACTCGTGCCCCACCACCATGGGAACGGGAATGGTTTTCTGCGCCCACTCGTCCCATTTGTAGATGTGCAGATCGGTGCCGCAGATGGCGGTGCGGTCCACTTTGATCAGCACATCGTTGATCCCGATCTCCGGCACGGGCACATCCTGCATCCACAGGCCGGGCTCAGCTTTCGCTTTAACCAGTGCTTTCATTCCACGCTCCCGATGAGGGGCGGGCCGGCCCGCCCCAAGGCTCATGATAGCCGCTTGTTTCAGATATTGTAAACCGTGTTCATTATATTGAACTCCGCCGGGCCGCGGCGCGCGCTTGAACAGCGGATTCGGAGGGCTCTTGCCTGGGGCGTACGGCTCCAGGGCAGGCTTCGAATTGCACGCAAAGCCGGAAAGGACGCCGGACTCACCGCCGCTTGCCCGCCCGGAAGCAGGCCCGCTCCTCGGCGGTCATTTTCTCCGTCGCGTACTGGAGGATGAGCCGCGGCGCGCTGTCCTTCCACTCGAGCAGGAATTTCCCTGTTGCGCGCGGGTCCGCCTTCCAGCATTCGCGCAGAAACCAGCCCACGCCCTGCTGGACGACGCGTTCGCCGTCCGTCATCAACGGCCGGACGAACTCGATCAGCGGGGGAATTTCGGGATGTTTCTTGAGGAGGCCGAGCATGCTCACCGGCACGGCGCGGCGCTGGTATTTGAACTTCGATTCGCGCCATGCGGCGACCGCGTCGAGGCCGATGCGCCCGGTTTCGAGCAGCGGCGCGATCACCTCCCCGCAGAGCGAATCCGTGTGCGCCCAGTTGGCGAGGCCCGCCCCGAACCAGCGGCCCAGCGCGGGGAACGTCTGAGAGTCGAAATCCTCCAGGCGGCCCTGCGCGAACTTGATCGCGATGCCGCCTTCCTCGTACTTGCCGCTCGAGAACAGCATTTCGCCGGCACGAAGAAAACCGGCCAGCCCCAGGTTGCGGTAGCGCTCGGACCACTCGCTCCGCTTCTCGTTCCAGAATTGGTGCCTGCCGTCCATGAGGCCCCAGGCGTCGTAGCCTTCCTTGAAGAAACGCGCATAGCGCGCCGCCTGCTCCGGGTCCGCGTGGGCGGCCAGATAGTGCCGGATCTCGGAAACCAGCACCGCCGCCCGGTCCAATTGAGCTTTCATGGCCCGCTCCTTGAGCGCCCGCGCCACAGCGCGGTGACGCTCTCCAGCGTGACGAGACCGCTGCTCATAATAGGCTCCAATGTGGGCAAGAATGCAAGGATTTTTTTAAGCGCGGCCGGGAAGGGAGGGAAAGGCGTGCGGCGGAGGCGGCGCGCGGCGGGAATCCGATCAGCGTGCCCACCGGTTTTCGCATTCTGGTACCATGCAGCCGTGCTGCCCCTAATTCTGTGCTGTAGTGTGCTAATGGCGAACGGCGACCGGCCGCGGGCGCGCGACCTGGGCGTGGTGGTGGGCGTGCTGCCGGCGGGACCGCTGAACGCGATCACGGACGTTGCAGGCGTGGCCGTCGGGCACGCCACGCTGGTGCGCGGCGAGAACGTGCGCACCGGAGTCACTGCCATTCTGCCGCATGGCGGCAACCTGTTCCGCGAAAAAGTGCCGGGCGCGGTGTTCATCGGCAACGCCTTCGGCAAGCTCGCCGGCTCGACGCAGGTGAACGAGCTGGGCGAGATCGAAACGCCGATTCTGTTGACTTCGACGCTGAACGTGCCGCGGGTGGCCGATGCGCTCATCGACTACATGCTCGCGCTGCCGGGCAACGAGGACGTGCAGTCGATCAATCCGCTGGTGGCGGAGACGAACGACGGGCGGCTGAACGACATCCGCGGGCGGCACGTCGGGCGCGAGGAAGTGTTCGCGGCGATCAAGGGCGCGCGGGGCGGGCCGGTGGAAGAGGGCGCGGTCGGCGCCGGCACGGGCACGGTCGCCTTCGGATTCAAGGGCGGCATCGGCACGTCGTCGCGCCGCGTTTCCGGGTACACAGTGGGCGTGCTGGTGCAGACGAACTTCGGCGGCAACCTCACCATCGCCGGGGCGCCGGTGGGCCGGGAACTGAAGAAGGCCGCGGCATCCGACGTGGACGGCTCGTGCGTGATGGTGGTGGCGACGGACGCGCCGGTGGATGCGCGCAACCTGAAGCGGCTGGCGGCGCGCGCGATGATGGGGCTGGGCCGGACGGGATCGGCGGGCTCGAACGGCAGCGGCGATTACGTGATCGCGTTCTCGACCGCACCTGAGCTGCGGATTCGCGGCGGCGCGATGCGCGAGGCGAAGGTGCTTTCGAACGACGCCATGTCGCCGCTGTTCGAGGCGGCGATCGAGGCCACCGAGGAAGCCATCTACAATTCGCTGTTCAAAGCCGTGACGACGACCGGCATGGAGCGCACGGTCGAGGCGCTGCCGATCGAGCGCACGGTCGGGATTCTGCGCAAGTACGGCGTGATCAAGGCGCAATAACTACTCGGCCGCGGCGCGAAGCGACGCCGGCGGAAACGCTCCCACCAGGTCGATGACCGGCTTGCGGCTCTCGCGGATCAGCTTGTCGTACGGGGCGAGCGGCTTCTGCGCGATCACGACGTGATCGGCCCACTTCAGCATCTCGTCGAGGCTCGATTCGAGCAGGCGGCTGATGTGCGGAATCGCCGACAGGATGAACTGCTGGTTCGTGCCGTAGATCCGGTCGAGGCGGATGTGCGGATCGAAGACGCGCAGGTTCCGGCCTTTGCCGATGAGCTGCTCGAGCAGCGAAACGACGGGGCTTTCGCGCAGGTCGTCCGTGTTCTCCTTGAAGGCGAGGCCGAACACGCCGATGTGATCGCCGGGCAACTCGAGCACGGTCTGAACGGCGCGGTTCAGCACCTCGCGGTTGCTCGGGAGCACGGATTCGAGAAGCGGCAGCTTAAGGTCGAGCCGCGAGGCGCGGTAGACGAGCGCGCGCAGGTCCTTCGGCAGGCAGGAGCCGCCGAAGGCAAAACCGGGCTTCAGGTAGGCGGGCGAGATGTTCAGCCGCACATCCTGGCAGAGCGTATCCATCACCTCGGCGGCGTCGATGCCGAGCTCCGCGCCGAGCGCGCCGATTTCGTTCGCAAAGCCGATTTTGAGGGCGTGGAAAGTGTTGCACGCGTACTTGATCATCTCGGCCGTGCGCAGAGAAACGAGGCAGGGCTTGATGCCGAGCGGTTCGTAGAGGCCGGCCACGCGCTTCACGGCCGCGGCGTCGGAGCCGCCGACCACGACCAGCGAGGGCTCGACGAAATCCTTGACGGCCGCGCCTTCGCGCAGGAACTCGGGGTTCGAGACGACGCTGGTCTTCGTCGCGTCGCCGAGCTTGGGCATCACCACCTCCTCGCACGTGCCGGGAAAGACGGTGCTGCGCACGGCGACGACGAGGCGCCCGGAGCGGCGCGGCAGGCAGGCTCCGATCTCGGCCGAGACGCGCTCGAGCTGATCGACGCTCAGGTTGCCGTTGCGCGCCGAAGGCGTGCCGACACAGAGCAGCGCGACGTCGGCGTGTTCGAGCGCCTGCGCCAGATCGGTGGAAGCGGAGAGGCGGCCCGCGGCGACGTTCCTGGCGACGAGCTCTTCAAGGCCGGGCTCGTAAAACGGCGCGCGGCCCGCGAGCACCATATCCACCTTGAACCGATCGCGGTCGACGCCAATCACTCGATTGCCCAGATCGGCGAGACAGGCCGCAGTTACACAGCCGACATATCCGAGTCCCACCACGACAATTCCGTTATCGCCAGCGCCAGCTCCGGAGCTCATGGAACCCAGTATGCCACTTACCGGAAAAAGGCGCGCGCGGTAAGACGGATCCTTTAGCCCATTCCGCTCCGGCGAACGAGTAACATACTGCGGGCTCTGTTAATTGCCGCTCCAGCGCTGATTGGCTATTATCGAAGTACCGTGAGACAAGTCTTGCGCCGGGGTTTTAAAGACATCGTTGTCGAAGAAGTTCCGGCTCCGATGCTGAAAGCGCAACACGTGCTCGTCCGGCCGCACTATTCGCTGATCTCGAGCGGCACCGAGATGGCGAGCATCCACCGCGAAGGGGTGCTGAAAGAGGTGGCCGACAATCCTTCGCATCTCCGGAAGATCTGGGACGTGATGAAGGTGAACGGGCCGGTCAGCACGCTCACCGAAGTGCACGCGAAATTCAGCGAGTACGCGGTGCTGGGCTATTCGGGCGCGGGCGTAGTCGTGGAAAAAGACCCCTCCATTTCCGAACTCGAGATCGGCGACCGGGTCGCGTACGGCGGCGAGGGCACCGGGCATGCCGAGGTGATCTGCGCGGGGCGCAACCTGGTGGCGAAGCTGCCCGATGCGGTGCCGGCGGAGCACGCATGCTTCACGACGCTCGGCAGCATCGCGATGAACGCGGTGCGGATCGCGAACGTGGGCCTGGGCGATGTGGTGGCGGTGATCGGCCTCGGCATCGTCGGGCAGCTCGTGGCACAACTGGCGAGGCTGCAGGGCGGGGTTGTGGTCGCGATCGACCTGCGGCAGGACCGTGTGGAAATGGCCGCGCGGCTCGGAGCGGATCACGTGGCGCCCGCGGGCGCGGCGATCACGGAAGCGGTGGGCGCGCTGACGGGCGGGCGCGGCGTCGATTGCGCGATCGTTGCGGCGGCGGCCAAGTCGGATGGGCCCGCGCGGCAGGCGCTCGATATCTGCCGCGACCGCGGGCGCATCGTGGTGGTCGGCGCGGTGGAGCTGAATTTTCCGTGGGAGAAGATGTACCTCAAGGAGATCCAGCTTCTGATGTCGCGCGCGTACGGGCCCGGCAGCTACGACGCCGATTACGAAAAGAACGGGCGCGATTACCCGCTGCCGTACGTGCGCTGGACCGAGAAGCGCAACATGGAGGAATTCCTGCGGCTGGTTGCGGCGGGGCGCGTGGATGTGCGGCCGCTGATCACGCACCGGTTTCCGCTCGATCGCGCGCCGGAGGCTTACGCGGCGATGTTCGATCCCGCGTCGGCGAGCCTGGCGGTGCTGCTGCGCTATCCGGCTGCGGATGACGCGGAGGCGCCGCGCGCATTCGAGCCGCTGCGGAAAGTGGAGACGGGGCCCGCGAAGCCGGAGGGCGACCTGCGCGTCGCGCTCGTGGGCGCGGGCAACCTGGCGCGATGGGCGCACCTTCCGATCATCAAGAAGCTGCCGCACGTGTCGCTGCACGCTGTGTATTCCTCGAGCGGCGCGCGCGGCAAGGGCTACGCGCAGCGATTCGGCGCGGCGTACTGCACGAGCGACTACCAGCAGATCCTCGATGACGCGGCGGTGGATATCGTGCTCGTGGCCAGCCGCAACCAGGACCACGCCCGCGAAGCGGTTTCCGCGCTGCGCGCCGGCAAGCACGTGTTCGTCGAGAAGCCGATGGCGCTGGCGGAAGCGGAGTGCGGCGAACTGGCGCGCGCCGTCGCGGAGAGCGGCAAGCAGCTCACGGTGGGCTTCAACCGCCGGTTCGCGCCGTATTACCGCGAATTGAAGAAGCAGCTCGTGAAGCGCTCCGGCCCGGCGGTGATCAACTGCCGCGTGAATTCGCCCGGCATTTCGGGCTCGTACTGGATGGCGGATCCGGCGATCGGCGGCGCGATTCTCGGCGAAGCCTGCCACTTCGTGGACCTGATGTACTGGCTGCTCGAATCGGAGCCCGTGCAGGTTTCCGCGTTCAGCCTGCCGCGCGGCAAGCAGGATCCGATCGGCGAGAACAACCTGGCCGCGTCGTTCCTGTTCGCCGACGGATCGGTGGGCAACATGACGTACTGCACGGTGGGGAGCAGGACTTCCGGCGGCGAGCGGGTCGAGGTGTTCGCGCAGGGGTTGGGCGCGTGGAGCGAAGATTTCAAGAAGTTCGAGGCGCGGCTGGCGCTGCGCCGCGGGCGCTCGCGGTGGTTCGCCGAGAAGGGCTACGCCGCGCAGATGGAAGCTTTCGTGACCGCCGTCCGGGAGGGCCGGGCGTCGGAGGTCACCGTGGTGGATGGCGCTCGCGCGACCATCGGCTGCCTTCGGATGCTTGAAGCCGCGCGGCGGCAGGAGGTCGTGCGGATGGATTTCGAAGCCGCCCTGGGAGCCGGCGCAGTCGCGTGAAAGTACTGCTGCTCGGGCCTTATCCGCCCCCGCACGGCGGCGTGCAGACGAACCTGGCGGCGATCCGGGAGGCGCTGCTCGCCGGCGGCGTTCCGTGCTCGGTGATCAACCTGCACCGCTTCCGGACGGGCCAAGGCGAAGGCGTCCATCATCCGACGAATGCGCTCGAAGCGCTGCGGCTGCTGCTGCGGCTCGATTACGACATCGTTCACCTGCACCTGGGCGGCGACGTGACGCCGCGCCTGCTCGCGCTGTCGCTGGTCTGCTGCGCGATGCCGGGAAAGAAATCCGTGCTGACGTTTCACTCGGGCGGGTACCCGTCGTCGGAGGCCGGCCGGCGCGCGGCGCCGCGGACGTGGCGCGGGTTCGTGTTCCGCCGCTTCGACCGGGTGATCGCGGTGAATCAGGAAATCGAGGCGCTGTTCCGGCGCTACGGCGTGACAGGCGAACGGCTGCGGTTGATTTATCCCCACGCGCTGCCGTCTCGCGCGCCCGATGTCGAGCTGCCCGAGCCGCTGCGGCGGTTCGTATGCGAGCACTCGCCGGTGCTGATTACCGTGGGCCTGCTCGAACCGGAATACGATCTTGAGTTGCAGATTGCGGCGCTCGGCGAGATCCGGAAGGCGCACCCGCGCGCGGGCCTCGTGATCGCCGGCGCCGGCAGCCTGGAAGGCGCGCTGCGGGAGAAGATCGCGGAACAGCCGTGGGCCGCGGACATTCTGCTGTGCGGCGACGTGCCGCACGACGCGACGCTCCGATTGATTGCGCTCGCCGATGTTTTTCTGCGCACCACGCTGTACGACGGCGACTCCGTCGCGGTGCGCGAAGCTTTGCATTTTGGAACGCCCGTGGTGGCGACGGACAACGGCATGCGGCCGGAAGGCGCGCGCCTGATTCCCGCTCGCGACCTCGAGGCGCTTTGCCGCGCCATTTCGCAGGCGCTGGCCGGGCCTAAGCCCGAAGCCCCCTTGCCCGAAGAAGACGGAGCCCGGAACATCCGGGCCGTGCTCGATTTGTACAAGGAGCTTAGCGATGACACCTCAAGCTGCCCCCGTTCCGGGTAGCCGGCGTGGATTTCTCGTATCCACGCAGTCGCGCGTGCTGTTCGCGGCGGCCGTGGCGGCGCTGTATGTTTCATTGACCGTCGCCAATGCGCTGACGCAGCGGCCGCGCATCGACGAAGGCTTTTTCGCCAGCCCCGCTTACAACCTGATCACGCATGGAACCATGGGGACCACGGTGTTCAGCGACGGCGATCCTTATCTGAAGGGAATCCGGGAGCACACTTACTGGGTTCCGCCGCTGGACTTACTCGCCCAGGCGGGGTGGTATAAGATCGCCGGATTTTCGATATTCAATATGAGAATCCTGGCGACTATGTGGGCGCTGGTTGCGCTCGGAGCCTGGTATCTGATTATGCGCCAACTTAGCCGCGATCCGCGCATTGCGCTGCTGACGATGGCGATGGTCGGGCTCGATTACACGTTTATCATGTGCGGCGCGTCGGGGCGCATGGACATGATGAGCGCGGGGCTGGGATTTTCGGCGTTGGCTTCGTATCTCGTGCTGCGCGAACGGAATTTCGCATGGGCCGTGCTGGCGAGCAATTCGCTCGCGTCGGCGAGCGGTTTTACTCATCCCGTGGGCGGTTACCTGACGGTTGCGGGCGTCGTGTTCCTGACGTTGTATTTCGATCGCAAGCGCATCAGGTTGGGGCACGTGGCGATGGCCGCCATTCCGTATCTCATCGGAGCCGCGGGGTGGGGCTGGTACATCATGAAGGCGCCCCAGGATTTTCTGGCGCAGTTCGGCGCGAACGCGAAGATGGACGGGCGGCTTACCGGCCTCAGCGCGCCGTGGCTGGGCTTCTGGCGCGAGATCACGGACCGGTACGCCGTTCCGTTCGGCCTCGGGCCGCACTCGCAGGGCAACGCGGGCCCGATCTACCTGAAGGTTCTTATCCTGCTGGCGTATGTCGTGGGCGTAGCCGGAGCGCTGCTGACGAAGGAGATCCGAGGAAATAAGAATTACCGGGCTCTGCTGTACTTAGCCGGTATTTACTTCACGCTGCTATCAGTTCTCGACTACCAGAAAGCTTATTACTACCTGATTCACATCCTGCCGTATTACGGCGCGCTGTTTGTGGTGTGGATGGCATGGTGCTGGCGGCGGCGGTTCCTGCCGCGGCCGGCGATTCTGGCTGTAATCGGCGTGCTGTTCGTATTGCAGGTGGGCGGCGCCGCGTACCACGACACGATGAACACTTATGGGCGAAGCTACCGGCCCGCGGTCGGTTTTTTGAAGCAGCGCACGCTCCCGCAAGACGCGATTATCGGCAGCTCCGCCTTCGGATTCGGCCTGGGGTTCGACAGCAACTTGCGCGACGACATACGCCTGGGATATTACACAGGCGAACGGCCGCAGTACATCATCGTAAACGAAGAGTACCAGTGGGTGTTCCGGAACTACGAGACGACCGCGCCGGAGGTGTACCGGTTTATCGTCGAGCGGCTCAACAACGAATACAGGCCGATTTACGATTACGGCGGGATTCAGATTTACGAGAGCAAGTAGGGCGGTTACACGGCCTGCGAAACCGGTGACAGGCGCCTCTGTCCACGCGCGAAAGGCGCTTGGGACAGAGACGCCAGCCACCGTTTTCGCGCCTATCCGGCCCTGCGAAACCGGTGACAGGCGCCTCTGTCCACGCGCAAAAGACGCTTGGGACAGAGGCGCCAGCCACCGTTTTCGCGCCTGTCCGGCCTTTGCGAAACCGGTGACAGGCGCCTCTGTCCACGCGCGAAAGGCGCTTGGGACAGAGACGCCAGCCACCGTTTTTGCGCCTGGCCTTTGCGAAACCGGTGACAGGCGCCTCTGTCCACGCGCGAAAGACGCTTGGGACAGAGGCGCCAGCCACCGTTTTCGCGCTTGTCCCGCCCTGCGAAACCGGTGACAGGCGCCTCTGTCCACGCGCAAAAGGCGCTTGGGACAGAGGCGCCAGCCACCGTTTTCGCGCCTATCCGGCCTTTGCGAAACCGGTGACAGGCGCCTCTGTCCACGCGCAAAAGACGCTTGGGACAGAGGCGCCAGCCACCGTTTTCGCGCCTATAGGCGCCTCTGTCCACGCGCAAAAGACGCTTGGGACAGAGGCGCCAGCCACCGTTTTCGCGCCTGTCCCCCGGTTTCGCGCCTGCGGCCCGAATTTACGCGTCCTTGCGGATCACCACATCGATGTTGATGCTGGGGACGGTGCCCGCAAGCCTGTCCGTCATTCGGAAGAGCGCGGCGAGCGCGAGTTTCGCCGGTTTGAGGCGGCTCGAGTTCGTGCAGGAGAGCCAGTAGTCGGCTCGATTGCGAAGCCCCAGCCGCTTCGGTTGCAAGATCCGCGGCAGCCCCGCTTTGCGAAGGTTGCGCATGATTTCCCGCTCCGTCCCGCCGCGAATGCCACCGCGCAGGAGGTCCGTCCAGGTGCCGCGCTTGTTGAGTTCGGGGTTGTAGCGCGAGAATTTCCGGGCCGCGAAGTGCGCCGCGCGGTCCGGCAGGTAATTGATGAGCCAGAGTCCGGTGCTGTGGTGCTCGTAGGGAAAGTAGCGATGCGGCGTCTGGTTGATAAATAGCGCTGCGCCGGTCTTCATGGCCGACCAGATCAGCGGCATGACCACGGTTCGCTCGGACGGCAGCAGGTGCTCGTAAACGGCGCTGAACATGACGAAGTCGAATTTCCCGAGCCCCGACGGGAGGCGGTCGCCGGAGGGAGAAACCAGGAACCGCAGGTTGGGCATCTTCCTGAATTCCGCGATGCGCCGCGCGACCTGGATCACTTCCTCGTCGAGTTCCACGCCGACGATTTCGGTCTTCGGCAGCATCGCCGCGAGCGCGAAGGTGGACGCGCCGCCTCCGCAGCCGAAGTCGAGCAGGCGCTTTCCCTCGAACTCTTCCGGGGCGAAATACGCGAAAAGCTGGCGGCGCAGCACGGCTTCAATGTAGTCGGGATTGTCGTGGCGCCCGAGCGCGTCGCAAATGAAGCCGAAACGGCAACGCTCCGCGATGAACTCGATCATTTCCGGCGGGAACGAGGTTTCGCAGGACCAGGTGTCGATGAAAATGTCTTTCGACCGCGGCCGCAGCGTGACCGAGAATCGGCCCGACGGAAGCGGCTGGATCTCGATGTTGCCTTCCGGTCGTGTAAGGATCACCGGGATCTGCGGTACCGAAGCCGGCGCGGCGGCCGTGCCGTGCATGGAACCGGCGTCTGGAATCCGAGCAGGTTTCATATGGAATTGCCCCCTGGTTGAAATGAACGCGAATTGAGGTGAACCAAGCGAGTGATCGCGAGCGGATCGACAGCCTCCGCCCGGCCCCCCTGAGAGCTGAGCTGCAACGGTGATTACAGGATAAACAGGCGGAACGCGAATGCGCAATTTAGAGACAAACGCAGCGTTTAACGAAATGCGACGCATGGTGACGTGCGGCGCGCCCGGCCGTTGCAACCGGGCCCGCCAATCGGATAGGGTTGAGACTGGAGGAATGGCCGAGCGGTCGAAGGCGGCGGTCTTGAAAACCGTTAGTGGCGTAAGTCACTCGGGGGTTCGAATCCCTCTTCCTCCGCCAGGCCCCCTGGCTTGAGCCGGCGGCGGGCGGCGCCGGGGCAGGAGCAGCCGGGCGCCCTGCCTTGACAGGGTTCCGGAGCCCGGGCTATCCTACGCAATAGAGTCCGCACCACAAGTCGGGCATAAATGTGTAAAGACAGACCTCGGAAAGAATAGTGCCTACTTTTAATCAACTCGTTCGCAAGGGCCGGAAGCAGCCTGCGTTCAGGACCGCCAGCCCGGCGCTGAATGCATGTCCGCAGAAGAAAGGCGTTTGCATTCGCGTCTTCACGACCACGCCGAAGAAGCCCAACTCCGCGCTCCGCAAAGTGGCCCGCGTCAGGCTGGTCAACAGCATGGAAGTGACGTGCTACATCCCAGGGGTAGGCCACAACCTGCAGGAGCACTCGATCGTGCTGATCCGCGGTGGCCGCGTGAAGGACCTCCCCGGCGTCCGCTACCACATCATTCGTGGAACGCTGGACACGACGGGAGTGACGAACCGCCGCCAGAGCCGGTCGAAGTACGGTTCCAAGCGCCCGAAGTAATCGAAACGCACGCGAGCCCCGCGCCGCGCTGTTCGGCCGGCGGGGGCTCAAGCCGCCTTCACTCTGCCCTCAAGGACGATGGGCGATTCCGCCCGGCTCCGCCGCAGGCACCTTCACCGTCACTTGCTTGCTTGCCTTGCGTCCTTTGGCGTCCCTGGCGGTCAGCGTGTATGTAGTGGTTTTTGCCGGCTTGTCGTAAAAGCAGCCGTTCGGGGCTGAGGTCGGGGGCACCACCGGGGGATCGACGCTGACTTCCGCGGCGTTGCGCACCAGAAAGCAGATCGACCAGACGCCCGAACCGCCGGCTTTCATCTCCGCCGCACTCGGCTTTGCCGGACCCGCCGTCAAATAGACGACCTTCGGAAGCAGCGCGGGATCCGCCTCCACAATGATCTCGAGCGATGCGGTCTGAACCTGGCCGCCGGCGGATTCGGCGATGAACTTGTATTTCGTGGTCCGCTGCGGCCTGATCTCCACGCAGCGGTTCGGCGAGGGCCAGACGCCGTCAACGGCAGGTTCGATGCGCACGGATTTCGCATTCTCCACGCCGTAGCATAACAGCGACCTTTCACCTTCCATCACCGCGGGCGGGCTCACGTAAAACTGCGAGATCTTCAGTCTGGTGTCGGGCACGTACGTGCCGGCGGCTTCGGGGGCGGCGGGCTTACCGGGATGGTTGCTCAGCCACCGCGACGCGAAGACCCAGCCGACGTAGAGAGCCGCCGCCAGAACCCCGACCCCCATGTAATGCACAACTTTCCGCACGGCGCCCTCACTCTCCGGCCGCTTTCGGCGGCACCACCCAATAATACAGCCTGCTGCCGCGCAGTTCGAGGCGCTTGTCCGGCGCCCAGTCGCCCATGTCGAAGCTGTGCGAGACCACGCGGGCGCCGGGCCGCAGCTCGCTCAGCAGCTTCGGGCGCAGGCGCCGGTTCACCTCGGGCAAAAGGTACAGCGTGACGACCGTGGCCGGCCGGAGGTCCGCGTCGAACAGGTCCCCTACCCGGAAATCGATTTGCCGCGCGACGCCGGCGCGGGCGGCGTTCCGGCGGGCGGTTGCGATGTGCTCGGGGAAGAGGTCGATGCAAACGCCGCGGGCGCCGAAGCGGCGAGCAGCGGCGATCACGATCCGGCCGTCGCCGCAGCCGAGGTCGTAGACCACGTCGTTCCGCTTTACTTTCGCCAGACGCAGCATCGCCGCGACTACGTCCGGCGGCGTTTCGACGTAGGGGGCGTTGATGGAGACGTCCTGGTCAGCCGCGAGGGAACTGGCCAGCGCCGCCGCCAGGAGCCAGGAAATCCGCATAGCAGATTGGACCATCGGGGTGCGAGAAAAGTTCCCGGGAGAGGGGTCTGGACGGAAACCGGTGACAGGCGCCTCTGTCCACGCGCAAAAGACGCTTGGGACAGAGGCGCCAGCCACCGTTTTTGCGCCTGTCCCGCCCTGCGAAACCGGTGACAGGCGCCTCTGTCCACGCGCCAAAGACCCTTGGGACAGAGGCGCCAGCCACCGTTTTCGCGCCTGTCCGGCCTTTGCGAAACCGGTGACAGGCGCCTCTGTCCACGCGCGAAAGACGCTTGGGACAGAGGCGCCAGCCACCGTTTTCGCGCCTGTTCCGCCCTGCGAAACCGGTGACAGGCGCCTCTGTCCACGCGCGAAAGAGGCGCCGGCCACCGTTTTCCGCCAGCCTGAAACGTTTTTCGTGTAACCTTTTCCTGTTCGGCCTGTTTTCCCTAGTGATGGTGCTCGGGGCGAGCGGCAAATGGAAGTAGCGGACGATCGGCTCATGCGCGAGGTGCGGGACGGCGACGTGCGGAAGCTCGGTGTGTTGTTCGAGCGGCACCACGTTGCGCTGTTCAACTTCTACCTGCGCATGGGCGAGGATCGCGCCGCGGCCGAGGACCTGGTGCAGGACGTGTTCTTCCGCATGCTGCGGTTCCGGCACACGTTCCGAGACGGCACGCCGTTCGCGACGTGGATGTACTCGATCGCGCGGAATACGCGGATCGATCACTTCCGCAAGAGCCGGCGGGAAACGGCGCTCGATCCGGAAGAGAACGTTACACCGGACCGGCGGCCGTCGGCTGCGGCAAACCTCGAGTTGAAGCAGGAGACCGACCTCGTGCGGCGGGCGCTGGACATGCTGCCCGAGGATAAGCGCGAGCTGCTCGTGCTGACCCGCTATCAGGAGCTGAAGTACGAGCAGGTCGCCGAGCTGGTCGGTTGCGAAGTGGGCACGCTCAAGGTGCGCATTTACCGGGCGGTCCACCAGTTGAGGGAGATCTTTTTCGAGCTGCGCGCCGCGCCCGGGGGGCGGAACTGGAGCGCGGGCCCGGCGAGGGAAACGGTATGAACTGCGAACAGGCGAAGGAGCGGCTTCCGGATTATCTGGCCGGAAGCATCGGGGCGAAGGCGAAAGCAGAAATGCTGGCGCACCTGAACGCGTGCGAGGCGTGCCGGCAGGATGCGGAGGCGTGGAACGCGCTCGGATGCCTGGGCGAAGAGCAGCCCGGCCCGGAGCTGCGCGAGCGCTTCGACGCGATGCTCGCCGCGTATCAGCACGGCGTGGAGACGGAGCGCGCGCGGAAGCCACGGTTCTCGTTCGGGGCCTGGCTGGAATCGTGGTGGCCGCAGCGGCCGGCCTGGCAGTTCGGCGTTGCGATGGCGTGCCTGGTGGTTGGGCTTGGGGTGGGCCGCTACGCGACCCGCGGCCCGGCGCCGGACGGCGACGTGGCGCGGTTGCGCGAAGAAGTGCACAACACGCGGCAGATGGTGGCGGTTTCGCTGCTGCAGCAGGAATCGGCGACGGACCGGCTCCGCGGCGTGGATTGGAGTTACCGGTTGCAGCAGCCGGATGCGCAGGTGCTCGGCGTGCTGCTCGATACGGTGAAGCACGACGAGAGCGTGGACGTGCGGCTCGCGGCGGT
>Ga0078972_1002443_pt1 | contig 61415 bp, 66 predicted proteins | sample YelNatPaOPGAMG01_FD_67568 | JGI IMG/M metagenome (GOLD analysis project Ga0078972, IMG submission 67568) | Hot spring thermophilic microbial communities from Obsidian Pool, Yellowstone National Park, USA - OP-RAMG-01 (SPADES assembly) (version 2) | ecosystem: Environmental > Aquatic > Thermal... | reverse complement strand
ATTCTCACGAACAATAACAAAATCCAAACCAGAAAACAAACCACCAACACCAGGCAAAGACTTAACAGGCCTCAAATTAACAAACAAATCCAACTCACGTCTTAGTGTTATTATTGCACTTTTTTCTCCGGGTACTGTTGTAACTGCGCCGAATAGTGTTGCATCCGATTTTCTTACAAGTTTTATTGTTTCTTCTGGTATTGTATCTCCGTGTTTTTGGAAGCATTCATGGCCTGCTTCTGCAAATTCATATTCGAAGTTTAGGTTTAGTGTGTCTAGTACTATGAGGGCTGCTTCCATCACTTCCTTTCCTATTCCATCACCTGGGATGACAGCTATTTTTTTCATTGTGTTCACCTATGATCTATGAAAATTTTAAGTTTGATGAAAGATATAATCTTTATAGATAACTTTGAGGTGTTTAAATGATATTTTTGCTTGTATTTGGTTTTCTGGATTCATTGAGAGGGGGGTGAAAGAGGGGGATCTTAAAGAGTATAAGAAGAGGCTTGGTGAATATCAAGAGCACGAAGCCGAAACTTTAGTAGAAATTGGTATTTTTCATCTGGAGAAGGATGAGACAGGAAAGGCTCGTGATAGGTTCATGGAGGCTCTTGAAAATTATGGGAAAGCTGGGGATGTTGAAGGTGAAGGATATGCCCATGAACTTATAGGTGACTGTTACCTGATTGAGAGGAACTTTGAAGCTGCATTTGAGGAATATGAAAATGCACTTAAATGTTATAGGGATGCTAAATCCTCCTTGAAAGATGATCTGATAGAGAAGATGAGAGAGGTTGAAATATTAAAAGGGGCTGTTCAAGGAACATTGAAGATTAAAGATGGAAAGTTTCAGGTGAAGGAGGGAAGCAGAGTCTCCAAGGAGGATGTTATTCGAAAAATTAATAGTCTAATCCTAGAGTTTATAGGTTTGATGGACAAATATAGTTCTTATAAGGGTGAGAATCTTAAATACCTAGAAGATGCATTGGAATCATCGAAGTTAATCGATGACTGGGAAGGTGAAGGAACCCTACACATTATCATGGGAGAAACTCTCTTTAGAAGGGGAGAATATAAAAAAATCCCTAAAACATTTCAGTGAGGCTTATAACATCTTCAAGGATAGGGATGAAAATGGAGAGGGCGTATCCCTATTATTGGTTGGGGTAAATTCCTTTATCTTAGGTGGAGAGGCTGAAATTTATGAGATACTCAATGAAGCCATGAAGATCCTCTCCGAAGTGTCAGATGAAGCTCGTAGGATAGCTTATAGTATTATAGAGGTCCTTGAAACCCTCTAAAAAAAGGTTTGGTGAGTTTGATGGAGAAAAGAGAGAATATTGAAAGGATAATAGAAAAATTGGAAGATGAAGACGAGCTTGTGAGAGTCCAGATCATGGAATTGCTGGAGGAGATAGGCGAACCCGCGGTAGATCCGCTTATAGATGCGCTTTCACATCCGAACAAGCTTGTGAGAAGAGGTGCTGCGCGGGTCCTTGGTAACATAGGAGATCCTAGGGCTATAAAACCCCTCATAGAAGCTTTGAGTGATGATAATAAATGGGTTAGGCGGGAAGTTTCAACAGCCCTCTCCAAGATGGGTGAAAGGGCATTCGAACCCTTGCTCGAGGCTTTAAAGGATGATGATTGGAGAGTTAGAGGCGCTGCCGCATGGGCAATCGGCAACCTAAAGGATGAAAGAGCAGTGGAACCACTAATAGAACTTTTAGATGATGAAAACGGTTTTGTGAGGAGTGGGGCTGCATGGGCCCTTCAGAACATAGGAGGTGAAAAGGTAGAGGCTGCTATGAAAAGATTAAAGAGAGAAGGTTCCAGTTTCGCGAAAAGAGTGGCATCAGATTACTTAGAGAAAAGATAACCAGGATGAAGGGGCACTTCATATGAAAGTAAGTATTATAGGCTCAACAGGTAGAGTGGGGAAATCAACAGCTTTATGTCTTGCAGAAGAAGAAACTGTAAGCGTATTACAACTTATTTCAAGGAAGGAAAGTTTTGAGCGCAGTGAGGGCGAATTATTAGATATTAGTGATGCTCTGGCTGCGAAGGGTGTTTCTGTTGAATTGGAAACGTCTTCGGATATTGAGGATGTGCATGATTCCAAGATCATTATTATAACGGCTGGGATTCCAAGGAAGCCTAACATGGAAAGGGATGATCTGGCTCATTTGAATGGTCGTATAGTGGCCAATTATGCGGCTAAGATAGGGAAGTTCGCGCCTGATTCCATGATACTTGTTGTGACAAACCCTGTTGATGTTATGACATATGTGGCTCTTAAGTATTCGGGTTTTCATCCTAGTAGGGTTTTTGGTCTTGGGAATCACCTTGATTCTCTTAGGCTTAAGAATTATATGGCGAAGCATTTTAATGTGCATGTTAGTGAGGTTCACACAAGAGTTATCGGACAGCATGGTCCTTATATGGTGCCTCTTATAAGTTCGACTTCTATTGGTGGCATACCACTTGAATATTATTCTAAGAGGGATTATTTTTCTGGTTATAAGCCTTTTGATTTGAAGGGTACTATAGAGAAGGTTATAAATGCTGGGAGTAATATTATCAGTAGGAAGGGTGCGACAGAGTATGGTCCGGCTTTTGCTGTTTCGAATATTGTTAAGACTATTTTGAATGATGAGAAGAGGATATTAACGGTTTCTACTTTGCTTGAGGGTGAGGTAGTTGGTGTAAGGGATGTTTGTCTTGGTGTTCCGGTTAAGCTTGGGAAGAATGGTATTGAGGGTATTGTTCCATTTCTTATGGACAATTATGAGAGGGAGGCTTTCCTTAAAGCAGCTAAGATTGTGGGAGCATCTACTAGGGAAGTGATGCGCATACTTGAAGAGGAAGGTTTATAGTATGGTCTTTCTTTTTTTAGAAGTTTTTTGGGCTAATTTTTTCATGGTTTGTATCATAGCAATGGAAACCTTTATATAATTGTTCAATTATAAGTGTTTTCAGAGGTGATTTTCTGAACATTGTATATTATACTTTTTTTTGTTGGTGGGTTTCACCCCCCCAACGAGCGCCGGTAACTACCTTCCGGTATTATTATATGGGAAAGCCCACCATAACATAAAAAAAAGGTTTGTAAGGAGTTGCCCATGATACAGATAGGAATACTAAACATCCAAGGTGACGTGTCAGAACACCTCGAAATGACAAAAAAAGCAATAAAAAACCTGAAAATAGAAGCAAAAGCGGTGAAAGTCAAAAAAAAGAGTGAAATAAGGTCATGCGACGCTCTAATAATCTCGGGCGGTGAAAGCACAGTCATCGGCAAAATCATGGAAAAAGAAAACCTAATAAAAACCATAAAAAAAGAAAAAATACCCATAATGGGCACCTGCGCCGGGATGATACTCCTAGCAAAAGAAACAGACTACAAACAACCCCTACTAGGCATAATCGACATGAAAGTTCAAAGAAACGCCTTCGGAAGACAAAAAGAATCATTCGAAAAAAAAATAAAAATACTAGGCAAAAACTTCCACGGCATATTCATAAGAGCCCCAGCAGTCACAAAAACCGGTCCAGGAGTAAAAATCCTCTCAAAACTCAACAACAAAATAATAGCAGTAAAACAAGGAAAAAACATCGCACTAGCATTCCACCCAGAACTAGGCAACAACACCCTAATCCACGAACACTTCATAAAGGAGGTTATATAATTGTGTGGAATAGCAGGAATAGTATACAAAGACGGTAAACTCCACCCAGCAGGAAGAGACATGACAAAAATGCTACACGCCCTACAACACAGAGGCCCCGACTCAGCAGGATTCTCAATCTACGGAGGACTAAAACTAGCCAAAAACGAATACCTACTCAACATAGAAATCAAAGAAAAAAAAGACCTACTAAACAAAGTCAAAGAAACAATAGAAACCACAACAAAAATAAAAACAGAAGAAAAAATACAATCCATAGAAAACTACATAATATACCGCTGCAAGATAAGCCTCGACTCATTCTCACAACTAAAACCCCTAATAATAGAAATAGACAAAATAAAAGACGTCACAGTACTCAACGGAAGCCACTCATTCGAAATGATAAAAGACGTCGGATCAGTCCTAGAAATAGCCAAACGCTACAACACATGGTCCAAAAAAGGCACACACGCCATAGGCCACACAAGATTCTCAACAGAAAGCATAGTAGACAGATACCATGCACACCCATTCCAAAGCTACATAATACCAGACATCACAGTAGTCCACAACGGACAAATAACAAACTACTGGAAAATAAGAGACCCACTAGAAAGAAAAGGCCACATATTCGAAACAACAAACGACACAGAATGCATAGTACACTACATAGCAGACAAACTCGCAGAAAACTATACACTCGAAGAAGCCCTAGAACAATCAGTCAAAGACATGGACGGCCCATTCTCATACATAGTCGGAACACCAAAAGGCATAGGAATAGCAAAAGACCAACTAGGCCTCCGACCAGGAGTAATGGCAGAAGACAATAACATATTCGCCATAGCATCCGAAGAAATGGCCCTAGGAGAAGTAGTAGACACAAAACACATAGAACAGATAGCACCCGGCGAAGTAAGAGTCTACGAACTATAAGGGTGAAATTTATGAAAGCAATAATCGACGCAAATGGAAAAACCCCAAGGGAAGTTAACAGCAAACTCAAAAAACTAGCCAGAGAAAACGACAAGATAATCATAAAAAACCCAAATGCAATGCATTACCTTGCAGCAGGCCTCACAGGAGAAGTTGAAGTAATCATAGACGGATCAGCAGGATACTTCGCCGGTACAATGATACACGGGCCAATAATAGAAATAAAAGGAAACGCCGGATGGTTCCCAGCAGACAACATGACCAAGGGCAAAATCACAATCCACGGATCTGCAGGCGACGGTGTGGGCCAGGGCATATATGGCGGCACGATCATAGTAAAAGAAGATGCCGGTTCAAGGACAGGGGAAATAATGAAAAACGGGACCATAATCGTCGGAGGAAATTCAGGTTTCATGACAGGACTCTACATGATGGGTGGACAGATAATAGTACTCGGAGACCTTGGAAAAGACGCCGGGGAATCCATAATACGCGGGAAAATCTATGTTAAAGGAAAAATAGAAAGCCTAGGTAAAAACGCCAAGACAGAAAAGCTAACAGACAAAGAAAAAAAAGAACTCCAAAAAACATTAAAAGAAAACGGCTTCAAAATAGAAAAAGCCGAATATGACAAATTCAAGAAGATAATACCAAGGAGTAAAAGGCCATTCTATGGCAAAGAAGCGGAGGAAGGATAAATGGACACGAAAGTCGCCATGGTCGGCACCCCCTGCCAGATAACAGCAGCAACCCTCATGAAAGACTATGAATCATTCATAAAAAAATTCCCCATCAACCTAAAAATAGGACTATTCTGCATGGAAAACTTCTCACACAAATACCTTAAACTCCTACTAAAAAAGGAGGGAATAAACCTAAAAGAAGTAATACAATGCAGAATCGAAGGCGGAGCCGCGAAATTCCACTTGAACAATGGCCAGACAATATCCATACCCCTCAAAGAATTAAAGGAAGCCATGCGTAAAAGTTGCCAAATCTGCATGGACTATACAGCGGAACAAGCCGACATCTCAATAGGCTCAGTAGGCTCGCCCATAGGATGGTCAACCGCAATCATAAGAACAGAAAAAGGCCTGAAACTCTTCGAAGAAGCCGAAAAAAACAAATATATCAAAACCAAACCCCTAGAAGGCCAGGGACTCAAATTAATCCAAAAATTGGCCGCTGGGAAAAAAGAAAAAAACCTAGAAGAGATCAAAGAAAGGGAAAAAATAGCAAGGCCAGTAATGTACTGGAGGGTGATGCCAGAAACAGAATTCCTAGAAGAAGTAACTGACTATCAGTTCAGAGACCTTAAAGGAGACGTTATTGACATAGGAGCCTGCGTGCTCTGCGGCGCATGCCTACTCTCCTGCCCAGAAAACATCATAAAAATAGAAGACAGAAAACCCGAAATAAAAGGAGAATGTCCACCAGCTTGTAACGCATGCTACATAGCCTGTCCAAGAACCTACGTACCAGACAACATAATAAACCATGAAACCGCAAAAAAACCACTCGGAGATTATATCAAGATAGTAGCTGCCAAAGCCCCAATGTTCAAAGGCCAAGACGGTGGAGTTGTAACAGCCCTACTAGCCTACGCACTCTCAGAAGGAATAGCAGACAAGGTCTTGGTAGTTGACAAAGACCCCAAAAACCCATGGAAACCCATCCCCAAACTCACAGAAAATGTTGAAGACATCATAAAAGCAGCTGGCACTAAATATTCAGCCTGCCCAATATTCAAAGCAATGGGAGGATCATGATGCCATTCAAGGTTGAAAGAAAAGTTGAAATATGTAAAAGAAACTTTGACCGGCCCGGCTGTTGCTGGTACCTCTGCGATAACAGAGACGAAGAACAATGCAAAGGTTGCTTCTCATGCTATAACAACTGTCCACACGAAGTCTATGATATAATAAACGGGGAACCATACCCAATAAGACATGAGAAATGTGTAGGATGCAGAATATGCGAGGAAATGTGCCCAAATAATGCCATAGAAGTCAACGCAGTTGCAGAGGATAGAAGAAACGTATGGTCACTAGCAGACCTCATCGAAATACAACGAAAATCAGAAGAAGGCACCTACAAAGTCAGAGGATGCGGCGCCACCCGCAAAATACCAACATTCGACGACCTACTACTCGTACCAGCCCAAGTTTCAAGACCACCCATAGACAAATACAGGGAACCATGCAACACAAAAGTCATACTAGGAGACAGATACGCGGAAAAACCCCTAGAACTCGACACCCCAATAATGATAGCCGCAATGTCATTCGGAGCCATCAGCAAAGAAGCCAAGATAGCATTGGCCATGGGTGCCACGCTCGCCGGAACAGCCACCAACACAGGCGAAGGCGGCATGCTACCAGAAGAGAGAAAATACGCCTCAAAACTCATCGCACAATATGCATCTGGTAGATTCGGAGTATCAGCAGCATACCTAAACAATTCAGATGCCATTGAAATCAAGATAGGCCAGGGAGCGAAGGCTGGTATGGGCGGACACCTACTAGGAGAAAAGGTCACAGGGGAAGTGTCAAGGATAAGGAGGATACCAGAAGGTACAGATGCCCTAAGCCCCGCAAGACACATGGACATAGTCGGCCCAGAAGACCTTAGCATGAAAGTATCGCAACTTAGGGAAATAACAGATTGGAGAGTGCCTATAATGGTCAAATTCACTTCTGGACGAGTAAGAGATGATGTTAAGATAGCTGCGAAGGCAGGGGCTGACATTGTTGTCGTTGATGGCATGCAAGGCGGTACAGGCGCCGGACCAGATGTGGTAACAGAACATGCCGGCATACCCGCCATAGCAGCAATAGTAGAAGCTGATGAAGCCCTAAAAGAGGTTAACCTCCGCGAAGAGGTCAGTTTAGTGGCGGCTGGTGGGATAAGGAGCGGTGCAGATGTTGCAAAGGCCATAGCCCTAGGTGCAGATGCAGTGTATATTGGGACAGCAGCCCTCGTGGCCATTGGATGCAGGGTCTGTCAAATGTGTTATGCTGGAACTTGTCGTAAAGGTATCGCAACCCAAGACCAGCTATTTAGGAAAAGACTAGATTATATTGAAGGCGGAAAACGGGTTGCAAGATACATAGAGGCCATGACAGAAGAACTTTCCATGTTAACACAGCAGGCAGGGAACACTGATGTAAGCAAACTTGAAAAGGATGATCTGAGGGCGCTTAACCTTGAAGCTTCTGCCCTTACAGGTGTTAAAATGGCGGGGATGGAAGCACCACTACATCCCTGCTAGTATTATTTTTATACATAGGTATAAAAAGGGAAAAACTAATTTTTTATTATTGTGGAGTGTGAGGAGTTATGGGAAAGTCTCTGAGAGTTTATGTGTTATTAGCAGCTACCCTTACATCATTCTTAACACCTTTTATGGGTTCATCAATTAACGTGGCCTTGCCAGTTATTGGCAGAGAATTCCAGATAGATGCCATATTACAGACTTGGATCCCCACAGCTTATCTTTTAACAGCTGCAATGTTCGCAGTCCCCTTTGGAAGACTATCCGAGATCAAGGGCATGAAAAAAGTATTCATCTATGGGAACATCATATTCTTCATATCATCCCTATTTTGCGCATTATCCCCAAACGCCATATCACTCATAATCTTTAGGCTATTTCAGGGCATAGCCTATGCTATGATGTTTGTAACAGGTTTAGCTATCCTTACAAGGGTTTACCCTCCAATGGAAAGAGGTAAAGTTATAGGTATTAACACGGCAGCGGTGTATGTTGGCTTATCCCTTGGACCGGTGCTTGGAGGCGCCCTAACACATTATATTGGATGGAGAAGCCTGTTCATTGTAACAATCCCCATAACCCTCCTTGTAATATTCATAATGTCAAGGATACGGGAAGATTGGGCTGATGCAAAGGGGGAGAAATTCGACCTTGGAGGTTCAATATCTTACAGCGCATTCCTCTTCCTATTAATATATGGATTCTCTATACTACCAGATAAAACAGCCTACATTCTACTTATAGGAAGCGTTTTAATAGCCTCATTATTCATTTGGATAGAATTGAAAAATTCAAGTCCCGTTTTTAATCTGAGATTGTTCAGGAACTTAACCTTCACCTTTTCGAGTCTAGCTGCCCTTATCAATTATAGTGCAACCTTTGGTGTTTCACTACTTTTAAGCTATTACCTACAATACATAAAAGGCTTAACTCCGAATATAGCCGGTATAATATTGGTAACTCAACCAGTTCTAATGGCTCTTGTAGCTCCAGTGGCTGGGAGAGCCTCTGACAAGTTCAACCCCCAGAAACTCGCAGGTCTAGGCATGGCTGTGATATCAGTTGCACTTTTCAGTTTAACTTTCATTAAAGAGACCACCCCAGTTTGGATGATAACTGTTTCACTTACAATACTCGGCATCGGATTTGGTTTATTTGCTTCGCCTAACACCAATGCTATTATGAGTTCAGTGGAAAAGAAGTATCTTGGTATCGCCTCTGCTACAGTAAGCACAATGAGACTCATCGGCCAAAGCTTCAGCATAGGCATAGTAACACTAATATTCGCCCTAATCCTTGGAAGGGTTAAAATAACACCCTCAAACTTCGATTTACTGTTAAAAAGCACCCATATCTCCTTTTCCGTGTTCGCCATATTATGTTTCATAGGTATATTCGCTGCTCTGGCCCGAAGCAGGAGTGCGACTAATGAAAGCTAGGATAAAAATATTGGAAGATGGCCCATACTTTGTTATAGGTGACGTGCCATTGTATGATGGTGAAATAGTAACTGATGATGAGGGGCATACCAGCGACATCATAGAAAAGGATGAATATCCCCACAGGGACACCTATGTTCTCTGTAGGTGTGGTGGGTCCAATAATAAACCTTACTGTGATGGTACGCATTCAACTATAGATTTTGATGGTGCCGAAACTGCGAGTAGAGATCCTTATATTTCACGTGCTCTGACATTCGAGGGCGAAAAGGTCAAATTGACGGATGTGCCGGAACTCTGCGACCATTCACGTTTTTGTATGCGCGCTGGTGGTATAAGAGAGCTGATAAAAAAGGAAGACCCAGAGAGTGTTAAAACAGCGGTGGAGGAAGCTACAATATGCCCCTCGGGTAGGCTTGTATTATGGTCTAAGGAGACGGGCGCGGCCTATGAAAAAGAATTTGAGAAATCTATTGTTGTGATACATGATAAACAGAAAAAATGTGAAGGTCCATTATGGGTTAGAGGAGGCATACCCATAGAATCCAGTGACGGCTATGAGTATGAGGTTCGAAATAGGGTGACCTTATGCCGTTGCGGACTATCAGAGAACAAACCATTCTGTGATGGTAGTCATTGGATGACCAGCCAAGAAAAGTTGGCATTCAAGAAAAAATGGGGACTAATACCAAAAAAATAAAATGGGTGGGCTAAAGTGGTATGATGTCCCTTCCATAGACTTCGTTTATAACTTCACCCAGTCCTACATAGATTGCGCTTGCACCTGTGAATATACCCTCATATCCTGCTATCATGGTCACGAGCTTAGATCCTGTTAATTCGCCGATTGTAAGTAGGAAGAACAATATGGCTAGGCTTATGAATATCACTTGCAGGCCCCTGTTTAATTTTAGGGTTGCTATAAACATTATCAGGGTGAATAGCCCCCACATGAACAGGTATGCTGCCAGTGAAGCTGGATCAGCGGCTTCGATGCCAAAGAGTTTTGGAAACACTAATAGGAATACAAGGGACCACCAGAATAGGCCATATGATCCGAAGGCTAGGGTGGCGAAGGTGTTACCCTTCTTGTATTCCATTGCACATGCTAGTATCTGGGCTATTCCCCCATAGGCAAATCCCATGGCAAGTATCATGCTCGTTAGGGGTATTATCCCAGCATTGTGTATATTTAATAGGACGGTGGTCATCCCGAAGCCCAGCAGTCCCAGTGGGGCGGGGTTTGCTGTTTTATCGAGTATTGTCACCGTCTCAGCTTCTTGTCCCATAGTTTTTCACCTTTTTTTATTCTTCGAGTGTGGAGGTGTCTCCTAGTTCTAGTCCTTCTTCTTTGGCTCGGAGTATCCTCCTCATTATTTTACCACTTCTGGTTTTTGGGAGTTTATCAACTTGAACCATTTCTCCGATGACTGCTACTGGTCCTAATTCGTGTCTTACGTGTTTTTTAAGATCGCCTATTAGCGCGGTGTTTAAGGTGTGGCCTTTTTTGAGTATGAGGAATGCTTTGATCACTTCTCCTTTGATGGGGTCTGATTTACCTATAACGGCCGCTTCAGCCACAGCTGGATGGGATACGAAGGCTGATTCGACTTCTGCCGTTCCTACCCTGTGTCCTGCTATGTTTAGCACGTCGTCTGATCTTCCTTGTATCCATATGTATCCGTCTTCGTCCATGCGGGCCATGTCGCCTGTTGTATACACGCCTCCTGGTATGTTTTCCCAGTAGGTTTCGATGTAGCGTTTTTCATCTTTGTAGAGGGTTCTTAGCATGGCGGGCCATGGTGTTTTGATTATCAGGTGGCCGCCTTTTCCATGCGGTACTGGTTTTCCGTCTTTGTCAACGACTTCTGCTTCGATTCCTGGGAGTGGTTTTGTTACTGATCCTGGTTTTAGTGGTGTTACTGGGAGTGGTGATATGAGGTGCATTCCTGTTTCGGTCTGCCACCATGTGTCCATTATTGGACATTTTTCTCTGCCAATGTTCTTGTAGTACCATATCCATGCTTCTGGGTTTATTGGTTCTCCGACGCTTCCTAGTATTTTTAGGCTGGAGAGGTCGTAGAGTCTGGGGTATTTTTCGCCGAATCTCATTAGGTGTCTTATTGCTGTGGGTGCTGTGTAGAATTTTGTTATGCCATGTTCTTCTATTATCTTCCACCATATTCCTGGGTCTGGATAGTCTGGCGCGCCTTCGTATACTACTGTTGTTGTGCCTACGAGTAGTGGTCCGTATACGATGTAGCTGTGGCCTGTTATCCAGCCGATGTCGGCTGTGCACCAGAATATGTCGTCGTCGTGTATGTCGAATACTATTTTTGTGGTGGTTGCGGTTCCTACCATGTAGCCTCCGGTGGTGTGGACTACGCCCTTGGGTTTGCCTGTTGTACCTGAGGTGTAGAGTATGAATAGTGGGTCTTCAGCGTCCATTATCTCTGGTTCGCATTTAGCGTCTTCTCCTTCGATTATACTATCGAATAGGACTTCTTTCCCGCTTATATCTGATAGTTCTATTGGTATTCCTGTGTGTTCTAGGATGACTGTTGTTTGGACTGTTGGGCAGCGTAGAACTGCTTCGTCGACTATTTTTTTAAGTTCGATGACTTTGCCTCGTCTGTATGTTCCGTCTGCTGTGACTAGTATCTTGGCTTTTGCGTCGTTTACTCTTTCTACTAGTGCTCCTACACTAAGGCCTGAGTAGATTACTGTGTGTGGTGCTCCTATTTTTGCGCATGCTAGCATTGTTATGACTGCTTCTGGGCACATTGGCATGTATAGTGCGACTACGTCTCCTTTTTTTATTCCTAGGCTTTTGAGTGCGTTGGCCATTTTGTTTACTTGGCGGTATAGTTCGTAGTATGTTAGTTTTTCTTCTTCTCCTCTTTCGTTTACGTAGAGTATTGCTACTTGGTTTCTTTTGGAGGTGTGTATCCATCGGTCTACTGCGTTGTAGGTCATGTTTATTTTGCCGTTGGTGAACCATTTGTAGAATGGTTTGTTGCTGTCGTCTAAGACTTTGTCCCATTTTTGGAACCATTCGAGTTCTTTGGCTTTTTCTGCCCAGTATTTTTCGATGTTTTTTCCTTTTTCTAACTCCGCCTCCCAGTTTTTTATGTGGGCTTCTTCCACGATTTTGTAGTTGGGTTTGAAGACCCTTTTTTCTTCTAGGAGGACAGTGGTATCCTCGGACATTTTTTGCCACCATTTTGTTTTTTTTTCATTGTTTTTTAGGTTGCACCCCATATATAAACTTTACTGATTAATCATGATAAATATGATTTTTGACAAAAAAATATTACATGGGTGGCATTCCACCAGGCATTCCACCCATGCCTTCCATTCCTCCCTCTTCATGCTCTTTTCCTGAAACTTCAAATCCCTTTGCAGCTATCATGTCATCGATTCTTAGTATCATCTCTGCAGCTTCCGCAGCTGATTGCATGGCCTGTTTCTTGACTCTGTGTGGTTCTAGTACTCCTGCTTCTTTCATGTCCACTACTTCACCCTCGAAAACGTCCAAGCCCATGTATGGTGATTCTTCATGGGCTGCTCTTAAATCAACGAGAGTGTCGATACTGTCAAGACCAGCATTCTCTGCCAGAGTCTTAGGAACCACCTCAAGAGCCTCTGCAAAGGCAGCTACAGCCAACTGCTCCCTGCCACTGATACTCTCACTATAATCCTTAAGTCTTTTAGCGATCTCAACCTCAGGAGCCCCGCCACCAGCAACAACCTTCTCATCCTCAACCGTCGCTGAAACCACTCCGATGGCGTCTTCGATGGCTCTTTCTACTTCGCTTACAACGTGTTCTGTGGATCCTCTTACTAGTATGGTGACTGCTTTGGGTTCTTTGCATTCTTCGACGAATATCATTTCTTCTCCGGAGATTTTTTTCTCCACGACTTTTCCTGCTTCTCCGAGGTCTTCTTCGCTGAGGTCTTCGATATTTGTGACTATTTTTGCGCCGGTTGCCTTTGATAGTTTTTCTATGTCTGATTTTTTAACTCTTCTGACTGCGAGGACTCCGCCTTTTGCTAGGTAGTGTTGTGCTAGGTCATCTATGCCTTTTTGGCAGAATAGTACGTTGGCTCCTGTGCTCACTATCTTGTCGACCATGTCTCTTATCATCTTTTCTTCTTGTTCGATGAAGGCTTGCATCTGGGAGGGGTCTGTGATTCTTATTTCGGCGTCGACTTCTGTTTCTTTGACTTCTATTGGACAGTTGAGTAGTGCTATTTTTGCGTTTTCAACCTTTTTGGGCATGCCTGGGTGTACTCTTTCTTTGTCGATTATCACTCCTTGGACTAGTACTGAGTCGTCTACGCTGCCGCCTTCTTTCTTTTCTATTTTTATGTGGTCTTTGTCTACTTCGCCGTTTTCTTCTACTTGTTTAACAGCGTCTACAACGAGTTCAGCCAGCGGTTTTCTGGCTTTTTCTGTTCCTTTTCCTGTCATTGCTGTCATCGCAACTTTTAGTAGGGTGTCGCGGTCGCTTGCACTTATTGATATGGAGTCTAGGATTTCTTGGGCTTTTCTGGCTGCTTGTCTGTAGCCCATTGCTATTATTGTTGGGTGTATGTCCATGTCAAGTAGTTCTTCTGCTTTTTTGAGTAGGTCGCCTGCTATTATGACTGCTGTGGTTGTCCCGTCTCCTACTTCATCTTCTTGTGTTTTCGCGACTTCTACCAGCATTTTCGCGGCTGGGTGTTCTATGTCCATTTCTTTTAGTATTGTTACACCGTCATTTGTTACTACGATATCCCCTAGGGAGTCTACAAGCATCTTATCCATTCCCTTAGGGCCTAGGGTTGTTCTAACAGTTTCTGCTAATACTTTTCCTGCTAGTATGTTCATTCTTTGGGCGTCTCTTCCAAGGTATCTGCTTGTACCTTCTGGGAGAATTAGAACTGGTTGTTGTTGTCCTCCAGTTAACTGTGCCATGTGATCACCTCAATAAAATACTTTTGCAATTATCCATGGGTTAGAGGTTCTATAAATATTTTACGGTTATTTTTTTTGGGGGGTTAATATAATAATGCCCCCCATAAAAATTTGCATGATAAACACAATAATATAGGAGGCGTGATCCATGCCAAAGATAATAGGGATTGTTGGAAGTCCAAGGGTTGATGGTAACACAGCCTTCCTAGTTAAGGAAGCATTAACTGCAGCAGAAGAAAATGGAGTCGGAACAGAACTCATAAAACTCGCAGAACATAATATAAACCCTTGCAGGGCATGTGATACTTGCCTAGAGGGTGAATGTCCAATAGAAGATGATATTCCAATCTTATTAGAGAAACTAGAAGAGGCTGATGGTATCATAATAGGCAGTCCAGTCTACTTTGGTAATGTAACAGGACAGACGAAAATGTTCATGGACAGAACAAGACCCCTAAGAATAAACTTCAAATTAAAAAATAAAATAGGTGGCGCAGTGACGGTAGGAGGTTCAAGGAATGGCGGCCAAGAAACAACATGTGCTGCGATTCACAATTTCCTACTGATACATGAGATGATAGTTGTGGGGGACGGTTCACCCACAGCCCACTATGGTGGGACAGGGGTTGGACGCGGAAAAGAAGATTGTAAAGAAGACAAGTTTGGTATAGAAACATCCAGGAACCTTGGAAAGAGGATCGCGGAGCTTGTCATGAAAATTTAATCTATTTTTCAATTTTCTCCCAGAGTATACCATCACCACTTTTATAGGATCTGAAATAACCTTTCCTTTCAAGGTTACGGAGAATCTGTAGCATATTCTCATATTTCAAATCCTTGAATCCTATATCCTGTATGAAGGAATGCAAGTTTTCCGTGGTGGCCTTCCCATCTGGTAGCAGCCTATAAATTTGTGACTGGAATGATGTAAGATCTTTTTTCGGCTTTGCTGTTAACTTTTTAAAATAACCTTCTATCTTTTCTAATTCTTTAATCTGAGCTTCCTTCTCGGTTAAAATCTTGTTCAGATTGTCTATGACACTATCCTTTTCCTTTAAAAGTTTTTCAAGTTCATTGATATGCTCATCTTTTTTTCTTAATTCTTCCTCTAATAGTCCCAGCCTTTTTGTGTTATCTTTTCTTTGCTCGCATTTTTCAAGTTCTAGTTCTAGTTTGCTTATCTCAAGCATGCATGCCTTAACAAGACGCCTTAACTCTTCTTTCTCCGAGTCTTTGAGAAACATGTTAATCACTTGAAAAAATCACTGAAACCCCTTTTTGATGTTTATTCTATATTTTTTGCTGGACTTAAAAAATTTTTCTTCAATTCCAATAGAAACCAGGGCACATAATATCCCAAGCAGAGCCCCTATGATAACATCTGATGGATAATGTAAACCCATATAAATCCTAGAAATCCCCACAAGAACAGCCAAGGAAATAAAAAAAGGAAGTCTACCATAGTTTATCCCAAGGATCATGAATCCGCTGAAAGCAGCCACACTATGACCAGAAGGCATGGAATAACCCCCAACGATAACAGAATACCTCACCCACCCTATAACCTCGAATGGACGGGGAACTTGGAAGACGGCCTTTAAACATTCACTCAAAAAATATCCTAAAATGAGGGCTAAAAGGCATGTGAAAGCCGTTCTCTTACCCTTACCCCCAAAAAAAGTGAAAAGTATTATGGATATGACTATCCAGAATATTTGAGTCCCCGCAAATGTTATAAGCGGCATTAAAAAATCAAAAAAGGGATTATGGAGTTGTACATTGAAAAAATAAAGTAATAGAAGATCTAGATGATGCAAACCTTCCAGTAGACTCCCGAACATTTCTAGAATATTATCTCATTTATTAACTCGGCGTTTAATATTGACGCGCCCGCAGCTCCACGGATAGTATTATGACCAACAAGCACATACCTCAGACTATTCTCAAATGCATCATCCATCCGAAGCCTTCCAACCGTAACAGCCATCCCATTAGATTCATCCCTGTCAATGCGTGGCTGCGGCCTATCCTCCTCCTCCCTTACAACTATCGGTTTTTCAGGTGCTGAAGGCAAATCTAACTTCTGCGGTATCCCCTGGAATTCATCCATTATCCTCTTTATATCCTCGATTTCGAACTCCTCTTCAAGTTCTATGAACACTGCCTCGGTGTGCCCGTCAATTACAGGAACCCTATGACAAGACGCGCTTATACCAAACTGGGCAGGTGTGACAGTTCCATTTTCCAACTCTCCAAGAAGATGGAGGGTCTCGGTCTCTATCTTCTCCTCCTCCCCTCCAATGTATGGTACTAGATTGTCTATTATCGCCATTGATGGAACACCATTATATCCAGCCCCCGAAACAGCCTGCATAGTAGCCACATACACCCTCTTTATGGTGTACTGGTCATGGATGGGCTTCAAGGTTAATGTGAGGGCTATCGTGGTACAATTCGGGTTAGTGACTATGAAACCATCCCATCCACGCCTCTCTTGCTGAACCTCTATAAGATCAAGGAAATCGGGGTTAACCTCTGGTATGACTAATGGCACATCAGGTTCCATTCGCATGGCACTTGCATTTGATGCCACCACATACTCCTCTGCGAACTTCGGCTCCACCTTCGCAGCTATCTCGGTTGGAAGAGCCGAAAATAGTATGTCAACATCCCCTACCTTGGAAGGGTCTGTCCCCGCAACTATTATATCCTTAACTGACTCTGGCATTTCACTTTGAAGATACCATTTAGCCACCTCCCCATAGGGTTTCCCCTCAGAACGTGGGGAAGCAGTGAGCACCTTAATCTCAAATTTAGGATGCTTATCTAAAAGTTCTATGAAACGTTGCCCGACCATTCCAGTCGCGCCTAAAACTCCCACATCAACCATTATAATCACCTGATTCCCAGAACGTCATTCATATCTGATATCTTACCTGGCTCGGCTTTTTCTATGAACCTCAAAGCCCTTATAACCCCACTGACGAAGGCTTCTCTACTATGTGCCCTATGGATCACTTCAAGTCTTTCACCTTCACCAGCGAAAAGCACTATATGGTCTCCTACAATATCCCCAGCTCTTATGGCATGCACTCCTATCTCATCATCTGCCCTTTCACCTATAAGACCCCTTCTACCATATACACTCACCTTATCAGGGTCTCTGCTGGTAGCGGCTGCTATTATCTCCAACGCCCTTAGAGCGGTTCCTGATGGGGCGTCCCTTTTATGTTTATGGTGTGCTTCCATGATCTCAACATTATAATCAGGTAAAAGTTTCGCAAGCTCTTCAAGCACCTTGAAGAAAACGTTAACGCCAACAGCCATATTAGGGGCGATGATAGCCTTAACATTATTTTCTTTAACATCTTTTCTTATTTTGTCTAATTGTTCATTTGAGAAACCTGTGGTCCCCACCACAAGGTTTATGCCAAGCTTTGAAGCTTTCTCCACAGTATTTACCGCCGCATCCGCTATTGTGAAATCCACGATCACGTCAGGTTTTGAATCCTTAACAGTTTCCTCTAGTTCTTCTGCTGGAGTTACCTTAACACCGACAGCCCCTATACCTATAACTTCCCCAACATCCTTTCCTTTAAATGGTGTGTTTGGAGCTTCTATGGCCGCCACCACTTCCATGTCATCTTCACTTGTCACTCTCTTTATTATCCTTGAGCCCATCCTGCCACAAGCACCGCTTACCGCCACTCTAATCATTGATATCACCCTATAGTAATGAGAGGCCTTCTAGGATTCTCTGGAGTTTAGCCCTGTTCTCTTCTTTGAGTGGTGCCAGCGGCGGTCTCACGTGACCCGCGGGTTTTCCCATCATATTCAAGGCTTCTTTTGCGGGTACTGGGTTGGTTTCGATGAATAATCCTTTCATAAGATCATATAATTCATAGTGGGTTTTCATGGCAGATTCGAAATCTCCTGATAGGGCCTCGTTAACCATCCTGGACATCCTGGCGGGGTCGACATTCGCAACAACTGATATAACTCCTTTTGCGCCTAGTGGTATCATTGGTAGTGTGAGGTTATCATTCCCTGAGAGTATGGTGAATTTATCATCCAAACCGTTTTCTATGAGTTTATTCATTAACTGGGAGACCTTGTCGAGGTCTGGGCTGGCCTCCTTAAGACCTATCATGTTATCTTCCTCTGCCAGTTTAAGGACGGTGTCAACGTCGATGTCTGTTCCTGTCCTTGAGGGTACATTGTAGATTATTATGGGTATATCAGCGGCGTTGCTAAGTATCTTGTAGTGTTCTAGGAGGCCGTGTGGTTGCGGCCTGTTATAGTATGGTGTTATGACTAGTGCCGCGTCGGCTCCTGCGTTGTCGGCGTGTTTTACGAGTCCTAGCGCCTCCTTTGTGGAGTTGCTGCCGGCGCCTGCGATGGTGGTTACTCTACCATCGACTTCTTCAACTAGGAGGTCTATCATCCTCCTTTGTTCTTCGTGGGTTATGGTGGCTGATTCGCCTGTGGTCCCTGCTATGAGGAGACCGTCCACCCCATTTTCTATCAGATAGTTTATGTTTTCTCGCAGCCCATCCTCGTCCACCTCGTCATCTGAGGTGAATGGGGTTATCATGGCCACGATTGTACCTTCTATTTTCATTCTAAAACACCCCTTACAAGTTCATAAGCTTTTTTTCCATCATCCCAGTCAACAAATATCACTACAGAGGTTTGTGATGATGAGATTTCAACAATATTGAGGTCATGTTCCCTTAGTGGTTCTGTGATCTCCGAGATTATCCCTGGTGTGTCTATGAATTCTGGGCTTGAAATTGTGATCATTGCAATGTCTCTTCCAAGGGATAGTGAACTTAGGTTTTCGTCTTCAACAACAACATCATGTAGGAGTTTGTGGGCTTCTTCAGCATCTTCTTTTTTGATGAATAATGTTATGGAATTTTTTCCTGTTGACACTCCTATGATGTTTATGTTCTTTTTGGATAGTGTGGATGTTAATTTTGCGAGTATTCCCGGCTTGTTTAATATTTCCTCTCCCACTACTGCTAGAACGGCTAATGGTTCGGAGTTAAAGGTCACAGTTTTTAACTGCTCTTTTTTTGACGGGCCTATAATCTCTGTGCCGGGTGCTGAAAGATCACCATGCTCGAATCCTATTATCTTGGCTTTTATTTCAGGTATCTTATATTTTAGTGCGTGTGGGTGGAGTACTTGGGCTCCGTGGGTGGCCAGGTCTCTCATTTCCTCTACTGAGATTTTGTCTAATTTTTTAGCTTCTTGGAGTTTGTTTGGGTCTGTTGACATAACCCCTCCAACGTCTGTGACGATGATGATTTCGTCTGCATTTAGGCAGCGGCCTAGTAGGAATGCTGTGATGTCGCTTCCGCCTCTTCCAAGTGTTGTGATATAACCTTGTTTGTCTTTTCCCAGGAAGCCGCAGATGACTGGTATAATACCTTGGTCTAGGAGTTTTAGGAGTGTTTTGGATTTTTTTATTGTCTCTTTAAGGTCTACTTTGGCATCTAGGAGGTTGCTGTCTGTTATTATTGGCCATTCGTCCTTGTATGGGTCTATGTATTCTGATTTCACCCCGAGGGCCTCTAGGGCTGCTGAGAATATCCTTGCGCTGGTCATTTCACCCATTGAGACTATCTCTGCTAGTTGTTTTTCTGTTATGGTGTTTTCTGTTGCTTCTTCCACGATTTCTAGTAGTTCGTCTGTGGTTTTGTTAATGGCTGATACTACCACCACTATCTGGTTTCCTTTCATGTATTCTTTGACTACTGATTGGGCTGCTTTCCTTATCCTTTTACCGTTACCTATGGATGTTCCGCCAAATTTTGCGATTATAAGTGCCATTAGTCTTCACAACCCTATTCTATTGTGCTTGTTGCCTCATGAGTCTTGTGATGTAACCTGCTATCTTGTTTCTAAGGTGTTTTGTGTTTACTGTTGAGAGTTCCTCGACTAACTTTTTGTTTTCTTCAAAGTCGAGTGTGAATTTGTCAGGGTTGTTTTCTATCAATTCTTTCGCTATCCTTTTAACGAATGCTGTTCTGATGTTCCCCATTTATTATTTCCTCCTGAGTATTTGTTCTTGTTCCATCTTGTTTAATTCTGTGAGTATTCTCATTATCTTTATGAGTTTATCTTCATCGATTTTGTTTTCTCTGGCGATTTTCCTTGTCTTCTCTTCGATTTGCTTTTCTCTTTCAGGGTCTAGGATGTCCATGCCCAGGACTATCTTTGCTTTTATTATCTTCCTTGCTAGGGATGTTCTCTTGGAGATTAGATTTAATATTTTCTCGTCTATAGTATCTATTTTCGTCCGAGATTCTTGTAGGAGTTGTAGTGCCTCTGATTTTCTCATTGGAGTTCACCTGCCTATGAACTGTGTACCCTTGTTGTCGACGCTTGTGATGATTATGTCTCCTGGATGGGAGCTCCATGCTTCTATGATATTATCCTGTTTTTCTTCTGTTGTTATCGCGACGAATGACGGTCCTGTTCCTGATAGGCCGGCTGCGACCGCCCCTGCTTCTAGTGCATCCACTGCGATTTCTGGGTTGAATCCTAGTGTTGCGCAGTATATTATGCCATTGAGGGTTAATGCCCTGTGAAGGTCGCCTTCCAGGGCTTTTTTAAAGGCTATTTCTACAAGGGGTGCGAGTATCCTCATCCTTTTAACATTTGATTCTGCAGTTAGAGATTTTCTCCGCGGCATATATATTAGTATCTTCTGATTTTCCATCGGCCCCTTTTTGATTATCTTCCTTTCTAGGTTATCTGTTATTGTGAATCCACCATAAAAGGAGGCGCTAGCATCATCAAATGCGCCTGTAATTGTAACCCCTGCTTTTAGAGAGGCGTCAATGGCTAGGTTGAGGATCTCCCATTTACTAGGTGGTTTCAGGTCGAATTCTTCTGTTATGAGCTTTGATGCTGCCATTATTATGGCGTTTGATGTTGCGCTGCTACTTGAAAGTCCTGATGCCACGGGTAGGTTAGATGTGGTTTTAACCTTTAAACCAGCTTTTATATTATATTTTTCAAGTATTGTCTCTGCGCATGTTCTCATTAGGGTGGTGTCAATCTCCTTGTCACAGGAACATTCCACTCCTTCTGGTATAAGTTCGACTTCTGCTGTTACATGACGCTGTATTGCAAAAGCTGAACCTTTACCGGTTGCAATGGCATTAATGATCGTGGCCGAACCCGGTGAACGGACTTTTATTTTCACTATACTCCACCCTAGTTTATCATTATAAGGTATCATATTATATAATATTTTTCAAAGGAGGATTAGAATGAGGCCCCCCCATTAGACCTTATCCTTTATTTGGATTCAACCTCTTGATTAGAAAAGGTAGGAATGAGATACTATTGTATGTGGATATGATCTTGGTGGGAAGCTCTCCCTCACCTATTAAAAGGGGAATTTTAGATTCTTAGGTTGAGATTGTGACCTATAAATTGTCCTTTTTTTGGTGTGTGGGTGGGATTTTGTTTGTTTCCCGGGAAATTTTTTGGGGGGGGTTCGAGTTTGCTTTAGTTTCTTTGATTAGAGGGGTTGGCTGATGATTATATCCACATTATTTGGGGAGATAAATATTTATTTAAACAAGGAATAAAAAATGGATAAAATGGAGGTTAATATTTATGGTAGTTAAAATTGAAGTGTTCACATCACCTACATGTCCATATTGTCCTATGGCACTAGAAGTGGTTGAAGAGGCGAAAAAAGAATTTGGCGATGCTATAGAAGTTGAACACATTGATGTGATGGTAGACAGTGAAAAAGCGATTGAATATGGTCTTATGGCCGTGCCTGCCATTGCAATGAATGGTATTCTGAAATTTATAGGGGCTCCTAGTAAAGAGGAGCTTATAGAAGCGATAAAAGAAGAATTGAAAGAATCTTCTTTTTAGGATTTTATGAATGGAAAAACTCGAGATTTTGGTATAACAACAGGTACTGCCGCCACAGCAGCGGCAGTTGCTTCTATTTTGCATTTAAAAGGTGAAAAAGATATTAAAAAGGTTATTGTGGATGCACCATATGATAAACTAGAAATAGACATCAAAAGCGTGGAAAAACTCTCAAAAACAAAGGCAAGGTCCATCGTCGTTAAAAGACCATACAATGACCCTGACATAACCGTAAATATTGACATAATCGCAACAGTCCAATTAAATAAGTTCCCAGGGATTACAATAAAAGGAGGTAAAGGTGTGGGTACAGTGACAAAACCAGGACTCCAAGTACCACCAGGAGAACCTGCGATTAACCCCACCCCAAAAAAGATGATAAAAAGGAATATAAAAAAGTATCTATCCCCAGGAGAAGGCGCCACCGTAACAATATCAGTACCAGAGGGGGAAAAAATCGCGAAAAAGACAATGAACCCCAGACTAGGAATAAAAGGGGGAATATCAATACTCGGAACCACAGGTATCGCACGTCCAATGTCCACAGAAGCATATAAAGCATCCTTAGCATGCCAAATAGACATAGCATCCTCCAAGGGATGGGAAGAACTAGTATTCGTACCAGGGAACATCGGAGAAAACCTAGCGAAAAAACATTTCAAGAATATTGAAGAAGATCGAATAATACAAATGGGCAACTTCCCAGGACACATGCTAAAAATAGCCTCTGAAAAACACTTAAAACGGATCATACTCCTAGGCCACGCAGGTAAAATCATAAAAATAGGCGCGGGGATATTCAACACCAAAAACACCATAGCAGATGGAAGACGTGAAATAATAACAGCCCACGCAGCTTTAAACAGCGCCCCAACATCACTCATACTCAAAATCTTCAAAAAAAGAACAGTGGAAGAAATGATCAGAGAACTAGACAATGAAGGGTTAACACAAGCCGTATTCAACAGCATCGCCTCATCAATACTAGAAAAATGCAAAGAAAGATATTCCATGGACTTTGACGTGCTAATCTTTGACTTGAAAGGAAGAATACTCAACACCAATTTTAAAACAAGACAAAACCACACTTTCCAATAAAGGTGAACCTATGAAAAAAGTTCTCCTCATCGGCAAATTCCCACCACACCTTGGAGGAGTCGCATCCCACGCCTACAACCTCGCAAAACAACTAAAAAATAAAGGATACCAAATCACCGTCATAACATACCCACACGATAAAATAAAAGATATCGAAGATATAAAAGTTTCATCCGCACCCACAATCAACATCAAAGGTCTAAGGGGATTGATATTCACATTAACAGCAACAAAAAAATTAATTAAAATAATCAGAGAAGAAAACATCGATATTATACACGCCCACTACATAATCCCCCCAGGCCTCATAGCACTCCTAGGATCTCTCATCACAGGCAAACCCTACTATGTAACCGTACATGGATCAGACGCCCTCATATTATCATCTAAAAACCTGATAAAACCAATCATCAAAACCATACTTAAAAAAGCCTCAAAAGTCCTTGTTATAAGTAAAAAATTATCCGAAAAAATCCTAGAACTCGGAATACCACAAAACAAGATAATGATAACATACAACATGGTGAACACAAAAATCTTCAATCCTCAAGTTAAAACTTCATTCAAAAAAGAAATAAAAACAAAAAAACCCATCATATTATTCGTAGGTAACTTAGTGCCGCAAAAAGGCGTCGAATACCTCATAAAAGCAAAAAAACTCCTAAAAAAAGACTCGAAACTAGTCATAGTAGGTGGAGGACCCCTACTCAAAAAACTAAAAAAAATCGTCAAAGAAGAAAACATCAAAGATGTCATATTCACAGGACCCAGAACAGACATAAACAATATAATGGCCGCCGCAGACATAATAGTCCAACCATCAATCCATGAAGGATTCTCAATAGTGTTACTAGAAGCCATGGCAATGGCCAAACCAGTAATAGCCACAAAAGTCGGGGGCATACCAGAGATCGTGGACGAAAACGTCGGGATCCTCGTAGAACCAAAAAAACCCAGAGAACTAGCAAATGCAATAGAAAAACTCCTTTCAGATGAAAAATTGAGAAAAAAACTCGGAGAAAATGGACTGAAAAAGGCTGCTAAATTCTCAAAGATAAAAACACCCTATTAGTGATCATGATGAAACTAACCCACACAAACAGAGAATCCATCCACATGGTCGATGTGACCCCAAAACCAATAACCATGAGAACAGCCACATCAGAAGGCGAAATACGCCTCAAAAAGGATACAATAAGACTGATCAAAGAAAAGAGGATAGAGAAGGGTAACGTGCTTGCAACAGCCCAGATAGCCGCGATAAACGCCATTAAAAACACATGGAACATAATACCATTATGCCATCAACTCCCCATAACAAGCGCAAAAGTAAAATTCAAAATCCTAGACAACAAAATAACCGTAAAAGTAACAGTGAAATGCGATGGCAAAACCGGCGTGGAAATGGAAGCCCTAACAGGGGCCAGCGTCGCGCTCCTAACAATATGGGACATGGTGAAAAGCTTGGAAAAAGACGAAAAAGGCCAATACCCGCACACAAAAATATCAAGGATAAAAGTAGTTGAAAAAAAGAAGAGTGAAAAGTAATGAACGCCACAAAAGCCACGATGAAAATAATAAAAGACTGCTACCCCTTCATAGAAAAACTGAACCCAGCCCAACAAGCCGCAATCAACAAAGGCTACCTCGAAGACAACCACAACTATATACTAGCAATACCAACAGCAAGCGGAAAAACACTCCTAGGCCTCATGGCCGCCATAAAAACAATACTAGAAGGTGGGAAAGTCATCTACACAGTCCCCTTATTATCCATCCAAAACGAGAAAATCAAAGAGTTCAAAGAACTTGAAAAGCATGGAATTCGTGTGGGTAAAGATCCAAGATCCTCAGACCTCACTATCATGGTCTTCGAATCATTCGACATACTAACACGCTTCTCATGGAACATCCTACATGAAATAGACCTCCTAATAATAGATGAATTCCATATGATAGGCGAATACACAAGGGGGCCTACAATAGAATGTGCAATCACCCGTTCAATGTCGTTAAATCCTAGAATGAGGATAATAGCACTCTCCGCAACATTAAGCAACTTAGAGGAGATAGCAGCCTGGTTAAATGCAAAGACAGTAAAACATGATTATCGTCCAGTCCCACTCTACAAGGAAGTCCTAACACTCGACATGTTCAAAGCCAGAGAAAAAAATGAGGCCATAGTCAGAATACTAGAAGAAGCCATTAAAGAGAACAGCCAAATCCTCGTATTCGTATCAACAAGACGCTTCACAGAAGCCCTAGCAACATTCGTTTCTCAAAAAATAAACATCCCAGAGGAAATGAAGGAAATATTCACTGAAGTCGCCGATAAGATACTTGAAATCCCAAAAAAGAGCGGATCGGCACCAACATTCACCTGCCTTAAACTTGCAGAATGCATCAGAGAAGGTGTTGCATTTCACCACGCAGGTTTATTCCCCAGACAAAGAGAAATCATAGAAGACGAATTCAGAAACGGCAACCTATACATGATCACAGCAACACCCAGCCTAATGTATGGTGTTAACCTACCCTCACAGATCGTTGCCATAAGAGATTACACAAGATGGACCAGACAAGGACCCAAATGGATCCCAGTATTTGACTATGAACAAATGTCTGGAAGAGCCGGAAGACCACAATACGATAATGTAGGATACTCATATCTCATAGCAAAAACTCTAGAAGAAGCACACCAACTAGAAGAATACTACATAAATGGCGAAATAGAACCCACCAATTCAAAACTCATAGAAAACAAGGACGCAGTCTACCACCAGATAATAGGACAAATAGCAGCCGGATTGGCTGAAAACCCGGATGATCTCGTCGAATTCTTTAAACAGACATTCTACGGCCACCAACTCGCCAATAACCCTAATATGAGCATGTTCACAGACAGTCTTGAATATGAGATAAACTCCTCAATAGAATTCCTCATAAAAAACGAGATAATAAAACCAACCCCAACAGGTTTTAAGGCCACGCCATTCGGACTACTCATAGCAAATTCCAATTATAGTGTTGAGACAAGTATAAAACTCCGTCAATTCGCAACAGAAATGGATGAACTCGACATCCACAAGTTAATCTATGAGATATGTAAAACACCCGACATGCCATCCATATCCTTCAAAACCCGTAAAAATAGGGATCGTGTCCGTGAAAAACTCCAAGAACATGGAATATTCACTATAGACGTGGGCAATCCAGAGGCTACAGCAGCATCCCTCATAGAATGGATAAACGAAAGAAGCGAATATGAGATTGAAAACGCTTTTAACGTATATGCCGCTTCAACCCGGAGAGCGGCCTATGAAGCATCACAACTTATAAGATTCTTCAAGAACATATGCGAGGTCGCGGGAATTTATGGCCATTCACAGGCGCTTGACATTCTAACAGCACGCTTATATTATGGTGTCAAAGAAGATATAATACCCCTCGTTATGGGAGTGAAAAGACTAGGTCGCATAAGAGCCCGCAGACTCGTGAATACATTCGGACACAACCTAAAAAATGTTGATGAACACGAACTACGAAAAATTGATGGAATCGGGCCGAGAATGGCGGCCGCAATCAAAAAATATGCGAAAAGATAAAATCACAAAAGCTCTTCAACCTACAGCCAAATAAATCCTCTAATACCCTCATAGTGTGGGGGGTCTTTCCATTCCATGATCATCTCTTGGAGTTTATTGTAAAAAGAGACAAGCGAGCCTTTTATCCCACATGACAAAAAGGAAAATTGTGTATTAGGTGTCCTTATGCTTGAAGATGTTCATGAAAAGTTGACTAAAAGAGATCTTTTAAAGATTCTCAAAAGAGAAGCTTCAAAGATTTCAATAAGGGATATAATGGATGCGACAATCTACCTAAAAGAAGAGACTAAGTACATGTCGGCCCGTGAACAGGAAGAATTTATTAAAAGGTTTACAAAGGCCTTTTTCAGAAGGATGAGTGATGTGAAAAATGAAAGGGATAAAAAAGAATATGGGGAACTTGTAGATACTAAAAGATTAAGGGATTTTGTTGAATTTCTTGATGAACAATTCCAAAACGCCAAGGATAAGCCCGAGGAGTGTTTCCAGAAGATCGCGCGGATAATAAGTTTATATGCGACATTCATAAAAGAGGAGCCGATACATCCTGTTGGAACCCGTTTTCCAGGCGGCTTAATGGTGAAAAAAAGAAAGAATGTTTATTATTGTCCTGTTAAAGAGAAGCAGATGGACACGCCAGGTGCTCTTTGCAGGTTTTGTGTTAGTGTCCAGGATCCTGATGTTGCCTAGGATCATACTATGAGTCCTATCCCGTCAATGACAAGTGCCAAGCCGATTATCCAAGCAAGGAAAACCGGGTTCATTGCGAACATGCCCACGATCAAATATAAGATTCCGAGTACACATACTGCTACAGCTGCCATCTTGCTTGTCTTCTCCTCCCTTGCGAATAAGCTTGCTATACCCGCCACTATCAAGATTATACCTGTAAGATATATCCAGAATGCTGTTAATGCGCTGAAGAGTGCTATGTTACCTATAAGGGCGACTGCTAGGATGATACCAAGTATCCCTAATATCAAGTAGAGTATCCCGGCTCCTTTGTTAGCTGTCCATGTTCTGGCTCCGAGAATAAGCAACCATAAGCCTATAAATAGGATTGCAACTCCGCTAAGAACACTGAGTGTAAATATGGACGCCAAGGGAAAAATGAGTATCAAAAGTCCTAGGACTAATGTTATAATACCAAGTGATCTTGTTCCATTAATTTTTCTCACCCCCATCCAACTTTTCTGCATTGTGTAATATGAAATTCATCTTATAAACTTCTTTTGTCCAAGGAGTATGGTGAACTTCACCTTGCAAGGGTAATTCACAAAAAAAAGGTGGAAAATAGGAAAAAGTTTAACCTCCACCGTCACAAACCTCTGAGCCCATATCAACTTCCTCAAGATCCTTCCGCATCTTCTTGAGCTTTTTAAGGCTTTTTTCTATCTTTTCTCTCTTTTCGGACTCTTTTCTTTCAAATTCTGTCTTGTCTATCACTTCAAGATACTCAGTGTTATACCATAGATCTGAGTCAGCAAGCCTAGCCCATCCCTGGTTATCCTCTATTTTAAGCCCTGAAACCTCTCCTGTAGTACCAGTACCATTGTATCTTACAATGGACCCTACAGTTATTGTTTTTCCTCTTCCATCAACAATCTCCAATATAAAACCCCCATATACTATTCTTCTTTTCCAAGTGAAAGTCTAGTTGTTTCTTCCTTAGGAGTCTCTGAGATCTCCTCGGCTTCTTCAGCCGCTATATTGATTATAACATAGTCACCCACTTTCTGTATTTTATCGATATCGATGAGAAACGTTTGTGGTTTAAGTGATAATTCCCCCTTTGATATGATCACAGAATTTATCACCCCCTTCTCGGGGTCTATGTCCATATCAGATACTTTACCCGCTTCCATAGCATTCTTATCAAGAACCTTTTTACCTAAAAATTCAGAGACCAACATCAAAAACACACCTTTATCCTCCAGTAAGAATATATATCTTTTTATAAATTAAAAAGTTTATCCATGAAAACATCCCTAAGAATATTCAAAATCTTCGGCATACCTATAGAATTAGACTTCTCATTCCTAATATTGATAATATCCATATACCTACTAGCATTTTCAGGTTTCATATCCCTAGAAATGGCCGTACTCATAACATTAGTCTTTGTGACAGTTGTAATCCATGAACTATCACATTCATATGTAGCACGCCACTTTGGGGTGGAAATAGAAAAAATACTCCTACTCCCAATAGGTGGCATAGCCAAAATGGAGGGAATACCCAGAGTACCGCGCCAGGAACTATTAATATCCATAGCAGGACCCCTAACAAACCTTATAATAGCAGCAGCCTTCTATGGCATACAATCGACAAGAATATTCCCACAAACAATAACAGAATTCATAGGCAATTTCATACTAGTAAATATTATACTAGCACTCTTTAACTTGATCCCAGCATTCCCAATGGACGGTGGAAGAATCCTAAGAGCGCTACTAGCAGAGAAGATGAGTTATCTCCGTTCAACAGAAGTCGCGGCAAACCTTGGGAAATTCCTCGCGATCCTAATGGCAATGGCCGGGATATTCTTCAATTTCTTCCTAATATTAATAGCCCTCTTTATCTATATCGGCGCAGAACAAGAATACCGGCTCGTATTAATATCATCCCTCCTTGAAGGCGTTAAAGTAGGGGATGTGATGACCCCAGATCCCATCACCCTCAAACCATCCACAACAGTTAAAGAAGCTCTCGAAACAGTATTCAAATACAAACATATGGGTTATCCAGTAACAGAAAACAACGAACTTAAGGGTATAGTAACATTCCAAGACCTTTCAAGCGCTGAAAAAGATGCTCCTATCTCAGAGATCATGACAAAAGATCTCATCACTGTAGATATTGATGACGACGCCATCCTAGCCCTTGAAAAATTAACTAGCCATGATCTTGGAAGATTACCAGTTCTCAAAGACAACAAACTCGTCGGCATAATATCAAAAACAGACCTTATAAGGACACTCGATATTATGAGAAGAACAAAAATGTGAAAAAAGTGGGGGGAGATCCAAGGATGGAAGAGGCCTGCCGCCTAATAATAGAAAAGATCATCAAAGGAGACGTGAAAACAAGAGAAGAACTTGAAAGGGTGAAACGCGAAGCCTGCAAAGATTTCAAACTTGAAAAGTTCATGAGCAACTCTATGATACTAAAATATGCTAAAAAAGGTGAGAGGAGAATCATAGAAAAATTCCTGAGAAAAAAGCCCACAAGAACAATCTCAGGGGTTGCGGTTGTGGCTGTAATGTGCCAACCACACCCATGCCCCCATGGAAGATGCCTCTATTGTCCAGAAAGTGAAAAAGCACCCCCAAGTTATACCGGGGAAGAACCAGCAGCGCTCAGAGCGAGAATGTACAAATTCCACCCATACCATCAAGTATACAATAGACTGAAACAACTACACAGCATAGGACACCCCACAGACAAGGTAGAACTGATCATAATGGGGGGGACATTCCCAGCCCAAACACTCTGCTACCAGGAATGGTTCGTGACCCAATGCCTAAAGGCGATGACAGACTTCACAGGGAAAACCCCAGGATACAAAGGTCACATTTCCATTGAAGATGCTCAATCAGCTAATGAAAAAGCACCCATAAGATGCGTTGGCATTACATTCGAAACAAGACCAGACTATTGCAAAGAAGAAGACGTGGACAGGATGCTGTCCCTTGGCGTTACAAGAGTTGAACTCGGAGTCCAGACAATCTACAACCACATATATCATCGTATAAAAAGGGGTCATAACATCCAAGATGTTATAGAATCCAACAGGATACTAAGAGACTCAGGAATCAAAGTTGCAATGCACCTCATGCCCGGACTCTTCGCAGACTTCAAAAAGGATCTCAGAATCTTTAAAAGAATATTCTCAGACCCATCATTCAAACCCGACATGATAAAAATATACCCATGCCTTGTTACAAAGGGGAGCCAACTATACCAACTATGGAAAAAAGGAGAATACAAACCCTATAATACAGAAGAAGCAGCTGAATTAATCGTCCAAATAAAAAAAATGTTACCCAAATGGGTTCGCACGATGAGAATACAAAGGGATATACCATCACACCTAATCATCGACGGTGTTAAAAAATCCAACCTCGGAGAAATAGTCTACAAAAAACTCAAAGAAAAAAACATACAATGCCAATGCATAAGATGCAGAGAAATAGGACACAGACTATCAGAAGGAGCAAATATAAATCTAGACAACATAACACCCCTAAAGGAAGTCTACAAGGCAACCGGTGGAAAAGAATTTTTCCTCTCATATGAAGACCCTGAAAATGACATCCTCATAGGATTCCTCAGACTAAGATTACCATCCAAGAGAGCCCATCGAAAAGAAATTAACGAAGAAACGGCGCTAATAAGAGAATTACACGTCTACGGGCCAATGCTGCCCCTGGGCGAACCAGGGAAAGGCATCGGACAACACTCAGGATATGGAGAAAAACTACTATCCTGGGCAGAAGAACTAGCCACCGAAAACAATAAAGAAAAAATATTAATCACCAGTGGGATAGGGGCCAGAGACTATTACAGGAAGCTTGGATATGAAAAAGAAGGTCCATATATGGCAAAAATTTTAAAATGATGGGGGGGTTGAATGGAAAAAGAAAGTTTCGCGCGTCTCATAGACCATACCAATGTAAAGGCTGATGCAACAATAAATGACATAATAAAATTGTGTAAAGAAGCCATCCATTACAGGTTCGGGTGCGTCATGGTAACTCCAAGTAATGTTAAACTAGCATCAAATATGCTTAAAGGAACACCAGTAAAAGTAGGTTGTGTTATAGGATTCCCAACTGGCAGCACCACACCCCATATAAAAGCCCTTGAAGCCGAAGAAGCCCTAGAAAATGGTGCCACTGAATTAGACATGGTAATGAATATAGGGGCCATGAAATCCAAGGAACTAGACCTGGTCGCCGATGATATAAAAGGGGTGGTTGAGGTTGCAGGAGACAATATTGTTAAGGTCATCATAGAAACAGCATACCTAACAGACAAAGAAAAGATACTAGCCTGTAAAATAAGTAAAAAGGCTGGTGCAGATTATGTTAAAACTTCAACTGCTTACTGTGGCCTTAAAGGGGCGACTATAGAAGACGTGAAACTGATGAGATCCGCAGTCGGAAAGAGTATGGGTGTTAAGGCCTCTGGTGGTATAAGGGATCTTAAAACTGCATTTGCTATGATAGAGGCGGGTGCTGATCGTATAGGAACATCAAGTGGTGTTCAGATAATCAGTGAATGGGAGGGTCTAATATGAGGATCAGGATAGAAGTTGAGGGGAAAGGTTATGCAATTGGAGAATTGGATGATAGGAATCCTGAGACCGCCCGGATGATCTATGAGAACCTACCAATAGAAGGAAGGGCTCTCATATGGCTCGAAGAAGTTTATTTTGACATTCCTTTAACAATTGAATATGAAAATCCGTCAAAGACGGCTACAATAGGTGATATATCCTATTGGCCTCCTGGTTACGCCTTTTGCATCTTTTTCGGGTCGAGTCAACCTTACTCTGAAGTTAACCATATTGGCAGGATCATAGAAAATCTTGAACTCTTCCATGAAGTGGAAGAAGGTGATAGGATAATCATAGATAGAGTTGAGTGACAGGTTCTATTTTCCTATAGAGGGTGTCTCGCATGGCAGGCGTCCTACCAATATCTGTTATGACCCTTTCCATTTCCTCGACTTCTGCGCTGACGCCATAGAATGCTCCTGCAGACCGCGAAATGTTCTCTTCGCCGAGCGTCCCCCCAAGGTCGTTCGCACCCGCAAGCAGACACATTTGCGCGAATTTGAATCCGAGCTTAACCCATGATGCTTGTATGTTTTTTATAAGGTCCCTGAAGAACAATCTTGCAACTGAATAAAGTTTCAGGTCTTCTGTGCCTGTACTGCCCGCCTTTGCATTTCCTTCATGGTATATTCTCGTGTTTTTGTGCATGAAGGGTAATGGCACGAATTCTGTGAAGCCGCCTGTATGCTCTTGGATGGATTTTAAAATTTGAAGGTGTTTTATTCTCTCTTCTGCCTCGTCTATGTGACCATACATGATGGTACAGGTTGTGGGGATGCCCTCCTTATGAGCGGTTTCTATCACCTCAGCCCATTCTCTTGTATTGAGTTTTTTTGGGCAGATAACACGTCGAATATTATCGTCTAGGATTTCTGCTGCTGTGCCTGGCATTGAATCTAAACCGGCTCTTTTCAGTATTTTGAGGGTTTCTTCTATTGAGAGTTCGGCTTTCTTCGATCCATAGTATATTTCCATTGGCGAGAATGCATGGATGTGTATCTTTGGAAGCTGTGATTTTATAGCTTTCAGTATATCCTCATAGAAGTATGTGTCTATCTGGGGGTGTAAACCTCCTTGGATGCATAGTTCTATAGCACCATCTGCCGCGGCCATTTTAGCCCTTTCAACTATTTCTGGTATTCCCATGAAATAGGATCCTTTGTCTTCTGGATTTTTTCTGAAGGCGCAGAAGCCGCAGTTGCCTGTGCAAATGTTTGTGAAATTTATATTCCAATTTTTTATGAAAGTTACTTCTTCCCCGACTACTTTTCTCCTCACAGCATCTGCTGTTATGAATAGTCCATATAATTCGCTTCCCTGGAGTTTCATTAGGTAGAGCGCATCCTTGGATGATATTGGCTCATATAAGCCTTTTTCTAACACTTTTTTTGTTTGTGGGCTGATTTTCAGGGCGTCGAGCATGCTATCATCTTCTATCCGACCATTAAAATCCTTGAAAGATTACTTCCTCTTTTATTTTATGGCAGGTTTATCATATAAATTTTTTATCCCAAGGGACTTTATCAGGTTTATGTTTGTTGTGAATGTTCAATATATTTTTTGGCTTCAATTTTTTCATGGGATTTTGCCTTGGGAAAGCTAGGATTTTGTGATTTGTTCTACTGATTATCATTGTAACCTTATAGTTGAATTAGTCCCATACATACAAGTATAATCAATAAATTTAAATATGAGTAATTATTAGGTTATTTTGGAGGTGAAAATATGGTTGAATTACCAATAGCACCAGTTGGAAGAATCATAAAAAATGCCGGTGCCGAGAGAATAAGTAATGATGCAAGGGAAGCACTAGCAAAAGCCCTAGAAGCAAAAGGCGAAAAAATAGCAGAAGCAGCTGTTAAACTCGCAAAACACGCCGGTAGAAAGACCGTTAAGGCCGAAGATGTGGAATTAGCCGTTAAAACAATGAAATGATCCATTTCAGGGGGTGTGATATAGAATGAACACCCCCCACACATTCTCTTTTTTCTGAAAATGTTATGGAGGGATACCATGTCAACATTAAAGAATCTAAAAGAGGCATTTGCAGGCGAATCCCAAGCAAACAGAAAGTATCTCGCATTCGCGAAAAAAGCCGATGAAGAAGGATATCCACAAATTGCAAAACTATTCCGCGCAGCTGCAGCTGCAGAGGCAGTGCACGCCTCCAACCATCTAGATGCCATGGGGGCTGTTAAAACCACCAAGGAGAACCTTAAAGAAGCCATAGATAGTGAAACCCATGAATTCGAGAAAATGTACCCCGAATTCATCGAAGAAGCCGAAAAAGAAGGGGAAGAACAGGCTACATGGAGCTTCACCGTTGCCAATAAAGTCGAGATGATACACGAACAACTTTGCAAAAAAGCCCTTGAAAATCTCGGAGAAAACGAAGAAGTAGACTATTACGTGTGCAACTGGTGCGGTAACACAGTCGAAGATAAACCACCAGAAAAATGTCCCATCTGCGGAGCCCCAAAAAAAGAATTCAAAAAAATAGATTAAAACAGGTCCCTTTTAGGCACTTTAATCCTGAATGCGGTCCCATCATCTGACACCATCTCTACATCGGCGTTAATCTGGTCAGATAAACTTTTAACCAACTGCAAGCCCAAAGATGGGGTGTTCTCCCAGTCAAGATCATCTGGGAAGCCCACCCCATTATCACTCACCTCAAGGAGTATATTATCATTCAATGACTTCAATTTTAGGTTAACCTCACCTTCAGCACCTTCAGGAAACGCATGCTTTAGAGAATTTGTTATAAGCTCATTTACTATTAAACCGATGGGTATGGCCAATTCCACGTCCATTTTTACCTTGTCAAGGTCCAGGTTGAGTTTTATCCCTGGAATGGTATAACTGTTGAATATTCCGCTGGCAAGTGTCTGGAGATATTCTGCCATGTCAATCTCTTTAAGGTTAGAGGAGCGATAAAGCCTCTCATGGATTAATGCCATGGACCTGGCCCTGTTTTCGCTTTCCTTGAAAAGTTCAAGGGCCTCTTTGTCTTTCAGGTACCTTGATTGGAGGCTTAGAAGGCTTGAGATTATCATGAGGTTATTCTTCACCCTATGATATGTTTCTTTAATGAGCAGCTCCTTCTCCTTAACTGCTTTCTCCAACCTTTTTTGCGTCTTTTTAATATCGGTTAAGTCTTCGATCACTACGATGAGCAGATCATCCCCACCAATCTTAACAAGCTTATTGAAGATTCTAACATAATGTTCATTTCCTTTGGAATCTAAAAGCTTGGTTTCATAAGGTTTAACTTCACCCCCACCTTCCATAGTCTTCAACTTCTCCTTAATCTTTTCAATCCTCTCTGGGAGGATGAAACCCAATTCAAAGATGGATTTGCCGACTAATTCATCCTTTTCTAAGCCGATCAGTTCGCTGATGGCGCTATTCAAATCAAGGATTTCCCCTTTCAAATTAAGGACTAATATGTACTCGGGTGACAATTCAAACAATGAACGATATTTCCTTTCACTTTCTTCTAACCGCCTTCTCTGGGCATGTATCTGCTCAGACAAAAATATTGCCACTACATTCACAAAAAAGAACATTAAAACACGGAACACATCCTCGCCAAGATCAAATCCCATATTATATGATGTTGCTAAAAGTAAAAATGATAATATCCCGGTTAAAATCAGAGACTTCCTCCTAAACCATAAAGCCGCTAAAATAATCGGAACATAAAAAAAGTGAGTGAATATAATACGAACATGCCAGATAAAATGGCAATAAAGGATAAGGGCTACCGAAACTCCCATGAGAACAGCTAAGACGGAAATTCTCACCTTATTATCATAAAGATCAAACATCAAAAAAAACCACCAAATCATTTTAAAGTTTTTTTAGCATAAGCAATTATCACTCCACATTTTATATATAAAATTTTTCATGCTTAAAAAAATGGGGTAGTTGTGGTGGATTTGATGGGCCCGACGGGATTTGAACCCGCGATCTTCTGGTTAAGAGCCAGATGCCCTGCCAGACTGAGCTACGGGCCCCTCTTGAAATTGGAAATCATATCATAATATTCTATCCTATTACATAAATTTTTTGGTTATGGAATTTGTATCTTCTGTCTTGATCAACCACTGGCAAGCCTCCTATAATACTAAGGTTATAAGAGAAATTAATTATAAGATGGGAGCATATGATAATTTTAGGTGGGCCTAATGAGGGTTGCTTTAAGTGAAAACATTGAAGAATACCTGGAAACTCTCTATAAGCTTTCACAGGGAAAAAAACTTGTAAGCACATCAAGCATCTCAAGGGAACTTAGGATAGCCCCTGCAAGCGCCACTCAGATGCTCCAGAGATTGGCTAAAATGGGTTTTGTAGATTATTCCCCATATAAGGGTGCTAAACTTACAACGAAAGGTTATATGATAGCTGAGAAGGTCATAAGGAAACATAGGCTGCTTGAAAGGTTTCTGTATGACATGTTAAAGTTGAAACAAGAAAAAGTGCATCATCAGGCTTGTGAAATGGAGCATGCACTTTCTGATGATGCTGAAAGAGCCCTCTGCCAATTGCTTAACCAGCCAAGCCACTGCCCTGACAAGAACCCTATACCCCCATGTAATCTCAAATTTGAAACATGTGAGGAATGTTTAAAAAGAAAAGGGGATGATGTTGAAGAAATAGGTTCGCGAGACCAAAATCTCCTATCCCTACCCCAACTAAAAGAAATGGAGAAAGGAAAAGTATCCTTTATAAGGGGCGACTACAAGTTCATAGAAGATGTTAGGAACTTGGGGATAACAATCGGAACCTTTATAAAAGTTTTGAAAAAGAATTCCCAGCTAGGATCTGTTGAAATAGAAGTGAACGGATCGAGTATCCTGCTTGGAAAAGATATTGCGGAGAATGTTTTTATAGAAGCTGAAAAAGGTTAGATTACGGTTTTTGTCTAGGTTAACCAATTTTCAACCTTTTTCACGATCTTATCAAGGAAATTTAATGATTTTTCATGTGAACTAAGAGCTATCGCCAATTCCATGAGGGTCTTTTCATCCCCCACAAGCTCCATGTAAAGAAGAAGATTCTCATACAATTTACTGGTTTGATATCTTTCAGGCGCCTTCAGACCCCATAAATTTATGAGAGCCCATTCCTTGGATGAATCCTTGATCTTTGAAAGTTGGAATTTCCTATTTGAAAAGATCCTCTCCTGGATATATTTTAAAAGGTTCCTGTTCCTCAAAGCCCAGAAACTGAAATCATCATAGTTTGCCCTTAAATCATGGATTCGATCTTTTTTCTCGTCTCTTATCCTTATAAATTCCTCTTCATATTTATTAAGCTGAAATTTTGACCTATCAGACCCCACAAGCTTTAGTAGATTACCGTGCCTCTTTTTCAGTTCTCTCCCAGCTTCTATGTGGAGTATCTCATCATCTGTAAGTTTCCTCTTCTCTAAAAGTTCCTTTTGGGTTTCAATTTCTCTACTCCATTCCTCACATTTCCTTGATTCAAGCTCTTTTACTTTTTCAGAGAATCTTTCTTTTAAAAGTTCTATTGCTAGAAATCTCCGCCAATTGTCCCTCCCTAGATAGGATAGTATGCTCGCTATCTCGAAAGGATCCTCTGGCTCCCTTTTAAAATATGATAATAGTCTGGCCGCTTCCCTTGGAAACAAGCCTGGGATTATCATGACTAAAAGCCAGAAAATAATTGACACGGAAAGGGAAACCAAAGATATTAAAATGATTTCCTGGATATTCATGAAGAAGCCCCTCTACTGAGGATAATTTTTCGAAACTCCCTTTTAGTTTCTGTTATGATCTTGATATCCCTAACATTTATGCTATTTTCATTAAAGTATTCCAGTAACTGTGTGGGTGTAACTGTCTCTTCAAAATCTACAAGTATTGAACCGCTTTCAATACTCATTCTAACCGATCCACACTCTGATAATAAACTTTTAAGTTTCCCAATTTGTGAAGTTTTCAACCTGATCCTATCCTCTTTTATAATCTCAACCTTCTCAGGGTCTATGCTATTTTTAGTGAGATATTCAATTAACAGCGTGGGGTTTATTGTTTCTTCAAGGTCTAAAATTATTGAAACACCTTCAATACCTATCCCAATCGCCCCATACGCTAATAGTAATTTTTTAACTTCTTCAACTTGTGGTGTTTCTACTCTAAAAGTGCGTAAGCGTTGCTGCGCCTCTGCAATATCAATATTCATCCTTTGGAGATCTATGAGAACATGTTTTTCCAGGGCTTCTTCTAGTATGTCAACATCTATTTTTTTCATTTCACGGTTTATCCTCACTGCCTGGGCTATCTGGGCAAGGTCCCTTGCATGGGCGAAGGTTGGAGTCAGTCCTTCGCCACCCTTCTCTTTGGACGTGTAGACTATTCTAAGTCTTTCAAGGACTGCTTCATCGTATTCTTCGCCTAGGAAATCTAGGTTTCTTTTGAATACTTCGATGATCTCATCCACTGATGGTTCCTGGAGAAATATATGTAATGGGGCTCTTCTGAGATGGGCTTCATCCATTATACTTATATCGAGGTTTGTGGAGAATACAGGGATGAAATGTGTATGTACATTGACTGGCACCCCTTTAATATATATTATCTCCTCCCTATTCTCTAAGGGTAATATTAGGCGGTTTAGTAGCATGTTATGATCTTCCTTTTGTCTCCCGAGATCATCAAGTAAGAGAATCCCACCATTCGCCTTTATGATGGGCGAAGTTTCATATACTCCTTTATTCTGGTTGAAATTTGTCTCCAGTTTTTCAATTGTAAGTTCAGATCCTGTGAAGACAAAGGGTGCGTATATTTTAACCCATCTTGGATCCTCTGGTTGTTCACCGCAGAGCCTGTGAAAATCTGGGTCGTATAATTGAATTACTTGTTCATTAAATTCGATATAACGTGGGATCAAAATTGGGGGGAGCAGATTTGACATTTTACTTGTGAGGAAGGTTTTACCCGTCCCTGGAGGGCCATATATAAAAAAGCCTTTTCCACTCGTAGCAGCCTCGATCATGGTCTCTTTAGCCTTTTCACTGCCAACAATATCCTTGAACGCTTCATAGATGATCTCATCAGGTACTTTAATGGGGAACCTTCCCTCAAGTTGTTTTTCCATTATCTTATAATATATTTCATATGTTACTGGCGCCAGGCCAGTGTAGGGGTTTTCTCTTAAAAGTTTTTCTGCGAGGTTTCTCCCCTTCCTTTTTATTGTATAGGTTACTGTGGGGAATAGAAAACCCCCACCAATGGAAGCGCATAAATCATCGTCTTCCATGTCCCTTATACATTCTTCTAGTATGTCTACATGTAAACCTGTGATTTCATGGATATTTTTAACTTTTATAGTCCCATAAGTGGCCATGATCTTAAGGATGAGGTTTTCTATAAATTCCCTGGAGAGATCTATTTCATCGAGACTCTTTGGCTGTTTTAAAACTTCAAAGAATCTTTGCATTTTTTCATCATGGTAATAATCCACTTTAAACACCAGTCTATAGAATATCCTTTAGTTCCCCTATATGTGATATTATCTCAATGTCAAGTTTTTCCCTTTTTATGTATCTTTTCTCATCCTCTTTTAACTTGGAGTTGACGAGTATTGCTGACATTCCTGCGTTCACAGCGCCTATTATATCCTCCTTGAACTTATCTCCAACCATGACAGAATTATTGGGTTTACATCCCATTCTATTGAGAGCTTCCCTGAATATTCCAGTGTCTGGTTTTTCGAATCCTACTTCTTCTGATGTGACAACTTCATCAAAGAAGTGGTGTATACCAAGTCTTATCAGTTTTTCCCATTGTTTTATGGCGAGTCCATTAGATATCACCCCAAGGTGGTAACCTTTACCCTTGAGGTATATTAGGGTTGGTATTGTCTGGGGGAATGGTCTCAGAAGAGCGAATTTAACATTATGATATGTTATGACGCCTAATGCTATTAGGAGGGGTTTTTCCTCGCCAAAAACCCTCTTTGTAAGCACGTTAAAATGTTTACCATAATTTGATCCCTTCTCATCTATGATATCCCTGAGGAGAGAGTAAGCTTCCTCCTGTTTGAGGGGTAGTCCAGCTTCGATCATGACACTTAAGGCGGCTTTCCTGGCTAACCTTGCAAAACTTGACGTGTCATAGAGTGTGTCATCAATATCGAAGTACACGGCCTTTAACATTGAAACTCCACCTATTAAATGAACGCGTCTAGGCTACTCTGTCTTTCACCACTCGCCAGGATGAGCAGATCATCTGTTGAGTAGCCGAGGGAGGTCATTATACGGGATACGGCAGCTAGAACCTGGTTTTCTATATAGTAATCAGGGTCGTATTCTCCTTTGAAATCTTCGACTGGCACCGCCCTTTGACTGATGGGCTCCCTGCCCTTCACTATAATGTAGCGTATGATCGATCCTCTTTCAATTCTCCTGCCCTTCATGAGGGATCTTCGAGCCGCTATTATATGGGGGCCTATTTGTTTGTATTCATCGAGGTTCTTAGTAATCTGTGTGTGTATGATGAGATCTTCGACCTTCACGTTACCTTTTTTAATATCCTTTATAACATTTTTTATAATATCCTTAGCCTTCTTGGGGGATCCGTCCTTTAGTATGGCTTTGAGGACCATCTGCTGTGTTTTCTTGGCTATGGGCGCCCAGTCCCTCCTTACCAGCTCCAGACCCTTGGCGATGATTGTATCATCTTCTATTAGGGCGTATCTTTTTTTGGTTACGAAGAAACCTCTCTGGTAGAATCCCTCATATTCGAGTTCCATCCCCTTTGGGAGTTTACTGTTGATATAATCCAAGAATTTTTCGACTTGGGAGAGTATCTCATTTTTAAGGTTCTCAGCCAAGTTTATACACCTATTTTTTGATTAATATGCCGTTGAGTATGCCATGTTGCCCCGGCCTTGAGGTTACCCTGACAATACCTTTACTCGTCTCTACAATAGCACCCTTTGTTATGATGTTTCTCCTTACAAAATGGGGGTTCGCCCTGTTTTCTATCACGTTTAGTATCTCTGCAACTTCTACTTTGTTGGTGTCAGGGTCGACCACGTTTATCTGGGTGTCTGTTACGAGTCTAAGCTTCCTGTTACCCCCTCTTGTCCTTATTATCTTCATCTTCCTTTCACCGATTCTCGTCTCCGCAGCTTCTCTTCCAAGCTCATATTTTCTTTTTCCTCTGTTCATTTTCAACCTTCCGCCAGTTGGTTTTCTCTTGGATTTACCTTGCCATATCGCCATTAGCATCACCTCAAAATATTATTTATGGATTATGGGATATAATAATACTTCTAGAAATCAAAGTCAAATTTTATCCCTCGAAGGGCTCCACCCCCACAATAAAAAAGTATATTAAGTGTAACCTCTCATCCTCATATAAATTTTTCGGATCCACAAGATTTTCTAGGGCAAATCCTCCACCACTGGAGGGTGAGATTTCATCCATAGAAAAAGATTTTATATCTTCCCCAATGATAATACTATTAGACAGAGTATTATAAAAAGGTGAACCTATGAAGATCAACATGTCACATGGTGCAGGCGGAGAAATGATGCAAGACCTCATATCAGAGATCATACTCTCCAACATCCAAAAAAAGAGTGTTAACGGTGGAGTTGGATTAGATGACCTAGATGATGCTGCTAGCATACCCCTAGACGGTTACGAGATAGTTATAAGTACAGATGGTCATACAATCGACCCCCTATTCTTCCCAGGGGGGGATATCGGGAAACTGGCGATCTCAGGCACAATAAACGACATTTCAGTTATGGGCGCGAAGCCACTCGCCATCGCAAACGCCATGATAATAAGTGAAGGCTTCAATTCAGAAGAACTCGAACGTATCATAAAATCCATGGACCAAGTATCCCAAGAAACCGGAACCTCCATAATAACAGGCGACACCAAGGTAATGGAACAAGGAAAACTAGACAAGATGGTGATCACAACAACAGGCATCGGAATAACAAAAAAAGGCAAGATAATAAGAGACAACGGCCTCGAAACAGGGGATAAGATTATCCTAACAGGTAGCATAGGAGACCATGGGATAGCATTAATGGCATACAGAGAAGGATTCGGCTTCGAAACAAGCCTAAAATCTGATGTGGCGCCCCTATGGGAAGTCGTGAAGGCCGCCCTAAAAATTGGGGGTGTGAAAGCCATGAAAGACCCGACCCGCGGGGGTCTTGCAAACGCCCTCAACGAGCTGGCCGAAAAATCTAATGTTGGCATGATAATAGACGAGGATAAAATACCCATCAAAGAGGAAGTAAGGGCTGTCTCTGAGATGCTTGGCATAGACCCCTATGAGGTTGCGAATGAAGGCAAAATCGTGATGGGTGTGGAAGCAGAACTTGCAGATGACATCCTCAAAGCCGTCAGAAAAACAAAATACGGGGCCGAGGCGGAGATAATCGGTGAAGTCACAGAAGACAAACATGTAATACTTGAAACATCCCTTGGCGGTAAAAGGATAATTGAAGCGCCAATAGCAGATCCCGTGCCAAGAGTATGTTAAAAAAAGGTTTTGATTAAAATGGAGGAAATCATAAAAAGGAGACTCTTCGCCTTTATCATAGACTTTTTAATGGTCAACCTTATAATCTGGGCCCTAACCCTATTATCTTATCCTATAATAGTATTCACGGGTTCCTTTTCCATTTACAATTATTGGCTGGTTTTACTGGCCATTGTAACAATCCTATATTTCAGTTACTTTGAATATCATGGTGGGACCATCGGCAAATTAAACCAGAAATTAAAAGTAGTCTCAAAGAAGGGAAAGCTAGAATACAGGCAGGTTATAATAAGGAATCTTCCCAAGATTTGCTGGTTCCCACTAATATTCGATCTGATCCTTGCATATAATAAAGAATTAAGACTATTTGATAAGATAGCCGGTACAAAGGTTATAGTGGAAGGTAAATGAAAAAGGGAAAAATTAGAAAGCTGATATGGGATCGTCTTCACAAACTCGGCATCTCCAGAAGGCCCAAGGGAGATTATGGTAGAATACCCGACTTTAGAGGTTCAAGGGCCGCTGCATTACGCCTTTCAGGGACTAGAGAATGGAAAAATTCCAGGATAGTATTCTCAAGTCCAGATTCGGCTCAACGTCCAGTAAGAGAACTCGCTTTAATTCATGGAAAAGATCTTATAATGCCCACACCACGACTCAAAAAAGGATACCTCCATATAAGCTCAGCCAATACAAGGGGGTATGAAAGGTCAGCCTCCACCATAAGAGGAGCATACAAGTTCGGATCGCCCCTAAAAGATTTCCCTAAGGTCGATCTTGTAGTTGAAGGGTCTGTGGCCGTTGACATTGAAGGTAACAGGCTTGGTAAAGGTGGGGGTTATGGTGATCGCGAAATAAAAGAACTCAAACTTCAAGGTGCAATATCCCCTTACACGCCAATCGTAACAACAGTAGATGAAGCGCAGATCATTGAAAGAGTACCAGTAGAAGCACACGACGAGAAAATAAACATGATAGTGACCCCACACCGTGTTATAAGAATTCAACCTTGAGATTTTATTTTATTGAGAATATTGACTTGAAGGGTTTCCAGTAAATGTGTATATGTAAAAATGTCGCCACTACCATGAGAATCGCCATTTCAGCGTGCCAATACGTCACCGGCTGTTTTAGAGCCGTTCTGATACCTAGTTTTATGAAGAAGATCAATAAGAAACCTGTGAAACCCGTCCCAAGATAACCGAATGTTAAAAGCAGATTCCATAACCTCTTATGCTTCGACCTTTTAATATACCCTTTCTTAAAGAGATAATAAGTGAAAAGGTATAATCCAAGGATGATCAAACTAACTGGTATGATATGATAATCTATATGATCAGCTCCGCCTCTATCCTCGATTGTATGGGTTGTGACATTCCCATCCTGCACATTATCAGCCTGTGTTCCAGTATCATTATCCGCTGCCACCGAGTCTAACGTCTGTGAAAAATCACAGAAACCGTCACCATTTAAATCTGTGTATCGTGGGCACTGACCCGGATATGGATCATTTACAAGCCCATATGGACAGGAAGTAGCGCAAGACCCTTCTGCTGATAATAGACTGGCGATGGCCGGGAGTGATAATATGAGTTTTTTGGCGATTTTCTCCCAATCCAATCAACGCACCCCCAAAATCCTGCGAACACTACCTCTATAGTAATGGAAATGAAATATTGTCACGATCATGAGTCCTACACCAGCCTCAACATGCCAATAGAGCAATTTTTGATTAAATGGGGTTTTAATACCATTTTCAAGCATTAATAAGAGGATGAAGCCTCCGATCCCCGAGACTATGAATGCTAAGAATATTATAAGGTTCCAGAGATTCACATGCATCCTCTTTTTAATCAAACCCACCCTGTAAAAACCATAAGTGATTATATAAGATACTATAACTGGTAATGATACGCCTAAAATTTCATATTCCATTAAAACACCCCCACAAAAAGGATCTCCTAAAAAAAATTCTATGTCAGGTTACCAACCCTATAAAAATACTGCCTATATATACTTTACTAAAATCATATATGGGCTGTTTTATTTATGTTAGAGGATAAATTAACCCGAGTGCACCCGAGACTATAAGAAGGGTTTCAAAACCTGTAAAGACCCTTAGAATACCCCATAGAATCTTTTGAAGACCTTGAGGTTCTTTACCCACCCAAAAGCGCCCTAGGAAAAATAGACAGTGAGAGGTTCACTCTGCTGCAAAATCTTAAATACTTCAAAAAGTGGCATGTAACCAGAACGGAAACTTTTATATAAGATTATCATATGATGAATGAAATAGGGGGGCCGGTGGTCTAGGGGTAGGATACCTCCTTGACACGGAGGTGGTCGCGAGTTCGAATCTCGTCCGGCCCACCATTGCCGTGGTAGTTCAGTTGGGAGAACGCCAGACTGAAGATCTGGATGTCGCCGGTTCAAGTCCGGCCCACGGCATTAAAATCTTCTACTTTCAGGTTGCTTTAAGGTATGTGTTAGTCGCCCCATTGATCTTAACTTCTAGGAATGATCCAGGATCTCCTTTTTCTGTTATAACAGGTATATAAGAGTTCGTCCTCCCTATGAACCCTCCCTTTTTGCCTTTTTCAACTACTAGTATCTCCTGGGATGTTCCCACCAGTTTAATGTTATCTTCTATTGTTATTTCTGATTTTATCTTTTCTATTATCTTTGAGCGTTTTTTAACGATGTTGAAGTCCAGTTCCTTGAGTGATGATGATAGTGTTCCTGGTCGATGTTTATACTTTGATAGGTGGATGAAATTCGGTTTTATCTCTCTTAAAAGTTTACAGGTGTCTTGGAAAGCTCTTTCGTCTTCGGTTGGATATCCAACTATTATATCCGTTGCGATGGATATTTCTGGTATCTTTTCCCTGAAACTTTCCACTATATACTTGAAATCTTCTACAGTGTATCCTCTCCCCATATCCTCTAAAACTTTGTTGTTCCCGCTCTGAACTGGTAGATGGAGGAATTTGTAGATCTTCTCTGATTTGAATGCGTCTATAAGATCTTCTAGTATGTCAAGCACGTTCTTTGGGTGCATCATACCAACCCTTATCCTGAAATTATCCCCTAGGGAAGTTAACTCATCGAGGAGTTCTGGGAGACTTCTACCTATGTCTCTACCATATGCTGCCGTGTCTTGGGCTGTTAATTGCAATTCTTTACAGCCTTCTAGCAGCGCATCTTCCGCCTCTTTTTTTATAGCATCTATAGGGTAGCTTTGTAGTTTTCCCCTGGCGAAACGGGTGCAACAATAGCTACATTCCCCGAGACATCCTTCACATAATTGTATTATATGAATGTGGGGATTAAATCTTATCTTTGGCATCCCAGCTTTTCTTATTGGGGATGATCCTGTCTCTTTTATCCTTTCACCAGCCACGGTCCAATTGGCTACTTTGTATATTTTATGTATTTTGTGTGGTCCTATCCAACTTGCCCTTGGGGCTATCTTCTCCAGTTTTTCAGGGTCTATTTCTATCATGCAACCGGCTACTATCAATGGCTTGGAGGGATGAAGTTCTTGGACTTTTTTTATCCTATTGATGACTTTATGTTCTGTGGGATGTTTAACATAGCATGTGTTTATTATGATGAGGTCTGCTTCTTCTATGGTGTCCACTAACCTTATACCCTTTTTTGAGAGTATTCCTGCCATTATCTCGGAGTCGCCCTTGTTAAAAGTGCATCCGAAGGTTTCAATGTATACTCGCATATAAGATCATCAAATTTTTGAATTAAAAAAAACAGTAGAATCTTATTATAATATATTTTTTTTGTTTATAAAAATTTTAGAATCGCCATCCATACTTGCCTATTAAGGGTACGAATGCAACTCCACCGAGGCTTTTTGTCTTGAAGTTGTCCTCTGATAATTTTTCTACTAGAATTAGATCCTGGTAGAATCTGTCGCGTCCAACCGGAGCAAGGAGTTTACCCCCAACCTTTAACTGTTTTTTGAGCGGTTCGGGTACTTCAGGAGCTGCTGCGGTCACATAGATCCTATCATATGGCGCTGCCTCCTCCCAACCCTCTGTGCCGTCAGCATGTATAACCTTTACCTGCTTGTAATCCTTCAATTTCTCCTTAGCCCTCTTGTACAATGATTCTATACGTTCTATGGTGTAGACTTTCCCTTCTTCACCAACTATCTCGGCGACCACAGCTGCATGATACCCACATCCCGTGCCCACCTCCAAGACTTTCATCCCCTTTTCGAGGTCTAGGGCTTCGCACATCATCGCAACCATATGCGGAGCCGATATAGTCTGCCCCTCCCCTATTGGGAGCGGCTGGTCAAGGTAAGCGTTCATTTTCTGGTCTGAAGGGATGAATTTTTCCCTGGGAACCTTCTCCATCGCCCTTTTAACCTTCTCGGTTTTTATATAACCTCTAGCTAATAAATCCTCAACCATCCTTTCGCGTTCTTCCATCATTAAGATCCCGCTTTTATGATATTCTCAGAAAGGTCAAACTTGTATTTTCCCCTGATAGGTGATCCGTAGACCCTCTTAATTTTATGGGCTGGTGCAGCACCCCTCCTAATGTGCCTATCAGTTGTTTTTATAGATTTCACCTGGAAGATATGGTCTTCAAGTTTGAATGTGTCACCGACTCTGAATATGAAATTCCTGTCTATTTCAAGTTTCCTTGAGAATACTCGTCCATGTAAGTCTATGGATACTCCTATCCTGGCCGGGGCATCTAATGGTATCCCCCATATCGTGCCCAAGTCGAGAGCCTTGCATTTTTCAACTCTTTTACCATTTTTTAGTTCTAGGGATGTTATCTCTATTAGTCTTCCGCTTATGTTTAATGTGTCTCCTACTGCGATTTCCTCATCAGAGTATAATTTGACCTTATCCTTCCATGATTTTTCATATTGGCTTATTATCACTGGATAGTCAAGTGGCTTGGAGATGACTATATTTTCCTTGAATGTTGTGCCGCAATCTTCACATTCTAGAACTAGTCTCTTAACCTTTTTGTATTTTGAATCGGATTCTGTTTTACTCTTCAAAACTTTAAAGGATCTCGAACCGCAAATGGGACATCTCATCTCCTATTACCTCATCGTATTCCCATATCTTTTAAGGTAATGTTCCACAAGCCCGCCATCTTCTAATATTCCAAGGATGAAATCGTCAAATGGCTTTATCCTAAAGGTTTCTCCGGTATTTTCGTTTTCTATAATCCCATTCTCAAGGTCTATTTTGAGGATGTCTCCTTCTTTGGCTTTTATGTCAGCTGTTATAACTGGGAGGCCTATGTTAATAGCGTTTCTATAGAATATTCTTGCAAAGGATTTTGCTATTATCGCTGATATACCGGCGTGTTTGAGGGCGCGGGGTGCTTGTTCTCTTGAGGAGCCGCATCCAAAATTTTCACCTGCTACTATTATATCCCCTTTTTCTACTTTATCTGCGAAGTCTGGTCTTACACCTTCCATGACGTGGCTTGCAAGTTCGTCTAAACTGAAGGTTCTAAGGTATCTTCCAGGTATTATAACATCGGTGTCGATGTTATCTGGGAATTTCCATGCTCTTCCCTGGATTATCTTATTCATATTCAGCCCCACTATTTTGAGCATTCGTTATAAGGGCCATGCCCCCAACGTCTCTTATTGTCTCTTCGGCAGCTTTTAGAACATCCTTGGGGTTTGTGTCTGTGATAGCATAGACTGCCGGTCCGAATGAACTCATACCAGCGCCTACAGCCCCACTTGATAACATGTTCTCTATTGTCTTGTCTATAATTGGATGTTGAAGTTTTCTTTCAACCTTTTTGAATCCTATACCCTGGACTTCGTTTATAGCCTCTCCAAATGTGTCAATGTCTTCTTCGAGGACTGATGGCATCATTTTCATCAAGATTATATGGGATAATCTTTCAACTTCTCTTAGGGGGATTGGGCAATATTCTTGGAATATGTTAACTTCCCTTTTACCAGATACTAGTCTGTCGATCCTTGGAACCGCTACTATGATATTCCAATCCTCTGGGAAATCGTATCTGGCTATTACGGGTGGTGGTGATGCCTGGGATGCTGATGATGGTAGAAAATCTGTTTTTTCCATTTTACTATGGCCTCCATCAACTATAAAACCTCCATGTTCAAATGAGGCCACCCCTATCCCTGAGGTCCCTCCTCTACCAACTATCTTTGCAAGTTCCCAAGAGTCCATTTCCATCCCATAGAAGCCTGTTATAAGCTTTGCTATGGCGAGGGAAACCTGCGTCCCTGATCCAAGGCCGGAATGTGCAGGGAATGTCCTTTCTATGATGAAATCGAATTTTTTAATGTTTTCAATGTGGCTTAAAGTCTTTTCGGCTGCTTTTTCTATCTTGGCTGTGTATTCCTTGATGAGATCTTCTTCAAGGTTTTCTTCTGTGAATATTGTTTTGAATTCTCCATTGGGTCTTGCTCTTATAATTAGATTGGGTTTTTTGAGTGTGATGCCCACCCCACCGTCAAGACGACCCCTTTCACCGTTAAGATCTATTAGGGTTAAATGCAATCTCGAGGATGTTATGATCCTTCCATTCATCATATCTCACTTTAGGCTGATTTTTCCTTAAATGGTTTGGCAAATTTTCTCTCAACAGATTCCCTGTAGATGGAGTTCATGGTACAGAATGGGATTATACGCCCATCAGGCGTTGCATAATGGATCACGCACCTTCTAACCCTGTTAATGTCGAAATTCCATGGGTCCATGAAATGCATGCAAGATATCAGAAGTGTTCTCTTGTGGAATTCTCCAAGCGCCCTGTAGGATCTTTCCTTAAATACTGATATTAATATGTTTTTTATGTCAATGGACTTTGGGGCCTTTGATGAGTCAAGGGTTTTTGGGAGTTCTATTGCAGATCTTGTGATCGCCTTGGCCTTTCCTGTTATACCACCCTCTTTAAGGTACTGGGTGTCCTTTTTGAGTATTTTGAAGAATCTGTCCACGTCAATGAAACGTGTTATGGGTATTATGTGACTGTTTTCCACGAAGATGTATGTTGCTGTGCCACAGTGGGGATGGCAGGTGAATGTGACCTGTGGTTCGCCTTCTAATGCGGCCACGAAATCTGAGATTGGACAGACAGAAGATGCGGGATAGAAATCATCTATTTTTATCTGGCCGTCTGTCTGCTCCTCGACCAGCCTTTGAAAGTCTGGTATTGTTATCCTCTGTTCTTCAACTTTATTGGCTGGTGTTCTACCAGTAAATGATATTGGTTGGAAGTTAACACCCCTTATTATGTCAATGTTTTTTATGGCGAATCTTATTATGTCCCCTACCTGTTGATCATTGATACCCTTTACGAGTGTTGGTACAAGGACTATGCCCAATTTAGCCTTCCTGCAATTTTCTATAGCCTTTAATTTAATGGGTAAAAGGTTCTTGCCCCTAGATTCTAGGTATGGTTCCTCTGTAACACCATCAAATTGTAGATAGACTGTGTTTAACCCGGCTTCTCTAAGTTCCCTTGCAAGTTCTGGTTTCATGGCAAGTTTAACACCATTTGTAGCTATCTGGATGTGTGTGAAGCCCTCGTCTCTGGCGAGTTTAACAAGCTCCACTATATCTTTTCTAACTGTGGGTTCTCCCCCTGCATATTGGATGGCTGGGGTTGGCACCGGCCTGTTATCCCTGAGGTTGCGTAGCATCTCTTTTATTTCTTCATAGGATGGCTCATAGAGGTACTTTGAAACAGCAGCATTGGCGAAACAGATTGGACAATTTAAATTGCAACGATTGGTAACATCAATAAGGCCAAGGATGGTGTGACTTTCATGTTGGGGGCAGATTCCACAATCAAGGGGGCAGCCCTTCTCGGTTTCTGTATGGGGATTTAGTAGGCCTCCGCCCTTGTAATCATAATTGGAGAATCTTTCATAGACACTTTTATCACTCCAGTAAACATCCTTGAAGGTGCCATGTTCTGGGCACTCCTTTTTTATGATCACTTTTTCGCTTCCTTCTTGTATCTCTGCCTTGATCTTCTTAAGACATACTGGACAGAGACTATATGTTTTTTGGATAACCACACTCCCACCTACACAATTTTTCCTGAACACTCTCTTTTGAGTAAACTTTTAATATGATATTATGTTTATATACATCAATCCCTTTTGGGCATAGAATCCTCTGATATTCTAACTTTGGATGTTATGGTGACTACAATGGAAATTAGTGCTATTAATATTTTAAATATTGTCTATGTAATATACTTTATGCTACCCGCTTATATGGCAAATGTAACCGCCCTTATCTTTGGAGGGGGCCCACCCCTCGATCTTGGATATCAGTTCATTGATAAAAGGCGCTTGATAGGTGATGGGGTTACATGGCGGGGGACTATAATAGGAACGCTGCTGGGAACAGTAACTGGGATGATTCAAGGCATTTTCGTGGACAACATAGCATATGGGATCCTTTTAGGTTTTTTATTGGGATTTGGCGCTGTGATTGGCGATGCGACTGGCAGTTTCGTGAAGAGGCGTCTTAATATAGAAAGGGGGCGGCCTGCTCCCATTCTAGATCAGGTAGATTTTGCTTTGGGTGCTATGCTCTTTGCGTCGATTATCTTCAATTTTACCTATGAGATGATAATCCTAATATTAATAATAACTATAGTTTTGCATCTTTCAACTAATATTATAGCCTATTTGATTGGTTTCAAGGATGTATGGTACTAGATCCCTCCTGTGAGGTGGTCTCCCATCATTATGGCGGTTCCTATCGCTGGTGCGACTATGCACTCTGTTGGGGTTAGGAAGGTGTCCATGCTTTTGTATTTCATGCCCAGGTGTTCGGCTGCTTTTTTTGCGAGGACGTGCATTCCAAGTCCTGTTGTAACTATTTCATCTAGATTTTCCCTCTCTGAAACTTCCTTGATAGCCTCGGCTATCTTTAGGGTTTGTTGATGGTGAATATATGCGGCTATTTCTGTTATATCTCTTTGGCTTAGAAGTTTAAGGTCGGCGCAGAGTAGTCGCGCTATCCTCCTCATGGAATCTCTCATGGTTTTACCGGCTCCGTCAGGTGTGTTGCAAGTGTAATCCTTGTAGTCTATGTTCCCGAGTACAAGGTGGATGTCTGCACTGATGGCGAAGAGCTCAGATGAAACCCTGTACCATTTACCATTTAATGGAACCCTGTCCACGATGGTCGCCAGGTTACTTCTTAATACGCCAGTGTATACGAGTTCTCCTGTTGACAATCTTTCCAGGTCTGATCTGCCCTTTGCACATTCTGCACCATCTTTTATGGGGATTATATCAGTGGTTGTGCTGCCAACATCCACCATTATGCAGTCGCTGCTTATGGCGGCGGCTAGCTGTGATGTTGCAACCCAGTTCGCAGCCGCCACCTCCATGGGTTTTGCCAGGGCCTCCTCTGAATCCATCATCCCTGAAAGGCTAACATACGCCACCGGAACCTCAAATATCTCCTCGACTCGCCCTATTACATCCCTCACGCCTTCTTCTTTATCCTTGTACGCGTCCACGAGCTCTGCTGTCATCGTAACCCCAACACCATCAACTTCATCCATTTCATCGCCTAGGAGTTCCTTTAGCGTCTCTTTGAGTTCGTTTTTCCTAATCCACATTGGAAGATATCTGAAATCGACTTTTATGTTCTTTAGTTCTCCATCTTCTATTTCTATTATAGCCATGTCAGTGTTGGCGCCACCTATATCAATTCCCGCGACCTTCATATGAATCAACCTAAAAATATTTCCATGGAATCCTTCCCCTTTTTAAATTCCGCAAACCCCTCTATATTCCATCCTGCGGGTGTTTCCCCACCAACCGCCTCTATGATAGCCTCCCCGAGGTTTATATCCATGAGTCTTCTAAGTGCTATATATGGTGTTGTTATTCTAGAATTTAATTCCACCACATAAATCTTATCAGATAATATAAGATCAACACCCACATATCCTCTAAGTCCCCTTATGGATTCAACAGCCCTCCTGGCTACAGCTAGTGCATCATCTGCCATTTCATGCTCAAATGGTGTGAGACCCCCATCATATTCCAATCTCCCACCATCATATCTTATATATTGTTTGTTCAGTGAGAGTGGTATTGCCGTTTTTCCATTGGATAGTATGCTCGCACTTGCAGCTTCACCCTCCACAAACCTTTGTAATATCATCTGAGAGTCTGATGATGCCATCACTCCCCTAAGTTCTTCACTTGAACTTATAATTTTTATACCCTGGCATGCAACCCCATCAACAGGTTTAACCACCATCTTCTCTTCTACTTTAACATCATCTAACTCATATGTTTCTATGAGTGGTACTTTACCCTTAAGAACATTATAGGTTTTGAGTTTATCTGAACATATAAAAACAGCCTCAGATGTTGACCCCATAACTTTTACGCCTTCTGATTCTAATAGACAAGTTAACTTGTATAATTCCATGTTTTCTTCCGGTGCTATGAAAAGGGTTGCATCAAATTCATTTGCATGTTCACTAAGCCATGAATAAAGATCTCTATCAAGTATAATAGGATTGGGATAATTAACTAGACCATAAAGTTTTTTAGAGATAAGATAGGATGGTTCGAACTTTCCCAGGTCGGAGAGTAAGGCTTCTAGCATGGCCTTGCCTTCTAATAGGATCTCAGGGTCTCGGATGCCCTGTGCAGTCGCATATTCAAATACTAATAATTTCAAGGGCGACCCACTCCTCTGAATATTATACCTTTCTCCCTGAATTTTTCAGGTTTTAGAATGGGTCTTGCGCAGATGAAAATTTTCCCATTGACCATTTCGGGTTCTATTTCACGATATTCATCATGATCTGTCATTAGAACTGTGCAGTCACAGTTTAGGGCCTCCTCTAATGTAACTGGCTCAGCCCCCATATCCTTTATTATCTCTTTTTTTACATAAGGATCGTGTGCCACCACCCTCAACCCCTTTTGGAGTAGTGCATCTATCAGAGGCTTTGATGGTGTTTCTCTTGTATCAGCCACATTACCTTTATAGGCCACTCCAAGGATTCCGATAGTAGCATTTTTAATATCCATGTGAATGTCATTGAAAGCATCCTCTATGATCTGTAGGACATGGTAGGGCATTTCCTCGTTTATCTGGCGTGCTGTTCTAATCAACCTTGCAGGGACTTTATTGGCTTCTGCCATTTCAACTATAAAGTAAGGGTCAATGGAAAGACAATGGCCACCGACTCCAGGGCCAGGGGTGTGTAGGTTAACCCTTGGATGGTAATTCGCAGCTTCTATTGCATCTATTGCATCTATGCCAAGTGATTCGCATATTATGGCAAGTTCATTCGCCAATGCAATATTGGTGTCGCGGTAGGTGTTCTCCATTAATTTAACCATCTCGGCGGTTATTATATCTTTAACTTTCACGATCTCCCCTTTTGTTATCCTATGATAGAGTGTCGCGGCTCTTTCCGCGCTTTCCCTGTCTATGCCTCCTATAACCCTTGCATTGTTTGTCATCTCATAGATCGTGTTATTTGGCAGGGCCCTTTCAGGTGTGTATACAAGTCCAAAATCTCTTGAAACCTTCAAACCACTATCTTCAAGTATTGGTAGAACGATCTTTTCACAGGTGGAGGGCGGGACTGTACTCTCAACTATGACAAGATCCCCCTTTTTAAGGCCCTTAGAGATCGTTTTTGATGCTGATATGACTGCTGAGAGGTCTGATGATCTATCAGCGCTTAGTGGTGTTGGGACCACTACTATCATTGTATTGGCTTTCTTTGCAGCATATTCACCATTAACTGTAGCCTTTAGTTTTCCTTTTTTAACAACTTCAAGTAGAAGCTCATCTAATCCTGGTTCTATTATGGGTGATATCCCCTTATTGACAGAATCAACGATATCAGCGTTTATATCAACACCGATAACATTAAACCCTACCTTGGCGAAAAGTGCCGCGGTTGGGAGCCCTATGTGACCCAGTCCAAAAACAGCTATTAAAGTTTCATCCATATGATCTCCTCGAAGGTTTATCTTATCATCATATCTTATAAATGTCGCATATTATCTGTTTTCCCCTGAGATTCATTGTCTGATGGGGGAATCTTGGTTTAATCCCATCATAGACTATCCTAACCTTGCACTCATCCCTCGCCTCCAATGATTCTACTGTTATATCCTCTTCTATGAGGCGTAATTCCCTCTGAAGGTCAGATAATATGTTCTCGGGTGGTTTTATGGTTAATTTGCCTTTTCTATAAAAATTGACTGTTGCATTGATTATCTTCTCGGAGGCTTTACCGTCACCATAAGGGTTTGGGGCGTTTACCATTTTCCTTCTAAAGTCTGGATCTTCACAAATTAATTTAAGGGTGTCTATTATCCTTTTTTTGTCAGCCCCCACGAGGATGTTACCACCAGCTTCAACAGTCTCTGGACGCTCTGTATTGTATCTTAATGTGAGACATGGTATGTTGAGTGTTATGGCCTCTTCTTGTAGGCCGCCAGAGTCTGTGAGGACTGCATATGAATTTGATAATAGTAGGAGGAAGTCGAGGTAGCCTAAAGGTTTCACCAATTTTATATGTTCTGCCTTAGCTAGAAGTTCATAGAGGTGGAATTTTTCGAGATTTTTACGTGTACGTGGATGTATGGGGAATATTATTAAAAATTCGTCTAATTCTAGTAGGGCATGGATTATTGATTTGAGTCTGCTTTTGTTATCAACGTTTTCGGCTCTGTGCATTGTGAGTGTGATGATCTTATCAGATGAGAAATTTATACTAGATTTGCGTTTGGCGATTTCGAGGTTTCTAAGACAAGCATCAACTATAGTGTTCCCTGTTATGATAATATTATCAGGGTAAGCACCCTCGAATAGGAGGTTTAATGCTGCTTTTTCTGTTGGGGTGTAATAGATGTGTGTGCAGGTATCTGCGACTATCCTGTTTATTTCTTCGGGCATTGTCTTGTCAAATGATCTTAGGCCGGCTTCTACGTGGCCTACTGGTATGTGCATTTTTGATGCTACTAGGGCTCCGGCTAGTACGGCGTTTGTGTCTCCTTGTACCATGACCATGTCTGGATTTTCTTTTTCTAGGATGTCTTCGAGGCCTTTCATCATTGCAGCGGTCATCTTCGCGTGGGTTCCTGAGCCCACTCCTATGTTATGGTCTGGTTCGGGGAGTTCAAGGTCTTGGAAGAATTGTTGGGACATTTCATGGTCGTAGTGTTGGCCTGTGTGTATTATGGAGAGTTCTATGTTCTTTTTTTGGATTTCGTCGATTACTGGCGCCATTTTTATTATTTCTGGGCGGGTGCCGATTACTATGGCAATTTTCATGCTGATCACTCTATTGCTGGTTTCTCCGTCTTTTAACCCTGTATTCGTCTATTATCTTCCATAGTTTCTGTTTTTCTTTTTTTCTTCTGTTTTCTATCATCTTTTTTTCCCATTTTTCTATTTCGTTTTCAAGGTCTCTTTTTTTGATTAGCGCGAAATTTTCGCGCGTTTCAAGTGTTATATTTTGGGCTGGGATTATGGGTGTTTCATTGTCTTCGAATATTTTAATAGCCTGGTGTGACATGTTTTCTCTTGTTATTATTGCCTTTGGGGCGAGTTTGGCGAGTATTTTCGCGGTTTGGGATCCTCCACCCTTGGCATTGTATAAGAGTATTATATCATCTTTTTTTATCTTCCATTGGTGACAGGCTTCTTTTATACCTTCTCTGGTGAATGATTTCACAATTTTTACAGGAATTTTTTCACCTTCGTGTTCGAAGTCCTTCATTTCTAATAGTGAATTGATGTTTTCCTCTAATTTTTCCCTTAATTTTTTTTCTTTGTTATATTTTTCCTGTAATTTTTTTATCAGCTTGATTTTTGATGATAATTCCTTGTTTAAGAGTATGTCCTTTGAATATTCATAATGTAATCTTTCGATTTTCTTTTTTAAGTTGATGTTTTCCCTTTTTTGCCTTCCTAGTTTATCTTTTAATCTTTTGTTTTGTCGTTTAAGTCTGTCTATTAAAAGTTTCTGATGTTTGATCTTCTGTTCTTGTACTTTAACGCGATTTTTTAACTTTGAAAATTCTTCCATGGCCTCTTTTGGTTTTTCTTTTATTTGCGGGGCTGGTATTCTTTTTTTAACACTTTTTGGTTTTCTGATTTTTTTTATGGCGTTGGTTATGGGCGTGCCCTTTATTACTAGTCCTTTTATTTCATCAACTTCTCTTCTGCTAATAGTTGAATCTTCAAGACGAGATTCTACCTGTCTTAGTTTGTTCTCGTAGTGTCTATATGTTTTGATCGCGGCTGCAAGAGCGTCTCTTTCATGGGCATCCAATGAAACTTCTAACCTTTTCTCAATTAAAAATGTGTTAACAAGCTCATTCTTCAATGCCACGGAAAATATCTTCTCTGGAGTGTATAATCTAGAATTTAATGCTGTTGCAATCTTTTTAACCATCTTGGGTGGTGGGTGGACATCAGAACCGATTATGATGGCCTTGCCATGATCCATGATCTCCATTATAACCTCTGAATGTGAGGCCTCTTTTATACTCCTAAGATGTATGAGGTTTCCTTCAAGATCGAGAATAGCAATCCCCACGGTTAAACCAGGATCTAAACCTACTATAACGGGAGATTTAACCTCTCTACTTTTAGTTTTTAATTTATCATCCTCCATTTGCTATGATTGGGTTGGGAATCTTATCCGTGACACTCTTTTTTCACATTAATTACTTTGTTTATAATATTATTTAATTTATAGCGTATCCCTCATCACCTTCCTTACAATAGATGCTCTCCTATATTCCAAGAATTCTTCCTCTAACATGGATTTAAACGAGGATATGGCATATTCATCCTCCTTAAATTTGATCTTAACCCCATATTCAAGTCCTGTTAAGATCAGATTTTCTGGGGGCATTGGTTCTATATGGATCCTTTCTTTTGGATTTAGGAGTTCATCAACCTTTTCCGGTTCAATTTCTCCCCTTCCAACATCAGCCATGACTTTAACCATTTTCCTCACCATCTGCCATAGGAAACTTTCACCAACAACATCAATAAGGTAATAATCATCCTCACAGTGGATTTCAACAGATTCTATCTTTCTTATAGGGTTTCTTTCAATTCTCTTGGAAAAATTTGTGAAATCGTGCGTTCCCTCAAACTTCGAGGCTGCTAAGGCCATAAGTTCCATGTCAAGATCATCATCAAATAAGATATAACGGTAATATCTCCGTATAGGGTATCTTACCTTGAAACCATAATATACAGAGGCACTTGCCAATACCTTAATGTCACGGGGGAGAATATCATTTATCTGGTTCACATGAACCTCATAGGGTGTGAAAAACGCCACGAGATTGCCAAGTGAATGGACTCCTTTATCCGTTCTCCCAGCAGCCTGGAACCTCGCCTCCCTAGGATCTTCTATGAGATTAGCTTCTTTCAACGCGTTTATAAGTTCACCTTCCACGGTAGGAAGGTCTGGTTGTCTCTGGAATCCATAGTAAGCTGACCCTATGTATGCCACTTTCAACACTATCTTCTTCATATCTGTACCAAACCCCCTCTAGGTAGGACTATTTTATAAATTGTGTGCAATCAATATAATGATGGTTAATACCAGGATTTTGTGGGTGATACGAGTGAAACGTTTATGGGGATATGTGAGCGTAATCCTTGCCACCCTCTTTTTCGGTTTATCAGCACCCCTCAACAAGATAATGCTCAGCGAAATGAACCCCATCCAAATCGGAGCTCTAACTTATCTTATAGCAGGAATCTTCCTATTACTGGTAAGACAATCCCCATTAAAGAATTCTATATTAAACATGCTTGATCGTGAAAACAATGCAGAGACATTCATAAAACCTTCAGATTATCTTATCTTGGCTGTGACTGCGATTTTAAGCTCGGCTGCAGCCCCACTACTTTTTCTTAAGGGGCTTAGTGAAACTAGCGCCGTGAATTCAGCTCTCCTCTTAAATGTTGAGGTGTTCTTCATAATATCACTGGGTTTAGCCATCTTTAGAGAATCCTTGAAATTAAAGGATTTTATAGGCGTCCTTCTATTAATCATTGGGGCTGTTTCAATAGCAACAAATGGAGAATTTTATAATATAATATTAACTTATAATATTAAAGGTAATCTTCTCGTCATAGGAGCAGCCTTTTTCTGGAGCCTTGATACGGTGTTAAGCAAATTTCTCAGCAAAAAGAGAGACCTTATATGGATATCAGCCATAAAAAGTTTTATTGGAGGCTCAATATTAATGCTGCTTTTATCATTATTTAATATAACCTTAAACTTCCCAGTTAAGATGTTACCTTTAATATTTTCTGTTTCAATATTTAGTATAGGCTGTACTTTCATATTAATTTACTTCGCTCTCAGAGAAATAGGATCAACAAGAGTAGGCTCCCTATTCCCATTATCATCACTATTTGGGGCGTTTTTCGCGTTTTTAATTCTTAAGGAATCGTTTGGCGATATTCAAATCATCTCCGCCCTCATAATGATCATCGGAACTTTTATACTCTATTGGAAGCAATACCCTATAAAAGGGCAGATCTCAAAATAAATGCAGAAGCGACACTGTCAAAAAACTTGTAGGTTTTGAATTTATCCATCATGATTCATTCCCTACACCTATAAAAAGTATTAGTAGGATAAGAAAATCTTAAAGTCTATGTGGGGTTGGAGCAGACCTTTTAACATGACAACAACGAAAACACCTGCTTTTGAATGTTGGTTTGTTGGATCAGACTTATAAAACCTTCCTATTTCTTGTCTTTTTCAGAGTGCATTGAAAATCGGGCTGAATCGCGCAGAAAACCCGTCAAATCCTCTAAATTGAGAAAATGGTTTAAAGGTGATGTTTTGCGTATAGGGATGGGTTGTACCTTTCTGTCCGGCCTGTTCAAGTAAAAATGTGGTTAAAAATGGTTATATGGGGGGGAAACTTATCTTTTATCATATGGGGGTTGTGAATACTGAGATCCAAGCATATAAATGCAGGCGTATTAAAAGTTCATGATATATCATGAGATCGTGGAGGATAACAGTTTACTTATGAGTTCAAGGGAGAAGTGCCTTGAATTAGCGGCTCTATTTTTTGGTCCGGGGAATCGCCTATAAAAAATGGGGACACTGGGAGGTCAGTGTCTCCAGACAGACCATTTTGAAAACCGGATTCTAAATTATAAAAATCCGGATAAGGATTCCAGGGAGTCTCATTCTGGATATTACACTGTGTGATGGGGGAATCCAAGATCAAAGGCAAATGCATGTTAGAAGGGATATTATCGTAGCCGACGAATATACCCCGAAGAGAATCACTGTAAAAAAAATGGACTTTCCTGGAACGAAAACACCAGTGATAAGAAGATAGCCATAACAACAGAACCCTGATAAACCAATAATAGAATCACTAGGCTTTAAAGCACACAGTGGCATCCCTCTTCCACGCGCTAAAAAAGCTTCACAGAAAAACCTATCAAGAGACCAGATAGACAGGATAAGGAGAGAAAAACTTGAACTACTCCAGTATCAACTCAAACCTAAAAAAGAATCCAAAGCCTAAAAAAGGATATTAAAGGATATAAAAAGCTATTCGAAGGTTATACGGGACAATAACGGTAGGATCCTCCCATACTCCAAAACATTTCTAGCATTCCTGATTGACGAAAATATTGAGCCAACCACCCCCTGGGGAGCATCTTCCAGGAAAACTTTCCCCAAGAGCATAAAACACATAAAGGGTGTAAAATCCACGCATAAACTTCAGATACTAGATCAGATAAAGTTTTTTTGAACATCAAACCCCAAGTTCTTAATAGACCCCACGCATTTATATAAGAAATTTAGGCTTCGTAGAAATTGCATTTTCCTTATTTTGATAACTTTTTTACGTGCCGTTTTTGAGTTTAGTTTCTTTGTCTGTTGCTCTTGGAATAGTTCTCGTCATTGGGTATTCTCTTGTGCTGATATGACTGTTTCTATGATTGTATAATGGGTTTCTCTGTGGAGATTCCTATGTTTCATGGTAGTTGCCTTTAGTTCTTCGTTTATGCGTATTTTGTGCCAGGCTTTGATGATAAACCCAATTATTAAAATATGATATGAAGGGATGATGATTATTAAAATGTTTTTCTGTTTATGATAAATAGTAATCGTTTTATATTATAATTTATTATATTATTGTTTGGAGACCGCTACTGGGAGGGTTTATTATTGAGACGGTTTGTGTTCGTCCTGGCAGCTTCTGTCCTTGTTTTTTGTCTTGCAGGAGGTGCTGAGGCGGTCAGTCTCAACTACAATGAGATCTCCGACGCCTCCAAACTAATCAAAAACTACAAAGAACAGCAGGGCAAGATACCCCAACAGACTATAATAGAGAACAAGACCATAAGAGCAGATGATTATCTCTACGCCGCCTCAAACACGATAATAAACCTCAACCAAAACAAAAGAGTTGAGATAACATTCAACAGCATCCAACCACCCCCAAAACCTGCGGGGACAGCCACAGGAACACTCAAAAAACAGGAGTACCTACAGGCGGCCCAGAACATTAAAAACTTCATAGAAACCAAGAAAAGATCGCCAAACTATGCCACAACAAAAATAGGACAAATCAG